>Ga0209415_10003470_pt1 | contig 29315 bp, 28 predicted proteins | sample PeaSoiSIISIP2007_FD_187696 | JGI IMG/M metagenome (GOLD analysis project Ga0209415, IMG submission 187696) | Peat soil microbial communities from Weissenstadt, Germany - SII-SIP-2007 (SPAdes) (version 2) | ecosystem: Environmental > Terrestrial > Soil > Wetlands > Peat | place: Germany...
GGACCTGGCCCTTCGAGAGCGTGTAGGTCAGCTGCGTGTTGGCGGCGCCGCCTTGCACCGTGCCGCGCGCGGTGATCGGCACCTTGGGCAGGATCTGGATGGTCGTGTTGTCCTGCATCGCGACGATGTCGACGTCCGACGGCAGGGCGATCGTATTGGTGAGCGGGTAGCCCTTCCACGCCGTGACGGCGACGTAGTTGGTGTCCCAGACGTCGGTGGGCAACAGCAGCGTGGCGCTCGAGATGTACGAAGACGCGCCGCCGTACGGGTAGATGTCGTAGATGACTGCGGGGTAGTCCGTGGTGATGTGCACGGCGTTGCCGACGCCCGTGCCGTGCACGCCGATGTCCTGGGTCGTGAACGCGGCCTGTACCGTCGGCGGGCAGAGGACCTTGTTCTGCAGCATGCCTCCCGCGTCGTCGGTGAGCCCGCCGTTCTGCGCGAGGAACACGATGGCCACCTGACCGGGCTGGATGGCGCCGCCGGTCGTCGACAGGGGCGCGTAGGTGATGTTGCCGCCCGTTCCTTGGGGCAGGTACGCGTAGCCCGTGCCGTCGATCTGCTGGCCGTTCCACTCGAGCTTCACGTGGATGGGCAGATCCCAGGTGTTGGTCACGAACGCCGCGAAGCAGCTGCCCTCGGCGCCGCCCTGCTCGCCGAACTCGGGGATGGCGCTGTAGCCGTCGGCGGGGATCGAGTAGTAGTCGCAGCCGATCGCGCTCTTGTTGGCGGCGGCGCTGTCGCACGCGGGGATGCACTTGAATCCGGGGCCGCAGCCCTGGTCGGGCGGGCACGTCATGAGGACGTGCGGGGGATCGGAGCAGTCGGTGACCTGGCGCAGGTCCGGGGAGCAGCGGATGGAGCAGTTGGGCGGGGCGTCGTTCGAGGCGCCGTCGCCGACGAGATCCGGCGCGTCGGACTTCGAGGTGTCCGCGATGCTCGCTTCGACGGTGACGAGGCTCGCGTCGCCCGTGCCGGCGTCGTAGCCGGTGTCGCCCGTGGGGCCGCCGTTGGCGCAGCCGTGGATGGCGAGGGTCGCGAGGAGGGTCGCGCCGGCGCCGGAGAGAAGCGCGAGACGACGCCGAGCCGAGGAAGGCCACATGATGGCCCGGGCCCCCGTGCAACGCTCGTGCCCCTCGGTGATGCACGGGATTCGCGGACAATGCCCACGCGCTGTCCTAGCTGCTGCGCTCGAAGCGCAACGACTCGATGCGCATCAGGGTCTAGCTGCCGGACACCGCCCGCCCCGCCTTCAACTCGGCGAGGATTGCGTCTAGCTTGTCCGCGATCGCGCGCTGTACCTCGAGCACCTCGTCCGGCGTCTCCGCCTTCGTCTGCCCCTCCCCCGTTGCCGGCCCATCCAGCAGTGCCCCGGACATCGCCGGCCCGAAGGTCATCACCGCCGAAGCGATCGCCTTGCCCGCCGGTGTCCGCGCGAACACGTCCGCGTACCCCACCGACAGGCACGTGGAGATGAACACCAGCGCGTCCCAGTACGACTGGACTTTCGGGTTGTGGTCCTTCTCCGCCACATAGAAGAGGAACGCGCCGCCCAGCACCGTCGCCACGGTGGCGTCGAACGGGTCCCTCGCGATCGCGCTCCTCAGCTCTCCCTTGAGCGACGCGTAGACGAGGTCAGCCACCGGGGTGACCTGCCTCTCGCCGCTTCACCTCGATCTCGCCGGTCTTCGAGCCGGCCGAGGGGACGTGCTCGCCGTTCTTCTCCTCCTCCTTCTTGAGGATCGTCCCCAGCTCGCCGGTGAGCTGGCCGAGCGCGGCCTGTGCCTTCTCGCTCAGCTTTTCCTGATCCACCTTCGCGAAGGCCAGCAGCTCCCGCATCATCGGGTAGGCAGCCCCCGCCTCGAGGATCGACTTGAGGATGGGCGACATCGCCCCAAGCGCGGGGCGCGCGCCGTCGGAACTGCCGTTGCCACCGAAGCCGCCGGTCTGCAGCACCCGGATCTCCTTGATGGCCTTGGCCGGCTCCATGAGCTCGCGCGCGATCTCCGGCATCCGGTCGATCGCCTTGAAGGCCACGTCGCGCAGCACGAACTTGAGCGAGAGCGCGTTCTCCGCCTCGACCATCTTGCGCCGGGCGTCCGCCTCCGCGGTCCCCTTCGTGGCGACGGCGTTCGCGAGGGTGACCATCGCCTCGGCTTCCTTGAGTGCCGCGGCCGCCCGGCCCTCGGCGGCGATCCGCTGCTTCTCCGCGTCGGCCTCGGCCTGGATGACCTGCTGGGCCTTCTCGCGCTGCGCCTTCGCGGTCGTCTCGACCGTGACGATCGACTGCTTCGCCTTCTCCTCGTCCGCCTCGGCCAGCGCCTTGGCGGCCTGCGCGCGCGCCTGCTGCTCCTGGCTCTGCGTGACGGCGATGTCCTTGCTGATCCGCGCGACCTCGATCGCCTGCTCCTTGGCGATGAGCGACGCGCCGACCACCTTCTCCTTCTCGATCGTCGCCGCCTCGAGCGCTTTCTGCCGGTCGATCTCGGCGGCCTGCACGACCTTGTCCTTGTCGATCGCGGCGACCTGCTGGCCCTTCTCGGCGGCGATCATCGCCTCGCGCTCGGCGCGCTGCTTGGCGGCCATCGCCACGGCGATCGCCTGCTCCTGCTGGATGCGCGCCGTCTCGACCGCCTTCTGCTTCTCGTACCCCGCGAGGTCGCGCGACTGCTCCTGGATGTAGACCGCCTTGGCCGTCTCGGCGCTCTGCTGCGCGGCGTACTCGCTCACCTTGCGCGCCTGGTCGGCCTCGGCCTGCTGCTGCTGCTGCTCGAGCTGCAGCTGCCGCATCCTCGCCTCGACGTTCTGCGCCTGGATCTGGTTGTCCTTCTCGCGCTGGATCTGGTTGGTCTTCTCGCGGTTGGACTGCACCGACTCGGTGATGGCGCGCAGGCCCTCGGCATCGAACACGTCGTGCTCGTCGAGCTCCTTGACGGGGACCATCGCGAAGCTGGTGATCGACACGTTCTCGAGCGTCAGACCGTTCTTCTTGAGCTCCTCGGCGAGGGCCGCCTGGATGTGCTCCGCGAACTCCTTGCGCTTGCCGTGGAGCGACATGAACGTCTGCACGGCTGCGACCGACCGGAGCGCGTCGGTGAGCTTGCCCTCGATGAGCGCGCCGATCGCGTGCTCGTCGAGGTTGCGCTCGCCGAACGTGCGCGCGCCGGCGAGCACGTCCTCGGACAGCGGCTGCACCTTGATGTACAGCTCCGTCGTCACGTTGGCCTTGATCTTGTCGCCCGTGACCAGCGCATTCTTGCCCGATCGCTCCACGATCAGCTTCACCGACCGCAGCGACACGCGCAGCAGCTGGTGGATGACCGGGAAGACCAGGACGCCCCCGCCGATGACGACCTTGTTGCCCCCCGATCCGGTGCGCACGAGAGCCTCATCGGCCCCGCACCGCCGGTAGCAGCGCGAGATCATCGTCATGAACGAGATGAGGACCAGGAGCCCGACTGCGACGCTCCCGCCGATGAAGACCATGCTGCCCGTGTCCAACGCACCCATCGATCCCTCCTTCGCTTTGGCGCCTCGTGAAAACTACGTGACGTTCCGGCCCTGTTCGCGCGCGTCCTCGTCGTCGAACGGCTCTACGAACAGCTCCCCTCGCTCGTCGTCGTACTCGACGACGACGACGCTCTGATGCTCGGCCACGGGCTTGCTCGATCCCTTGGGCAGCTTGCAGACGATCCGCACGTCGTGCCCGTCCTTGTCGCGGATCCGGATCTCGCCGAAATCCTGGTCGACCTTCGACGAGATGACCACTCCGATCTGCCCGACGAGCTGCGCCCGCGTCGTCGCCTCCTGCGCCTTCGAGGAGAGCACCGGCCCGAGGACCTTCGCGACGAGCGCCACGGCGAGGTACCCCACGATCAGCGACGACGGCAGGGTCCACGCGAGCGTGTGGAGCGGTGGGCGCTCGGCGCCGCCCAGATACCTCAGGTTCATGGCGAAGCCGCTGGCAGCGAAGGCGAGCGCGTACGTCTGCCAGATGACCGAGAACGGGATCTTGCCCACGCCGAGCGGCGCCAGTGCGGCGACACCCCACCCGCGGTCGGCTCCGTCCTCGTGCTGCCCGCCGTCGTCGGCATCGGCGTCGTGATCGACGTCCGCGTCGTGGTCCACATCGTGGTCCAAGTCGTGATCGACTTCGTGGTCTCCCTCGGCGTCGCCGCCGCCCGCCAGCAGACCGAGCACGCCGGTCACCTGAAGGAGGGCGAAGAGCGCAGCGACACCGGCCGCGATGGCGAACGGCGCGTTCGCCCAGGCAATCAGGAAGCCCAACGCCGACACGAACCCTCCTCCCCGGAGCGGGACGCTACCGCACGGACCTCCCGAAACATAGGGACGCCCGGATCGCGATCAAGGCCATCGACGCCGGTCTGCGTGCGGGTAGCTGGCACGGGCTATTCCGGCGCCCAGGGCCGCCCGACGCCGCTTCACGATCGCAATCCCCAGCAACGCGAAGGCCCCCACCACGAGCACGCGCCCGGAGAACTGGGGCGCCTCGTCGGTCGCGCTGCATCCGCCGCTGCCGTTCGGGCACGGGTCGTAGGTCGGGTCGTCGTAGTGGGAAGCCGTGTGATTGCTGGACACCGGGCTTTGCGACGGCGCCGCCTCGATCACCAGATCGCCCTCGGACAGCGCGCTCGCCGGAAGGATCGCGCGCATGCGCGTGATCCACGTGCTTGCCGGGTCGAGACCTACAGCAGCCACGGATAGATCGTCGAACGCCTCGCACGGGGCGCCTTCTACGCCGCCGTCCGGACCGGACGCGTCGGGACCGGACGCACCGAGACACAGGCACTGCGCGAAGTAGAGATCCGCCAGCGATCCCCCGCCGGTGGTGCTCACCCCGGCGCCGCCGGAGGTCGAGCCGCACGAGTAGTTGGCGCTGGCGGCCACGGCGTCGGCCGTGCCCGAGAGCGAGACGTTCTGGGCGAACTCGGTGAGCCACGTGCGACCGCCGCCGCCCTGCATGATCTGCTCGGCGAGCGGCTCGTAGGTCGACTCGGATTGCGCGTGCAGCCACACGAGCTTCGAGTCGTCCACGACGCCGTTCGGGAAGTTCTGCGCCTGGTACCGGCCGTCGCTGATGACGTACAGGGTGATGCCGACGTTCGCGCCGACGCCGGCGGCCACCATGCGCAGCGGAAGCGACAGACCCGCGCCGGGCGTGACGACGCGCACGGGCTGCATCGCCTGCACCCCTTGCCCCGGGGCGAGGCGCAGGGCGATGAAGTCGAAGCCCGCGCCGACGTAGGCGTCGATGATGGGGCGGACCTGGCTCGGGATGTCGTACTTGTTGACGACGAGCCAGTCGTAGAGCGCGTTCGGGTTGGTGGAGTGCAGGGTGACCTGGTCGTACGGACCGACGACGCCCTGGCTGAGAACCTGGACGCTGTTGCCGCCCCCGTTGGTCCCCGGGGAGAAGCTCGCGCTGCTGCCGCCAGCCGACGCGCTGCTGCCGCACCCGAAGCCCGAGCCCCCGCCTCCGTTGCCGCAGTTGGGCGCCGGCCCGGTGATGACCGGGTCGGTCGTCGCGTCGAGCGCTGCGAAGAGCTCGTCGTGCGACAGCTCGATCTTCGCACCCGTGCGCACTGGCAGGACCCACGCGAAGTCCTGCGGCGAGCCCGAGTACTCGATCTGGTCCCAGAGGACCGACTGCGTGGGCGAGATCGAGAACGCCATGCGGTGCCCCGTCACGACCGTGACCTGCTTGGGCGCGGGCGAATGGAAGCAGCCCCCGCAGGCGCGCGCCGGACGGGCGTCGAGCAGCGAGGACGCCGCGATCGCGATGACCGAGGCCGTGACGATGGTTCTCATGGCTACTCCCCTGTGTCCTGCCGGTCTCCCCCTCCACGACTCCATTGTCAGGGGGACGGACCGAGTTACTTCGTACGATCGGCTGCGTCGCCGTGTGCTTGCCGCTCCTCCGCAAGCCTCGTGCCCCCGCCCTGGCTCACCATGGGCCGTAGCTGCCGCGCAGGCCGACGGTGATCCACTCGTGAACACCCGGATCCTGGATCGAGCCGCTGGTCGGTGGATTGAAGTCTTCGGTCAAGAACTCGGCGAAGGTGACGCCCAGGTACGGCCCGATCCGACCCAGACCTTTGCGCGACTCGAACCCGAGCTGGATGTCCGCCAGGATGGGGCCGGTCAGCCTGGCGACCACGGAGCTGGTTCCCGCGCTCTGGGAGAAGTCCGCGATTTCCCAGCCGGCGCCGAAGGCCATCCACCATCCCACCTGCGCTTCTGGTGCGAAGTAGACGCGCGCCTCGACACGGATCTGCGTGTCCTCCCGGCTGCACGACGCTGTCACCGGGCAGCTGCCCTGCGCATTCGGCGCGATGCCGGGTCCCCAGGCCAGGGTGCCCCCGAGGTAGAAGGTGGGCGCGAAGCGGTATCCGAGGTCGATCCCCAGAGGCACCGCGGCCGTCTCGAGATCGCTGATGTGCGTCGACGGCGAGCCGCCTGCGAGGGTGCCGGTCGGCAGCGAGTAGCCTATCCGCGCCCCGAGCTGCAGCCCGTGGTCGACGGGCGCTCCCTGGGCGAAGGACAGCGCAGGAGCGAGGCTCGACAGAGCACCGACGAGGGCAGCGAGTCGCGGGACGAGTCGCACGGGTTCGCAGCGACGCTGCAAGGAGTCGGCCGGCGGTCTGGTGGTCTTGTGCCAGGACATCGCTGACACCCTCGCCTCCCAGACTTCTCAACCTGATCCCCCGGTGATGTAGCCCTCGACCACGGGATCACGAGCTCTCCACCTGGTCGAGCTCTCGTTCACCCGCGAGTGAGCTCTGATCTGCCCCCAGATCAGGTCTCGTATCCCCGTGGTCGAGACCTCATATCCCCCTGGTGATCACGATCAGCGACGGCGCGCCTTCACGGCGTCGGGACGATCACGCTGACCGACTGCGCCGGCATCGTGTACCGGAACGCGTTGGTCGCCACGGAGGTCAGCGCCGTGCCGGGCACCAGCGTCGCGCCCCCGCCCGCGGTGATCGTGTAGACGCTGGCCGTCGTGTACACGGTCGAGTGCTCGATGCGGATCCCGGCGACCTTGTCCGAGGTGGCCTTGTTGATCGCGACGATCACGAGCTTCGAGGCGTCGCTCGACTGCAGGCTCGCGTACACCGACGAGTTGGTCGCGTCGGTCGTCGTCGCGCCCACCGACGTGTCGCCGAACGCCGCGCCGCTGCCGTCGTAGTCGCGGTAGGCCTTGAAGGCCGCGTACGTGTACGACTCGTTGCCGTTCATCGGCCACATCATGGCCATGTACACGCCCTGCGATCCGAAGATGCCGAGCACGTCGGCCGACGCGATGGCGCCGCTGATGTCGGTGCCGCCGCCGTAGTTCCACTCGGAGAACGAGAGCTTCGTGCCCGGGTAGGTCGACGTAATCTTCTGCATCTCCCTCGGAATCAGGTAGATGGGCCCGTTCGTGCTGTCCTGCGTGATCCAGCTCGTCTCGGTGTAGGTCATGTCCCAGAGCGAGCGCGGCGCCTGCTCGCGCGCGGCGACCTCCGCGGCCCCCGTGCCGTCGTCGGTGATGCGCGTGCCACCGCCGGTGGCCTCTGGGTACCAGTGCAGGTCCAGATCGTCGACGACCCGCTTGCCGGCGGACGTCTCGGCCGCCTTCATCTGGCCGAGCCACCACGTGATGAAGTCGCCGTCGGCGCTCGAGTCGGTCGCGCCCTGCAGGTTCACGTATCCGGCCCACCCGTAGTTGACCGGGCCGACCACCGTCGCGCCGGGCACCACCGCCTTGATTGCCTTGGCGTACTCGATGTCCCGTTGCGCGAGCTCGGCGTAGGTCACCGCGACCGGGTGCACCTCGGCGTGCGTGGACGACCAGAGGTCCGGCTCGTTGTCGAGCTGGAAGAGGATCGTCGCGGTTGGGTCGGCGGTCTTGGTGAGCCAGCTCACCATCTCGTCCTGGTAGACGTACGCATCGGTGTTGTCGGGCGGGTAGACGAAGGCGGCGCCCTTGGTGGCCTTGTTCTGCTTGAAGCGCGTCGACAAGTAGTTCGAGCCCGAGTTGCGCACGTCGCCCGCGGGGCTCTTGTCGGCCGAGACGTAGTCGACGATCGGCACGGTGATGAGCGCCGCGGCGTGCGCGGCGAGGGCCTGATCGACCACACCCTTGATGAACGCGCCCGCGGTGCTGCTGTTGGGCACGCACGCGTTCGCGCTCGTGCTGCAGAGGTAGTCGTCGTTCTCGAACTGGTAGTCGCTGCCGGCGTTCGAGGCGTTGTTCTCCCAGTTGTAGGCCGTCATGCGGTTGCCGCCGACGCGCGAGATGGTCGCGTGGGTCGAGGCGAGCTGCGAGCCGTCGTTGACGCCGTAGATGTACGGCGAGATCGCCTGCACGTTCATGTTGGCCGTCACGTTGAACGTGATGTCGACCTGGCCCGGGTTTCCCGCGTCCAGGGGCGTGCCGACGTCGGGGGCCATCCAAGCGTCGGCGCCCGAGTCGCCCGCGCCCCCGCTGCTGCCTCCGCCGCTCCCGCCCCCGCTGCCTCCGCCACTGCCTCCGCTGCTTCCTCCGCTTCCCCCGCCGCTGCTACCGCTGCTCGCGTCGGCGCCGCCGTCGTCTCCCGAGCCCGGACCCGCGCTGTTGGATCCTCCGCCGCAGCGGAGCGACACGAGAGCGAGGGCAGCGACGCACGGGACGGCGATTCGGAGGCGCATGACCCGGACCATCGCAACCCGCATGCCGCCGCAAAGGCACGTCTTTTTCGGGTTTGCGCGAGCCATGCGGGGTGCGAACGCCACGCTTTCGCGCGCCGGGCGTGGTGCGCACCCCCCCAAGGACATCTCGGGCACGCTTGTCCCAGGACAAACGCCGCAGAAAACTTCCGCTCGCGGGTCCACTTTCGTATTTCCTTTCCAGAAGGAGCGGTCAATATGTCGCCCATGCAGAAGGGTCGGGGATTCGCGGCAGACGGCGTTCGGGCCTCAGACGTGGAGTCCCGCCGCAAGCGCCGCGTCCTCGGGCCTCGGCAGGAGGACTTCGTGGCGGCCTTCCTCGACGCCCTGCGCGACATCCTGCACGACGAGATGCGCCCCACGGCCTGACGGGAAGCGCCCACGCGCGCCTGCACTATAGTGGCGCGCCATGCCCACCCTCCAAGGCAAAACTCTCTTCGTCTCCGGCGCCAGCCGGGGCATCGGCAAGGCCATCGCGCTGCGCGCCGCTCGCGACGGCGCCAACGTCGTCATCGCCGCCAAGACCACCGAGCCCCACCCCAAGCTGCCCGGCACGATCTACACGGCGGCCGAGGAGATCGAGAAGGCCGGCGGCAAGGCGCTGCCCCTCGTGGTCGACATTCGCTTCGAGGACCAGATCGCCGCCGCCGTCGAGAAGGCCGTGGCGCAGTTCGGCGGCATCGACGTCCTGGTCAACAACGCGAGCGCCATCAGTCTCACTGGCACGTTGCAGACGCCGATGAAGCGCTACGACCTGATGCACGGGATCAACACACGCGGCACCTTCGCGTGCTCGCAGGCGTGCCTGCCGCACCTGCTGAAGGCGAAGAACCCGCACATCCTCAACCTGTCGCCTCCCCTCAACTTCGAGGAGAAGTGGTTCGCGCCGCACGTGGCCTACACAATGGCCAAGTTTGGCATGAGCCTGTGCGTGCTCGGCATGGCCGGCGAGTTTCGCTCGCAAGGCGTCGCGGTCAACGCGCTCTGGCCGCGCACGGTCATCGCGACCGCGGCGGTGCAGAACCTGCTCGGCGGCGACGCGGCGATCAAGGGCAGCCGTACCCCGGAGATCATGGCCGACGCCGCGCACGTCATCCTCACGCGCCCCAGCCGCGAGTGCACCGGCAACTTCTTCGTCGACGAGGATCTGCTGCGCTCGGTCGGCGTGAAGGACTTCGAGAAGTACCAGAGCGTGCCGGGCTCCGAGCTCATCCCCGACTTCTTCGTGTAGGGGGCGAGCCGCGATGGACGACGCCGAGAAGGTGCGGCTGCGCCGGGAGATCCTCGACGACGTGGGAGGGCTCTTCGCCGAGCATCACGCGGCCGAGACCTGGGGACGGGTGCTGGTCGAGGTCGTCCCCGGCGACGACGGCGAGCCCCAGGTGGCCGGGATCGAGCTCGAGGACATCGTGGGCGACGAGGCGGTGGTCGACGAGGTGTTCGCCCCCGAGCGCGCGGCCCCGCTGCTCCCGGTCCTCGCCAAGGCGACGCAGGCGCTGTGCGCGATCGAGGACGTGGAGCTCGAGCGGGTGAGGGGAGGGACGTTCATCCGGCAGCGCGCGGGAGGGTTCGCGTGGCTGCCCGGGCTCGTGCACCTGCCGAGCCCCGCGTTCGAGGCCGTCTGGGACGAGGCCGAGCAGCGATTGCGCGCTCGACAGGGAGCGCTGGAGGATCGCTTCGGCCTGGGCCTCTTCGAGCAGTACGACATCGACATCGCCAGCGAGCGCATCGTCTTTTCGTCCGGGGGCGAGCGGGGCGTCGAGGGGCGCGCGACCCTCATCGGTAGCTACTCGTACGGGTCGCGCACGTGGGCCTGGGGCGGCTCGAACCCGAACTTGCCCGAGGGCGTGCGGCGCGCGTCGGCGGCGCTCGTCGACGGCATCGCCGAGCGCGACATGTGGGAGCTGTCGACGCCGATCTTCCCCGTGGACGAGGGCACGGCCTGGGGCCTGGCCGCCTTCGTGTGCGATCGGGCCGGGGGCGAGGGCGTGTATCGCGGCCAGGACGGCGACAACCGCGTGTTCATGATGCTGCGCGACCTCCGCCCGGCGTGAGCCCACGCTTCGCTTCGTGCGCAACGCATCGTGCGCACGCCGCGCCCGCACACCGAGGATTGGGCCACGGCCCGCGCATTGCTAGGCTCGAATGCGGTGCGCATCGTTCGATCGACCCTGCTGGGCGCCGTCGTCCTCGCCGCCTGCGGGCAGGGGAGCGCCGGACAGTCCGCCCCCGGAACCGACTCGGGGACCGGCATGGACAGTGGATCGCTCGAGGCTGGGCCCTCCGATGCGGGTCACGACGTCGAGACCGGAGCCGCCGACTCGGGGCCCGCTCCTTTGTGCCTGCCGCACTTCTCCACGGGAGCTCCCGCGAGCAGCGCGTCGTGTCCGCCCGCACCTTCGTCGCCGGACACGCTCGACGCGCTGCTCGGTGGGATCGGGTTGAACCGGTGCTCCAAGCTCCCTGCGCGGGAGAGCCTGTTCCCCGACGGGCCGAACGACTTCCGCCTCCCCTATTTCGACACCCTCCACGACACGCCCCTGTGGGGCCCGCCCTACGCGCGCACGCTGGCGGCGGATCTCGACGCGGCGGCCGGCTCTTCGCGTCCCCTCTCGCAGCTCATCGCGGTGGCCGAGGCGCGTCTGGGGGCCACCATCACGGCGTGCGATCCAGGTTCGAACCTCGCGGCCCCCGCCGGGGACAAGGCGCCGTTCGCGCACGCGGTCGAGCAGCTCATCACGACGACGGGGGGAACACCCAGCGCCGGGTCGATCGAGTCGCAGGCCGCGAGCATCCCCGAGGGGCTGCAGCAGTCGCTCGTGCCCATCGTGAACCTGCTCGCGCAGAGCCCCGCGGTGCTCAAGAAGTACCTCGGCAACTACGCGAGCCAGACCCCGCTGCTCGCGCTCATGCCGTTCGTCAGCCTGCCTAACGCGGCGTATCCCAACCTCGGCGACGCCACGTTCCAGGCGGCCATCGCGTCGCTGGACCTCTCCATCCTGTCGACCTACGCCGCGCAGCTCACCATGGCGATCGAGTCGGCGAGCCTCTCGCGCTTCGCTGGCACGACCGGCTTCTCCTTCTCCACGCAGACGCCGCTGGGCGCCGTCGTGATCGGCGACGCGAGCGCGCACACGTACTTGCCGACCGATCCCGATCTCGGCGGCAACATCCTGCTGCTCGTCGACACCGGCGGAAGCGACACGTACCGCATCCCCGTGGGCGCCACGACCAAGCAGCCCGCCTCGGTCTCGATCGATCTCGGAGGCGACGACCAGTATCTGTACGTCGAGGTCCCGGTCGCGAGCGATACGGGGCTACTGCCCTCCGATGGCGCCGGACGTCTGTCTCCCCAGCAGGGCTACGGCCCGGCGAGCCTGTCGTCGGTCTCTCGGCAAGGCGCAGGCGTGCTCGGCGTGGGCCTGCTCTACGACACCGGCGCGGGCAAGGATCACTACCGCTCGCTGCGCGCCTCGCAGGGCTTCGGCACGTTCGGGGTGGGCGCGCTCTACGACGACGGCGGCGACGACATCTACGAGGGGGAAGCCGCCGTGCAGGGATCGGCCACGTTCGGTCTCGGGATCTTGCTCGATGCCGCGGGCAACGACACGCGCACGAGCTTCACCCTCTCGCAGGGCTACGCCTTCACCGGGGCCGTGGGCGTGCTGGCGGACCTCGGCGGCGACGACAGCTACGTGGTGGACGTCGGCGATCCGACCCTGGGCGGGACGGTCATCTACTACTCGCCCCAATTGCCCGGCGCAGGCAACTCGAGCCTGTCGCAGGGATGCGGCGAGGGGATGCGCGACGACACCGACTCGGTCTACTGGAGCGGAGGGATCGGCGTGCTGCGCGACGTGTCGGGCACCGACGTCTACAAGGGCTCGGTCTTCGCTCAGGGGACCGGGTACTGGTTCGGCGTCGGCCTGCTCATGGATGACTCGGGCGACGATCGCTACGACGCCCTCTGGTACACGCAGGGCTCGGCGGCGCACGCCGCGATCGGTGTGCTCTGGGACGGCGCCGGCGACGACCAGTACCAACAGACGTTCCCGCCCAAGTCCGGCAACCTCGGCTGCGGTCACGACTTCGGCAACGGGTTCCTGCTCGACCTGGCCGGCAACGATCGGATGACCGGCGGGGGCCTGTCGCTGGGCGAGGGCAACGACAACGGCTTCGGCCTGCTCGTCGACGTGGGCGGAGTCGACACGTTCAGCGGCTCGATCGGGATGGCGACGCTCGACACCTCCGGCACCGGGGGCGCGGCGAACCCGACGTACGGGCTCTTCGTGAAGGCAGGCAGTCAGGGCGGCGACGGCGGGGCCGACTCGTTCAACGGGCAGACGAACCGCAATGGCACCTCGTGGCGCAACCCTACGGCCGCCGATGCGGGCAGCGTGATCGGCGCCGGCACCGACGAGCCGGATGGGTCGGCGGATCTCACCGGTGGAGCGGACGCCGGGGGCGGCGGCTGATGCGTGCTCACTTGCTCGACCCGACACAGCGGAAGCCTAGGTTGGTGTTCCGCGTCGAGGAATCGCTCGACGAGCGATCCGTGAGCCGCACGAACAGGTAGTCGACCATCGACCAGCTTCCCCCCCGGACGACGCTGCGGGGATCGCTGCAGCCGGGATGGTCGTAGGGGCAGTACGCGCTCGCGGTCCACTCCCAGACGTTGCCGGCCATGTCGTACAGGCCGAAGGGCCCTGGCCAACTCCTCGCCACTTGCGACGTGAACGGCCAGCGGGCCGCGCCCCGTACGACCGAGCGTCCGAGCTGCGACTTCATCAGGTCGTTGCAGTCTCCTCCGCAGGCCGCGTACTCCCACTCCTCCTCGGTGGGCAGGCGCTTGCCGGCCCAGCGGCAGTAGGCGTCGGCCATCTTCCAGTCGACGCAGTTGACCGCGTGCTCCTGTCGGTCGGCGCGGTCCTGGTTGCACATGTCCTTGGAGAGCTGCTGGTCGTCGCTCGTGACGCCGGGCCACTGCACGACGGCGGGCGCTGCGACGCAGGCCCCGGCGCGCGTACACGCGGCATACTCGGCCACGGTGACCTCCGTGAGATCCATGTCGAACGCCGCGACATGCACCGGGTGCACGGGCATCTCGTCGGCTTCGCCGACCTCGGAGCCCATCCGGAAGTCGGCCGCCGGGATGTGCGCCATCTTCCCGATGGGGCTCGCCTGAGGCGCCGTCACCCCGGCGGTGACGGAGGGACTCTGGGCTACGGTCGCATCGTTCGGCAGAGGCTGGTGCGTGGCCCCGCAGGCAACGACGACGAGCGCGAGAGCTGGAGACAATGGCACGAGGTGGGCCATGTGCATTCGTCGAAGCAAGCCGCGCACCGGCGCATGGTGCTTGCCGTGTCGGTCTCCGGGACGCCCGAGCGACGAAGGCTTGCACTCACGCGCACGGTCTGCGCCCTGAAGGCCGATGACCCCGACCGTGGCGAGACCCTCGGACCGGCACGCCCGATGCTCCTTCGCGGGGCATGGCCGTACACCTGGTTCGAAGCTTTGCCGTCGCCGTGCTCCTCTGCAGTTCAGCTGCCCTCGGCTCGGCTTGCTATGTCGAGGAAGGACCGCCCCCCGCGTACGCCTACGGCTACGACCCGCAGTACTACGATGGCTACGTCGTCTACTACGACGACGTCGGCCGACCCTACTACTACATGGACGGCGCGGTGGTCTGGGTGCCTGTGGCGTCTCCGCTCTACATCGGGCTCGTCAGCCACTGGCGCTTGCACGCGGCAGCGTACCACCACTGGTACGGGCACTACGGCTATGGGTTCCGGGGCTACCACGGTCACCACCGTTAGCCCCCGCTCGAGATCGCTTTCGCGTGTCGCCTCGGCTACCCGGTGAAGGACCCGAAGTACCTGCGGGTCCGTCGCGACGTCGAGGATTTCGTCTACCGCAATCGGTACTAGGCCCGATTTCCGACGAAGGGGGGTTCCGCTGGGACGAGCGGTGTATCTCGAACGCCATGGCGGTGTTCCGATGCGCCCATGCGAGCCCTAGCCGCGACCCTGTTCGCGATCCCGTTTCTCGCCGTCGTTGCGTGCGGGAGCAGCAACCCGACGCAGCCGACCGCCCCGACGGCGACTGCGCCCTACGGTGCCTATCCGCCCGGTTATCCGCCGCAAGGAGCGCCACCGCCTGGCTACGCGACGGCTCCTGCGCCGGGCTATCCGCCGCCTGGCGCCCCGACCGCGGGGCCACCTCCCGCTCCGGCGGGTGGCGCTCAGCTTTCCACGCCGGGGATGCTCGCGCTTCCCTGCCAGAGCGACGCCTCTTGCGGCCTTCACCACTGCAACACGCAGTACGGAAAGTGCACCTTCCCATGTCAGCTGCCGACCGATTGCCTCAGCAACAACTGCATGATGGGCGTCTGCCTTCCGGGGACCGGCCAGTGAGCGCGCCCATGGCAAGAGGTTCGATCCGGGCAGCCCTCGCGATCGCGACGATCGGAATCGGTGTGCCACTCGCCGGCTGCGGCGGGAGCGCGCCCGCGACCACCGGGGTGACGCCCCCGGCGGGAGCGATGGTCGCGCCGGGAGCGGGGGCGGAGCAGGGTGAGGCCGACGAGCACCGGCACGGCCATCACGGCGGAGTCGCCATGCTCATCGCCATGAGCATCCGCGATCTGGACCTGTCGCCAGATCAGAAGGCGACCGTCGAGAAGATCAGGACGGACCTCATCGCGAAGATGGAGCCGGCGCGCGCGGCCGGGAAGGACCTGACCAGCACGCTGGCCGACGGCGTGGCGGGCGGTGCGGTGGATCGGGCAAAGGCGGACGCCGCCATCGACAAGCTCGTCGCGGCGGCGCAAGGGATTCACGACGCGACCGCCGACGCGATGAACCAGCTGCACGCTGCGCTCAACGCCACTCAGCGCGCAGCGCTCGTCGCCAAGGTGCAGGAGCACTTCGAGAAGTGGAAGGAGGCCAACGGTCACGAGGACCAGGACGGCCCCAATCGCTCGGGGCACCTGCTCGCGTTCGCGAAGGACCTCAACCTGTCGCAGGATCAGGCGCAGAAGATCAAGGCGGCCTTTCGCGACATGATCAAGGCGAGCGCGCCCGCGAACCCCCAGGCGAACGTGCAGGACCACCAGCACAAGGAGGTCGCGGACCACATGCAGGCCTTTGGGGCCGCATTCAAGGCCGACACCTTCGACGCCCACACCCTGAGCACGGGGAACGCGGCCAACGGGCACATGGCCCGGTGGGGAGCCACGCGTAGAGCGCGGTGGCTGGAAGCCGCCGCGCCGGTTCTCACCCCCGATCAGCGGGCGAAGCTGGCGCAGAGCCTGCGCGACCGAGCGAACCGCCAGCCGTCGTAATTCTGGACGAGCCGTCGTTTCCAGCCGACGGGCCGCTGTTCGCCGCCGCGATAGAGTGCGAGACTCGCCCCCCGCGGAGGTCAGACATGATTCGTCATCAGGGCCTGTGGCTCATCTTCCCGATCGCGCTTTCGCTCGGATGCGACCAGAGCAGCAGCGGAAGCCCCCCGGCGCCTGTCGCGAGCGCCTCGGCCGCTCCTTCGGCTGCCGCAGCTTCCGCGTCGGCGGCACCGGTCGCGTCGGCCGCGCCGCATCCCACGTTCGGCCGCCACGGAGGCATCGCCGCGGGGCTCTTCCGCGCGACCAACGATCTGGTCCTCACGCAGGCGCAGCGGGATTCACTGGAAAAGCTCGAGCCCGCGCTCACGGCGGACGATGACGGGATCCGCAACGCCATGAAGGGCTTCCGGGCGGATCTGATGGCCGGGGTGAAGGCGGGCAAGATCGACCCGGCGAAGATGACCGCGGACGACGCCGTCATCGACAAAGCGTTCTCCGACCACCACGACAAGGAGACTGCGGCGCTCGACTCGCTTCATGCGCTGCTCGAGCCGGCTCAGCGTACGACCGTCGTCGCGAACGTTCGCGAAATGCAGGCCAAGCGCGAGGGCCGCATGGCGAGCTGGATGAAGGACAAGGACGGCGACGGCGGCCCGCCGGACTGGAACAAGAAGCGCCTCGACAAGATGACGTCCGATCTCACGCTCGACGCCGGCCAGCAGAAGCAGGTCGCTGCGATCCTCGCCAAGGCGAACGATCCCCCCAACGCCGCCGGCATGCAGCAAAGGTGGGACGACGCGAAGAAGCGCATGGACGCGCTGCTCACGGCGTTCGCGGGCGATCCGTTCGACGCCAAGAAGGCCGATCTGACGATCCTGCCCGGCAAGACGGCGCACGATCCGATGGATCACATGGCCGCGTTCTTCACGCAGCTTCTCGGCGTCCTGCACCCCGACCAGCGCGACAAGCTGGCCGCGAGCATGGACCGGCCATTCGGGGCGCGCGAGGAGCCGAATGCGGCTCCGTCGGCCATGCCCGCGCGCGGCCCTCTGGACGACATCGCTTTCCCGTTCGTCGAGCCGGGCGAGTTCCGCGACAATCGCGCCGCCGTGCCGTGAGCGGCGTCGCCACCGGCGAGGCACTGATGGCGCTCAAACGAATCGCTCGCGGGGTATCGCCTCGACGTCCTGCGCGAAGGCGATGATCTGGCTGGTCTCGGCCTCGGCCGCGAGGTGCGCGAGGATCCCTTCGAGCTTCGCGGGCGCGACGATCGTCTCGATCCGCACAATGCCGGTGTCGAACATGCCGCGCGACCGCCGCCCGTGCTTGCCGCGACCGTCCGCCTTCGAGACCGTGTAGCCGGTCATTCCGAGCGCGCGGAGATCTTGTTCGAGGCGATCCAGGAGCTCCGAGGAGGCGATGATCGTGACGAGCTTCGCGGGTGCCGTGTCGACCATGCTGCGCTTCATAGCGAGCCGCGTGCCGTCCGGCGACACCGACGGTCAGCGGTGGCCGCCCCCGTGCCCTCCGCCGCCACCGTGGAAGCCCCCTCCGCCGTGAAACCCACCGCCGCCGCCGTGGAACCCGCCTCCACCGCTGAAGCCGCCGCCGTGGAAGCCACCACCGCCGTGGAACCCTCCGCGGTAGCCGCCGCGGTACCTGCCGCGCACGCCTGGGCTCGCGTAGACACCTCGACCGCCTGCGTGGCCCGCCCATCCATGGGGAGCCATCCAGCCCCGCCCGCCCCAGACGCGCGGGGCATACCGCCACGTCGAGTGCAGCCAAGGCCCGTAGTAGTACGGCCCCCATCCCCAGGGAGACACGTACCAGGTCCACCCGTAGAGGGGCGTGTAGAGGTAGACGTAGGGCTCGCCCTCGACCGCCACGCTCGCGGCGCCGTCGGGCACCCAGATCCAGCCGTATTCGTCCGTGTAGACGTAGTGGCCCTGCGCCGGCTCGCGGATGACCGGAGGAGCCGGGGGCGGCGCAGTCGGCTCCTCGTCGGCAGGATCGGCCTGCGGGTCGGTGCGGGGATCGGGCTGCGGAGCGACCGGGGCGAGCGCCTTGGGCGGGGGCGCTGCTGACGACGGTGTCGCGGAAGGTGTAGCTGGGGCCGGCTGAGGTTGGGCGGTCGCGGTGGGGGCCGGCTGCGGCCTTGCCTGAGCCGTGGTGGCCGTGGTCGCAGGAGCGGCCGGCCAGGCATCCCAGCCGTCTGCGGATTGTGCCCACGCGCTACCGCTGGTCAGAAGGACGACCGATAGAGAGCCCAGCAAGGCTGTGATTCGTTTCATGGGGACCAGCTCCGCACCCCAAGATAAGCACGTACCGGGCCGCGGTCCCGGCCGCCTCCGACCCCGGGGCTTGCTGCACGAGGCCCAAGTGACCGACAATTTGATTTCCAGTCCATGGACGAGTCGAGGAGAGGGGCGCGCATCGCGACGAGGTTCCTCGTTGCGGTCGAGGGGCTCGAGGTGGCCCCCGTGCTGCGCAAGGGGGACATCAGCGCCACCGGCGTCTACTTCGAGATCGACAAGGACATCGGCGACGTGGGCACGGTCCAGTCGCTCCACCTCACCTCCCTCGACGGCAGCCGATCGGTGCGCGTGATGGCGCACGTCGTGCGCACGGTGAAGCTCGCCGCCATCGCCGGGCGCAGCGTCTCGGGAGCGGCCTTCGAGTTCATGCCCGAGAGCGACGAGGCCGCGGCGCGCGTGCACGACTTCGTCCGGCGCGTGCTCACCATCCGCAAGCAGCACGGCGACGCTCCCACCATCGCGCCGCGCCTGGACGCTCGCGTGGGAGACTCTAGCAGCGACCACCACGCGACGGTGCAGAGCCTGAGCGTTCGTTCGATGGTCCTCGAGACCAGCTGGGCGATCCAGCCGGGCGAGCACCTGCGCGTCGACATCGTCGCGCCCGGGATGACCCGGCGCCTGCGCCTCGACGGCCTCGCGGTGCGCGTCGCCCCCAAGCCCGGCGCTCCGTCGCGCTACGACATCGAGGTCGCCGTGCAGCACGAGACCAAGCGGCCGATCCGCGCCGACTCGTCGATGCACATGGAGGCCGTCGATCAGAAGAGGATCGAAGAGCTCACGCAGCCGGGCGTCCCGCCGCCTCCGGGGGACGACGAGGTGACGCGAGTGCTCGACGACCTGCTCGCTGCTCTCATCCTGCCTCCCGAGGACGAGCAGCCGCGCAACCGGCGAACGCACCTGTCGGGCGAGATCTCGCGCATTCCGCTCCCCACGCTCTGCTCGCTCTTCGAGATGGAGCGGCTGACCGGCAAGCTCGTCGTGCGAAGGGGCAGCGTCGAGACTCGCGTCTACTTCGTCGGCGGCCGCATCGTCGATCTCGAGCCGCTCACGCGCGGGGAGACACGACGCGGGCGAGTCGCCAAGCTGCTCGCCGCCGAGGACGGGACCTTCGAGTTCGCCGTCGAGAGCGTCGACCGCGCCGACCGGCTGCACATGACGACGACCGAGCTGCTGCTGGACGTCGCGCGCGAGGCTGACGAGGCGCGCTCACGGGCTCCTCGCAAGGGACGGACGTAGCGAACGGCGTCGCTACGGGTGTCTGCGCGCCTCGCCCGTGATCTCGGAGATGTTCCCGTCGAGGGCCTCCCAGCGGACCTCGGTCATGCCGTTGGCATTCACGCGGTAGCGGACCTGGAAGATCGTGCCCGGGTGCGCCTTCGACGCTGCGATGGCCCCCGTCTTGGCCGAGGCCTCGCTGACCTCGTTACGCCCGAGGAGCTCGAGCTGCGTACCTTTCTCCGCGATCCACCATGCCAAGGGTCACCTCACCGAGGGAGCCATCGTGCGCGACCCGCGCACGAACCGCAAGCGACAGTGGCGCGAGACATGACCGATGGACATTGCGCAACTCATGAGTACCCTGCCGCCCTTCCAGGAAGGTGCCCCGATGCGCTCTGCTCGATGGATCTCGTTCGTGTTGCCAGTTGCCGTTGCGTGCGGCTCTTCGAACGGCAATGGGGGATCTTCCCAGGGCGATCGTGGCTCCGACGATGGCAGCAGCTCCAGCTCGGGTGGCAGCTCGGGGGGCAGCTCCGGCGGTAGCTCGGGCAGTAGCTCGGGCGGCAGCTCCAGCGGGGCGACAGTCGGCGGCGTTCCCGGCGGTAAGGGCGGTCCTGGCACCTCGATCGGTGCGTGCGAGATCTTCCCGCCCGACAACCCGTGGAACGTGGCGGTCGACGGAGCCGCCGTGCAGGTGATCCACACCTACGACGCGCAGCTCCCGATGGGCACGCACCTGCACCCCGACTGGGGCGACTACACGACCAACGGCTACGGGATCCCGTTCAGCGTCGTGCCCTCGACGCAGGCCGACCTGGAGGTGGATTTCAGCGCCTCGGCCCAGGAGAGCGATCCGGGACCGGGCGGCTGGATCGGCACGAACCCCGTCACGAGCAACTCGAACAGCGGCGCGACGAAGTACCCCTTCTTCGTGGGGATGAAGATCGAAGGACACCCCGCCGCGGGGGGGACGCCGGGCAATCTGCCAGGCGACCAGCATGGCCTGGTGCTCCAGCAAGGCACGAGCGGGTGCGCATCCTACGAGGCGTGGAACTGCGCGGTGGTGTCGAGCCCGCCCTTCCCGTGCGCGAACGGCGCGGTCTTCGACCTGACCTCGGACAAGCTGCGCCCCGCCGGGTGGACCTCTGGGGACGCAGCGGGGCTTTCGATCCTCGCGGGCCTGGTGAGGCTGGCCGAGGTGCAGGCAGGGTCGGTGAACCATGCGATCCGGCTGACGTTCAACCACACCATGAACGGCTACATCCCGCCGGCCACGCACGCGGCGAGCAGCAACTCGCTGAGCAGCGGGTATCCCCCCATGGGCCTGCGTCTGCGTCTCAAGGCGAGCGTCGCGACGAGCAACTACACGGCAGCGTCGCAGGTCATCATGGCGGCGCTCAAGAAGTACGGGTTCATCGTCGCCGACAACGGATCCGACTGGTACTTCCAGGGCGACAGCGACGACGGGTGGGACGCCACGGCGCCGGACGGCAAGGACACGCTCATCAACGAGATCTCCGGCGACTTCGCGAACCTGCACGGCTCCGACTTCGAGGCGATCTACAGCGGCGACCCGGTGAACACGGGACTGTAAAGAAGCTAGAGCTCCGCGCTCCAGCGCTCGCGCAGATAGGGCAGGAGCGTCTCGCTCATGCCCTTGATGTGATCGATGTGGTCCTTGGCGGTCTGCCCCTCGAACCCCTCGACGTGGAAGCTGCCGCGGTGGCTCTCGTAGATCTCGCGCATGCCGCGCGGGCCGACGGCCTGCCTCGCGACCTTGTCGACCGACGCGAGCCGGAGGATCTCGCCGATGGTCTCGGTGGTGCTGGGGTAGCCCGAGGTCTGGATCGACGAGTGCGTCAGGGCGAAGAGCTTGTCGCCCTTCTGCGCGGCCTGCGCGAACTTCACCCACTTGTCGATGCACGGCTCGTAGATCTCGTGCGACGACGCGTACATCGCGTGCGGCCCGTCGGCCAGCAGCACCGCGTCCACGCGATCGGCCACGCCCGGCTGCTTGAGGATGGAGCCCACCGCGGCGAAGCCGGCGCTCCAGGCCTCGAGCGCGATGCGTCCGAGGTGAGCCCCCGGCGCGCGCCCGGTCTTGTCGAGCGCGCGCTGGGTCTGCGCGAGCAGGTTGTCGAACGAGCCCGGCGCGCGATAAGCGTTCGAATACGCGTCCGACGCGATGCCGAGGTTGATGCTGACCACGATCGCGTTGACGTGCGCGCGCTCGAAGTTGTCCTCCTGCAGCGACGGGATGCCGTGGAAGTGCACGACCAGGTCGTACATCCCGCCCTTCGCTTCGAAGAACGTGGGCACGTACAGGTCCGCCGTGCCGAACTTCACGCGAGCGGGCTGCTCGGTGAGCTCCCTGGCCGCCGAGACGACCACCTGCTGCGACGCCGCGGCAGGCCGTGACACTCCGTCGCCCCGTGCCGTGCCGGAGGCAACCAGGACCGCGACGAGGGACGTGCAGAGCGCGAGCTTCATGACGGGGACTCCCCATCTTCAAGGTCCGCGCCGAAGACCTCAAGTACTCGATTGTCCTCTAGTTCGTTTCATCGCACCTGCACATCCACCGTGAGATGGCGAGGCCGCAATGTGCTGCCAGCCGTCCTCAGGGAGGCGGCAAACTTGGCCGATCCCCACCGGGCACGTTCGAATTGCCGCGCATGACCGCCCTGTCTGCCCTCAAGCACTGGATCCTCTCCACACGCGCGCGCCGCGCCCAGCACCGCAAGCTCTCGACCATGGGCGTGCGCTGGCGAGTCTTCGGCAGCAGCGTGCACCACCTCTCGGTGCTGGGAGACGTGTCGCCGGGTGGCGCCCTCTTGCGCGCCGCAGACCCGCGTCCGGTGGGCAGCCCCATCGTCCTGGACCTCGCGACGCGCAAGGGCCTGGTGACCGTCCACGCGCGGGTCGCGTGGGCGGGCTCGCCCGGAATGGGCCTGCGGTTCACGCGCCTGATGCCCGAGCTGACCTGAGCCGGCGCCGTCGCCGAGCTCGCAGTCGCCCGGAGACTGCCTCCAACCCGCCCGGGTCGATGGGGGGGCATCAATCCCGGATCGGATCGGAGGCAGTCTGCGAGCGCCTGCGCGCTTGAGGTGGCTGAGCTTGACTCCGTACCGCGCTACGGATGCAACGTCCTGGCGATCCTTGGTTGGAGGCGGTACGCACATCGCATAGGCGGGAGAAGAGAAGGCGCGCGAGTTGAAGAAGTGGATGACGATCGGCGAGCTCGGTCGACATTCAGGGGTGGGTGTCGAGACGGTTCGCTACTACCAGCGTCTGGGGCTGCTCAGCGTTCCGAGCGCACGCGGACATCGCTCTCACCGCCGATACGGCGCTGACGCCGTCGCCGAGCTCGCGTTCGTGCGGCGCTGCAAATCACTCGGCTTCCACCTCAAGGAGATCGCTCTCCTGGTGCACCTGCGGCGCACCCCGGGCTGCATGTGCACGAAGGTCCACCAGAGCCTCGTCGAGCTGCGGGCCCAGCTCGAAGCCAAGCAGCAGCAGCTGGATCTACAGCTGGGCAGCGTGCGGACGCTCCTCGACGCGTGCACGGGCGGGCAGTCCCTGGCCAAGTGCCAGACCTTCGCGCGTCTCGAGCGCGGGGTCCCCGTCGCGCCGCGTCAATAGGCGCTGCCGAACGGAAGCTGGGGGAACTTCCCGGCGTTCCCTACGTCATTAGGGACGTGTGGGACGACATGCCGGCCCCATTTCAGATGATCGGCGCAATCGTCATGGCGGTCGCGCTCTTGCCCCTGACCGCGTCGACGTTCGCCTACGCCCTGGTCGAGCAGCGACACCGCGGGGCCTGGACGCACATCCCCGCAGCCACCCACCTCGGCGGACCGTACCGGCGCGTCGAGCTGCCCGTCGTCCCGTTCCAGCGTGCGCCCTTGCTGGTGCGTGCCGCCGCGCTCACGTGCTTCTACTGGGCCTGGTTCAGCCTCGGCGCATGGGTCGTGGTCGGTGTCGTCCTGCGCGGGTTCCCGGTGCTCGAGCTCGTGGTGCTCGGCGGCGTGCTCGTCGCCGGCTCCACGTGGCGCGCCGGGGGCAAGCTGCTGCGCCGCGACGCCCGCGCCGTGGCGTTCGGCCGGCGCGTCGCGATCGCGACCATCGTGTGCGTCGCCTCGACGGCCGCGCTCGCGGTGCTGATGGGCGGGATCGACGCGGGCGGCCTGGCGCTCGTGCTGGGGGGCCTGACAATCGGCCAGGCGGTTCTTGTGGTTGCGGCGCTGCGGCGCCACGGCGATCTCTTCACCGCGCCCGCGCGCCAGCTCGCTGCCTAGGCGCTAGCCGACGTGCAGGCGCGCTACGCGCATGCTGGCCTAGTTCACGGGAGGCAGGCTTCGCCGCGCCTCGGCCCTGCGCGCCGCGCGCTTCGTCAGGCTCAGCACGCTCTCGACCAGGCCGATGACGACGTAGCAGGAGAGCAGCCACACCAGCACGAACGCCGGGCGTGTCTGCAGGCTCACGATCGCGCTCGAGCCCACCGCGAAGGCCACGAGCAGCAGCGTGCGCGCGTTGAGGCGCAGGTCCTTGAAGCTGCGGAACTTGATGGTCGAAACCATGAGGAAGCTGAGGAACGCGGTCAGCCCCACCATGGCCCAGACGTACGCCGGGCCCTGCAGCCGCAGCTCGTCCCCCATAGCGTGATTGGCGAGCACCAGCGAGATGAGGATGCCCGCCGCCCCGGGGACCGGCAGACCCACGATGTACTTGCCGGGCTTGGTCGGCGCCCCGCTCTCGCCCATCGACAGCACGTTGAAGCGCGCGAGGCGCACCGCGCCCGCCCCAGCGAAGAGGAAGCCCACGATGAGCCCCGCGGTCGGCTTCTGCCAGAGCGACCACTTGAAGACGAGCAGCGCCGGCGCCACGCCGAACGAGATGGCGTCGGCCAGCGAGTCGATCTGCAGGCCGAACGCGCTCTGCGTCTTGGTCAGCCGGGCGACGCGCCCGTCGAGCATGTCGAAGAACAGGGCGAACACGAGCAGCAGCGACGCCCGGTAGTAGTCGTCGTCGCCCTGCGCGGTCGCGCTCGTGCGAATTGAGTCGAACCCGCAGAACACGCTCGAGAGCGTGATGATATTCGGCAAGAGAAACAGCGTCTTGCGCAGGTCGAGCTTGCGGCGGGGTGATGGCAACTGCTTCTGGCCCGGCGGGTGGAACCAGGGATCCTCCCTCAGAAAGGTCCCGCGGACAAGATCCGGCGCCCCCGAGCACGACCACAAATTGGCCCCGAGGGGGCGCAAGCAATACCCTTGTCGGCAGGATGCGATCCGTCGTCGTGCGCCTCTCTGTGGCCCTGGCCCTGCTCGCCCTCGGGGGAACCGCGGGTTGCGATCGCGACACAGAGGAGCGGCACCTCACGGATATGGCGAACGAGATCGACCACTTGCAGGTCGACCGCGACGAGGCAACGCGCTCCGTGCTGGCGACCGATGTGGCCGACACGCACATGGCGTCGGTCGCCCCGCGCACGCCCGCGCCGTCGTCAGAGCCGCCGCCGGTCCTGAGAGTCGGTGACGACGGTCAGCCGCTCGACACCGATTCGCCGGATACCGAGGACCCGACCCCGCGTCCGACGATCCGCCTCCAGGGCGTGCCGTCGCGCGGCGGGCGCGCGGGCGACGTGGCGTCGTCCTTCGTCGACGACGGCTCCGGCAGCGCGGCGCCCACCTCGAGCGCGCTCGATCCGCAGGCCAAGCGCGACTACGACGCGGCCCTCGCCCTGGTCAACGCCCGCCAGTACGACAAGGCGCTCGACGCCCTCGCGGCGTTCCTCATCAAGTTCCCCGACCACCCGTACGCCGACAACGCCATGTACTGGCGAGGCGAGTGCTACTTCGCCAAGGGCGACTATCTGCACGCGGCCGAGCAGTTCGAGGGTGTGGTCACGCGCTTCCCCGCCGGTAACAAGGCCCCCGACGCTATGCTCAAGCTCGGCGTGTCGCACCAGAAGCTGGGCAATCCGGCGAAGGCCAAGGAGGTCTTCGACCGCCTGGCGCAGACCTACCCGCAGAGCGATGCCGCGCATCGCATTCCGCCCGTTCCAGTGCAGGCGACCACGCCGTCCGGGCCCGCCTCGGAGGACCACCGATGAAGCTCCGCTTCGCCATCCCCGGCCTCGTCGTGCTCGTTCCGGCGGCGGCCTTCGCCCAGACCGGCGTGCCTCCGACGGGCGGCCCCGTCACCACCGCGCCTCCCACGCCCGGCTCGACGTACCTGCCCACGCCCACCGGCGGCTCGGGCATGACCTACGGCCCCAACACGTCGTCCGCCAACGGTACCATAGGCGGCGGCAACGCGACCGAGTCGAGCGCTCACCCGATCACCGGCGACCAGGAAGACACGTTCGACTACGGCAAGGGCGGAGGCTCTGCCGGCACCGTCCGCGGCGACGACAACGGCCCGATCTTCATCGGCGCCCGGGGGTCCGGCGCCGGCGCGGTGCCTTACTCGCACCTGGTCCGCCGCGGCGACACGCTCTGGGGTCTCTGCGGCTTCTACTTCGAGAACCCGTACCAGTGGCCGCGCATCTGGTCCTACAACCCGCAGATCAAGAACCCGCACTGGATCTACCCGGGCGACGAGATCCGCCTGAAGGACCAGCAGGCCAGCGCGGCGCCCGGCTTGCCCGCGCCGCTCGTGTCGCTGCCCTATCAGCAGCAGACGCTCGTCGACCGCCGGCGGCAGGTCCCCAGCGGCACCATCTTCCTGCGCGACCAGGGGTGGATGCGCGATCCGGCCGACGAGGTGTGGGGCGACATCACGGGCGCGGCCGAGGACAAGATGTTCCTCACCGACCTCGATGAGGTCTACCTGCACATCGACAAGGGGCACGACGTGCACCTGGGCCAGGAGCTGACCGTCTTCAAGCCGGTCAAGTCGAACGCCGCAGGCACCATCGTGCAGATCAACGGTACCGCGCGCGTCGACCAGTGGAACGCGCAGGACCGCGTCGCCCGGGCGCAGATCGTCGAGTCGCTCGGCGTCATCGAGCGCGGGGCGAGGGTCGGCCCGCTGTCGCGTCGCTTCGCGATCGTCCCGCCGAGGCGCAACGAGGCCGAGGTGCAGGCGCACATCCTGGCGAGCATCCACCCCGAGGAGTTCTGGGGGAAGGACGAGGTGGTGTTCATCGACAAGGGCGAGGACTCCGGGCTCAAGCCGGGCAACCGCCTGCTCATCCTGCACCGCGGCGACGCGTGGCGGCGGACGCTGGTGACGCCGACGGCCGGCCTTCGCGTGTCGCCGGACGACGAGAAGACGCTCCCGAACCTGGAGCAGACGCCCGGCTCGCACGCCGACGAGAAGAACTACCCCGACGAGGTCGTGGGCGAGCTGCGCGTGGTGTCGCTCAAGAAGGACAGCGCGGTGTGCCTGGTCACGGCGTCGACGATGGAGATCGAGCCCTACGATCTGGCGGTGGCGCGCAAGGGATACTAGACCCCGGCGTGAATGCCGGGGCATGCGAGACGGGTCAGCGTTCGCCGTCTGTCGCCGCTGCTGATGGTGCTGTCGGTCCTCGTGCTGCTCGGCAGCGAGGACGCGGGTGCGCGGTCGCGCAGGCGACGCTCGGGGTGCCCTTCGGGCATGGTCCGCGTGAAGGACTTCTGCGTCGACCGCTTCGAGGCGCCCAATCACAAGGGCGCCCGACCGCTCGCGATGCAGTCGGCCAACGACGCGCAGGCGTGGTGCGAGTCGCACCGCAAGCGGCTGTGCACCGAGGACGAATGGCTGCAGGCATGCGAGGGCGACGACAAGCGCGCGTATCCCTACGGCGAGGATCACATCGACGACCGCTGCAACGACGGAAAGCCCTGGAAGCAGGTCGACGAGGCCACGCTCGCCAAGTGGCCCGCGCCCGAAGCGCAGGCGCATGCCAAGGACCTGTACCAGGCCGCCCGCAGCGGCTCGCGGCGCCGCTGCGTGAGCAGCGACGGCGTCTACGACATGACCGGCAACGTCGAGGAGTGGGTCGTGCGCACGAAGGAGCACGCCAACGACTGGCCGTACCTGCTCGTCGGTTGCTACTGGTCGGGATGCTACGGCGGCGACAAGCCCACGTGCCGTTCGACCAACAGCGCGCACGGCCCGGAGTTCAGGTTCTACGAGACGGGCTTTCGCTGCTGCAAGGACGCGGGCAGCAGCAGCAAGCGGTAGTCAGAAACCGGGGTCGCGGATGATCGTGCCGTGCGACGGGCCGGTCCAGCGCGGCGGAGTCGCGGGCGCCTTGGGGGCCGATGCGCTGGCCGACGGGGCCGACAGGGCCGGCGGCAGCGAGTCGACGTCGACGGACGACGTGGGCTCGGGCGCGACGTCGGCGGGGGCGGGCAGGGGAGCCAGCGTCTCGGTCGCCGGGACCGGCAGCGTCTCGGCCGCGGGAGGAGGGGCGGCCGAGGCCACCGCCGTGTTGTGCGACGGCGCGGGCCGCCCGTAGGTGAAGACCAGGATGACGGCGGCCGCAACGGCCGCGCACGCCGCCGCGATCCACGGGATGGGCCGCGACGGGCGCGCCGCGATCACCGCCGGCTCCATCGCCACCGGCGCGTCGCTGCGACCCGAGATCGTCTCGACCGACACGCCCGCGCAGGATCCGACCTCGGCCGCGCGAGCCTCGTCCATGGCCACGCGCAGCGCCAGGCGCATCGTGGGCGCGTCGGCCCAGCGACGGGCCGGGTCGAAGGCGAGGGCGCCATCGAGCAGGTTCGCGACCGCAGCGGACACCCCGGGCACGATCTGAAACGCAGGCGGGACCGGCTGGGTCTGCGCGCGTGCGATCGACTGCAACACGTTCGGCGCGTCGTGCAGCGTCTGCCGCGTGAGCAGGGTGTAGAGCAGCGCGCCCGCCGACCACAGGTCGCTGCGCGGCCCGACCTGCTCGATCTGGCCTCGCGCCTGCTCGGGCGCCATGTACCCGGGCGTGCCGAACACCGTGCCGGCCTGCGTCTTGTCGCTCTGCCCGTCGGCCAGCCGGGCGATCCCGAAGTCGAGCACGCGCACCCCGCCGCCGTGCTCGATGAACACGTTCTCGGGCTTGAGGTCGCGGTGGACGATGCCGCGCGCATGCGCGGCCACGAGCACGTCGAGCACCGCGTCGACGATCGAGAGCGCCTCTCGCACCGGAAGGCCCCCATGGGTGCGGTTCAACCGGTCGAGCGCGGTCTCGCCCTCGAGCAGCGGCATGATGAGGAAGGGCGCCCCGTCGAGCGAAACGCCCTCGTCGACGACGGCGACCGCGCCAGGATGCCCCACCCGGTTGGCCGCGCTGCCCTCGCGGACGAAGTGCGTGACCGCCGTCGGGTCGCACGCCAGCTCCTTGTCGAGGATCTTGATGGCGACCCGGTGGCCGTTGCGGTGCGTGGCCGAGTAGATGGCCGACGAGCCCCCGACCGCGATCAGCGCGTCGATGCGCCACCGGCCGTCGATGGTGGTACCCACGCGGGCGCGCGCGGCGTCTTGGGTGGGGGAAGCTGAGGAGGTCATGGAGCGGCGGTCTCTCACTGTTACGGGGGGGCCTGCGGGACCCTTCCCAGTGCAAACGGGGGGCCACGTGCAACTCCGCGAATGCGCGTGGGTAAGGTGCCACCGGCGTGCGATCGTTCACGGCGTTACGGGGTCGCGCTGTGCCACTGTTACGTAACGTCGTTGAGTTTCGGGGCGACCGTGCAACATGGGCGTCGCTCCGCCTCGTCTCGCTCCGCTCGCTCGGCTCCACTCCG
>Ga0209415_10003471_pt1 | contig 29307 bp, 26 predicted proteins | sample PeaSoiSIISIP2007_FD_187696 | JGI IMG/M metagenome (GOLD analysis project Ga0209415, IMG submission 187696) | Peat soil microbial communities from Weissenstadt, Germany - SII-SIP-2007 (SPAdes) (version 2) | ecosystem: Environmental > Terrestrial > Soil > Wetlands > Peat | place: Germany...
ATCCGCTGCCCGCGGTTGAATCTGCTCACAGGGCGCAATCTGTAGCAGACATGGGCCGAACTGGCTCCCTAGCGGGGCCCGTTTTTTCTGCGCACACGTCCCCATGTCCGATAATGCACATTATGTCAAGTTACGGATCTCGACTGTCTCAAGTTGGGACGATGCGAGGCAGGTCCTCGACGCTCGGCTACTCCGTCCCGGAACAGGTTCAAGCCCTCGTGACTGCTCGGAAGGTTTTGGATGAGCTCCTGATGGGGCTCGTCCGCCAGTCCAGGGCCGCCGCAGACGGTCAGGGTGTCACGCCCGGTCCGGCCCGCAGAGAGTTGCCTCACCCGGAACGGCAGATCCGGGGCCTCGGGCCCAAGCGGTATCCGCGGTTTGCGGATGGCCTCGGCGGTGGTGGTTCACTCAGCCAGGGGCTGCCTGATGCCTTCCTCGTTCAGACCGCCTCGGGCATCCAAGCCCGGCAGGATCCCCAACTGCTGGAGCATCCCGAGGTCGTCGCGGTTCGCTCGGTGGTCTTGGATCTGACCGTCCTTCATCCGGTACCAATGGATGTGCTGGACCTTGTAGGACCGCCCAGTGGGCGCCACTCCCATGAGCAGAGCGCCCATGACCGGCAACCGGGAGACGCCTGAATGGGTTCCGGAAACGATCGCCCGAACCACGACGTCGTCGCCCACTCCGATGGCGTCGAGGATCTCGGCCTTGTCGTCTGGGAACGTGGTGTGAATATCCCGCAGGATGGCTTCGATTCGTTGCCGCCCCGCCGGGCGTCCATGATTGGTGCAGTCCTCGGCGTAGTCGGTCACTGCCGCAGCGATGTCCCCGCGGTTCAGGGCATCGTGGTGTCTACGAATGATCGACAGGTTCGTGTCCGCATCGGTCACGATTCCTTCCCTTTCGCGGCGGATCGGATGTACACCCAACTGGAGGAGCATGGCTGGCTCCAACCGGCATTGATCCTGGCACGGGAAGCCGTGCCGATGCCGACGGATTTAACCGTCCACAACTCGGAACCGCTGGGGTGAGTGTCCGGCGCCTCGGGAGGGCTCCGTGGACTGCCGGCCTGGCGAGAGTCGTCGTACTGGCCGGGGCCACGTTCGCTGAGCTGCGGGTCTCTCCCCCGCCGGGCGGAGTCGGCAATCCACACCCGATGGTTCCCGACCGGTGACCACACGTCCGGTGGTCACCGGATACCCGAAACCGACGTGGCCAACGACGCCTGCCGGCCTCGGCTGTTCCACCAGCATCGGTTCTGATATCCGGACAGGGTCTCCCCCGCCTCCGCGTTGTGTCGGTCCTAGAAGGCGAACCGGGCGTCTGATCCGCTACCGGGTCCCCCCGCCAATCCTTGAGAGAAGGTGACTTTCGACCCTGGCCGAAATCCTCCGGCGCCCGTCAGCATGAGAAAGGAGTCACAAGGGGTGGACGGGGGTCTGTAGGAGGAGGGCCGTGATCAGGCTGGAGTCGAGCGGTTTCGCGACTGACCATGGGCAGGCGCCGCCATCCGTGACCAATTCCGACCGCGACCGTGCGCTCGTGGACGCCTACATCGGTGGAGACGTGGGGGCATTCGCGGTCATCTTCAATGACCACCACGACGCGCTCCTCAAGCGGGCCCGCCGGCTGCTGGGCCCGATCGGGCAACCAGAGGACGCTTGCCAGGACACGTTCAGGAAGGCACTCGAAGGGATCTGGCGTTTCGGTTGGACCGGTGAGTACCGACTCGGCGCCTGGTTGAACACGATCCTGCACAACGTGTGTGTCGACCAGCTGGCAAGGATCAGGCGCGAGCGCGACCTCGCCGAGGCGATGTCCGCCCAGCCTCAAGATGAGGCCGACGTCGCGGAACAAGTCCCCGATCTCGGGCGCATGAAAGCCGTCCAAGAGGCAATGTGCCGGCTCCGTCCAGAGCTGCGCAGGGCGCTCCTGCTTCGGGAGATGGAGGGGTTGAGCTATGCACAGGTGGCGGTCGCCGAACACATCTCCGAGGACAATGCCCGGGCTCGGGCCTACCGGGCCAGGAGGTTCGTGCAGCGACAGCTTCCGGCGTCAGGACAGCCGACAGGGGCAGGTATCAGTCTGGGGCATCAATCGACGGTGAAACGCGTCGCCTAGGAGTTCCTCGACATGCGTCCGCTGCTCAGGCGGAGGAGTGCGTCGTTCGCGGCAACGCGTCTCGCGCCCGCCGGCCTCAGCCGTCAATGCCCGGGCGGGCCGAGGTCGGTGACGGCCTCGTCAACCGCGGGAAAGAGTCGGTCCGCCCCGATGCGCTCGAGCAGGCCGCTTCGAGTCAGGCCCTCCCGGACGTGTTCGCCGGCCCGGGCCACGGCGACGGTGATGTGGCGCCGGTCGAGTTCGTCCAGCACCTGGTGAAGCGCGCGCGACCCCGTGTAGTCGATGTCGCTCATGCCCAGCGCATCGAGAACCAGGAGCTTCGGTGTCCCGACGGCGCGCGCCAGGGCCGCATCGATCTCGGCACGGAAGTGGATCGCGTTCGCGTACCACAGGGGCGTGGCGAACAACACGACCAACACGCCCGGGACCTGGGCTGGGGCACTCGAGGTGCTCAACGGAGCCCAGCTGGTCGTGCCTGGGAGGCGGCCGAGAACGTGGAGCTGTGGTCGAGCGCTCAACCTCGTGCGGTCGAGGACGGCCAGGACGACCGCGACGCCGATGCCCTGTTCGACTCCCACCAGTGCCACCGTGAGCAGGGTGATCGCCGTCAGGCCGAACTCGAAGCGATCGAAGCGCGCGATCGAGAGGATCTCGTGGACGTGGAAGATGCGCGTGGCCACGTAGATCAAGACGCCGGCCAGGGTCGCCAGGGGGACGTCCTTCAGCAGGCCAGCGGCCGGGATGAGCACGGCCAGACCAACCGCAGCGGCCAGGCCGGACGCCTGGGTGCGACCCTTGGCAGAGGCCACGACCGCCGTTCGGGCTGGGCTGGCGTTCACCGGGAACGAGCCGCACAGGCCCGCCATGATGCTTCCCGCCCCCACCCCGAGGAAGTCCCGCCCGACGTCCACGTCGTAGCCGCCCTGGTCGGCAAACGCGCGGGTCGTCGCCGCCGACTGACTGATGATGACGAGCGCGACCACGCCGGCCACCGGCACCATCCTGGCGACGGCCAACCACGAGAAGTCGGCCAACCCGAGTCGCGGCGCGCCGTGCGCAAAGCTGCCGAGGACGGCCACGCCGTTGGTGTGCAGTCCCAGAACTCCGACCACGATGGTCGAGCCGACCAACGCCACGAGGGCGCCCGGGAGCCGACGGTCGACCCGTTCGGCGCCGACGACGACCGCGAAGGTCACCACACCGATGCCGAGAGTCCAGCCATTGGCATGGTTGAGATGCCCGACGACCGCGCCGATCCGATGGAGCGTGGAGCCACCGCTCGCAGAGAGGCCGAAGAGGTCGGGGAGCTGGTGCACGACGATGATGACCGCCACGCCCGCCAGGAAACCGGTGATGATCGGCGCGGAGAGGAATTCGGCGATCCACCCGAGCCGCAGGAGTCCGACGAGCGCCACGATTGCCCCGACCAGGACGGCCAGGATGCCGACGAGGTCGACGTAGTGAGGTGAGCCGATCGGAGCGAAGTGAGCGATCCCGACGGCGAACAGCGGCGCGATCGTCGAATCCGCCCCCACCGACATCTGCGGGTTCGAACCGAGCGCGGCGAACAGCACGGTGCCGGCGATGAACGCATAGAACGCCGTGATGGGGGGCATGCCGGCCAGTCGGGAGGTCGCCAACTGCTCGGGCACGGCGATGACGAGCAGCGTCACCGCCGCAACCACGTCCGCCCCGGCGAACGCGGACTGGTAACCGCGGAGAGAGGAGAAGAGCGGGGCGCGGAGATGCAGGGTCTCGGAGAGCCACCGCCTCGACCTCCCCCCTGTCACAAGATCAATCATCATCGACAGAGCACGGGGAGGGAGGGAGGAGGGCCGCCGGCGCCCCGCTGACCCCGGCACCGGCCAGAGCCGATTCCCGGACCGGCTACCCTTTTCCTGCAAGGTGTGCCGGGAAGCCTGGTCGGCGAGCGAGAGGCCGCGCCCCATGACCGAGTCCGTTTCCCCAGGGCCACCCTGCCGTCGGATGGTCCGTCACGTCTCCCTCGCCGCCCTGGCGCACCGCCCGGGCGCGGCCGGCCTACCAGGCGAGGTCTCCGATGATCGGGGCTGACGCGCCCGGCGCAGACGAGCAGGGGGGGCTGCGCTTCCCCGGCCAACGGCGGCTGCCGAGTTGGCGCTGGGAGGCGCTCCGGACGACCCTGTGGCTGGTACCGACGCTCCTGGTCGTCCTCGCCGGTCTGCTGTTCGGGGTGACGTTCGCCATCGACCTGGCCGCGTACCACCACCAGCTGACGCTGCCGACGTGGGTCAGGTTCGAAACGGGGACCCCCGACGCCGGCCGCCAGGTGCTGATCGCCATCGCCGCCGCGGTCATCACGGTGGTCGGCGTCGTGTTCTCGATCACCATCCTGGCGTTGACCCTGGCCTCCCAGCAGTTCGGCCCCCGCATGATGCGGAACTTCGTGCGCGACGTCGGGAACCAGGTGACCCTGGGCATCTTCGTCGGCACCTTCGTCTTCTCGGTCTTGAGCCTGGGGGCGATCAGCGCGCCCCACCCCGACTTCATCCCTCACCTGTCGATCGCAGTGGCCGAGGCCCTGTCCCTGGCGGACCTGGCGGTCCTCATCTACTTCATTCACCACATCGCCAAGTCGATTCAGCTGCCCGAGGTGATCGCCGGCATCGCCCGTGACCTCATGCACGCCATTGACTCCGAGTTCCCCGAGACGCCGGCCGAACCCGAAGCTGGGACCCCGATCGGCGCCGGCAAGTCCGTCGCCGAGTTGGTCCAGCTCATCGATGACCGGGGCGGTGTCGTCCCGGCCGACACGAGTGGCTACCTACAGTTCGTGGGCTACGCCCAGCTGGTCGAGATCGCCGCGCGCACCGACACGGTCATCCGCCTCAACCACCGGCCCGGTCACTTCATCGTGGCCGGGCGACCGCTCGCCACCGTCTGGCCCGGTGGCACAGCCGGTCAGGTGGCTCTGGCCCTGGGCAAGGCCCACGTGACCGGACCGCACCGGACCCTCATGCAGGATCCGGTGTTCCCCATCGACCAGCTGGTCGAGATCGCCATCCGGGCGCTGTCACCGGCCGTGAATGACACCTTCACGGCCCTCACCTGCATCGACTGGCTGGCGGCCGGGCTGAGCCGGGTGTCGGGCCGGACCCTGTCCGAGGGGGTCTACCGGGACCGCTTCGGTCGGGTGCGGCTCATCGAGTCCGATCCCTCCTACCCGCGGATGGTGAACCGAGCCTTTGACAAGGTGCGTCAGGCGGCCCGCGGCATGCCGGCGGTCATCATCCGCCTGATGGACGCGTTGGCCAACATCATGGAGCAGACCACCTCTCCCGAGCAGCGGCGGACGCTGGCCCGTCAGGCGGACATGATCTTCGAGAGCGCGCGCGAGTCCGTGCCCGACGCCAACGACCGAGAGGACATCGCCCAGCGCTACCAACGGGTGCTCGACCGCATCGCCCAGGACCCGCCTGCGCCGGAGGGGTAGGCGGGCCGAAGGGGTTAGCGCTCGGCGTCAGGCGACGAACCGGGTTGGGCCGCCTGGCGGCGCCGCGCGTCGGTCGCCGCCGCGTCGGCATCGGGATGCTCCAATCGGCGGAGCGCGGTGACGACGTCGGACACCAGGGCCCGGCGCCGGACCGCGCCGAGATCGGTCAGCGCCCGCTTCTCCACCTCGTCGGCGACCGCGTCGCACCGGTCGAGGGTGGCCCGGCCGTACCTGGTCAGCGTGAACCGGGCGATGCGGCCGTGATTGGGGTCGGGGTGGCGCTCGATCAGCTGTCGCCGCTCCAGGCGCAGGATGACGGTGTGGACGGCCTGGGGCGTGACCCCGATCCGCCGCGAGAGCTCGGCGTTGGAGGAGTAGGGCCGCTCCGCTAAGAACGCCAGGGTCGTCCAGTCGCGCGCGTCGACGCCGATCTCTTCCAACCCGTCGCGCATCTCGCGCCGCATCGCCCGGGACAGCGCGGCGAGGAGGTAGGTCAGTCGTCGCGGCCGGCGGGTCGCGGCGCGAGAGCCGTCCTTCTCTGGCATCGCGTCACTGTACCGACCCTCCCCCGCTTCTCCGGGGGCCCCCCGGGCGCGCCACGCCGCGCTCACAGGACCCCGCGGGCCCGGAGGTCGGCGATCTCGGCCGGCGCGTAGCCAGCGACCCGCGCCAGGGTCTCCTCCGTGTGCTCGCCGAGGCGCGGCGCCGCCGGGAGCCGTGGGCGGCGGGCCTCGGCGAAGGTGATCGGCAGCCCGGCCGTCCGCAGGCCGCCGATCTCGCCCAGGGTCGGATGGAGGACCGGGAGGGTCTCGCCGCGGGCGAGCACCCGCTCGTCGGCGATGCCCTCCATCGGGGTGCGCACCTCGGCCGCCGGGACCCCGACCGCCACCAGGGCCTCGACGACCGCCTCCACGCTCAGCTGCCCGCTCCAGGCCTCGATTTCGGCCGTCAGCTCCTCGGCGTGGCGCACCCGGGCGTCTCGGGTCGCGTAGCGCGGGTCGCCTCGGAGGTCGGGACGGCCCATCACCTCGAAGGTGGACGCGACCAGCTTGTCCTGGGGGGCCACTAGGGCGAACCACCCGTCGTTGGCCCGGTAGAGGCCGAACGGGGCCAGCCGGGGCAGGCGGGGCCCGGTTCGGAGCGGCTGGCCCAGCCGCTCCAGGGCCTCCCAGTCCTCGGTGGCGACGAGCGAGGTCAGCGTCCCCAGCATCGAGACGTCGACGTGCTCGCCCGACCCGGTCTCCTGCCGGCGGTGCAGTGCGGCCAGGATCCCGATCACGGCGTAGAGGGGCGTGATGACGTCGGCCACCGGCACCCCCACCCGCACCGGCGGGTCTTCGGCCCCGCCGCTCGCCATCATGAGGCCGCTCAGCGCCTGGACGATGGCGTCCATGGCGCGCACCCCCGATCCCCCATCCTGTCCAAACCCGCTGATCGAGCAGTAGACGATGCGCGGATTGGCCGCGCGCGCCGCGCCATACCCGACCCCCAGGCGGTCGGCGGTCCCGGCCGAGAAGTTCTCGACCACGACGTCGGCGTGGCGGACGAGGTCGGAGAAGACGCCCGGCGCGTCGGGGTGCTTCAGGTTGAGCGTCACGCTCTCCTTCCCGCGGCAGCGGGTGAGCACCGCCAAGGAGAAGTCGTCCGGCCCGGCCGGCGTGAGGCCGAGCCCGTCGGGCCCGACGTAGGGGGCGTTGCCGCGCGACACGTCGCCGCCGTCGGGGTCCTCGATCTTGATCACCTCGGCCCCGAGGCCGGCCAAGAGGAGCGTGCAGTAGGGGCCGGCCAGGGCCCGCGTGAGGTCGATCACCCGCAGACCGGCGAGGGGCGAGTCGGCCCCCGCCCGGTCGTCTGCTCGTGGCTCCTCGTCGCCCGGGTCCCGCTCGGTCACGCCCGCAGCCTCTCAGCTCGCGGCCGCACCTGCTCCTCGATGAACTCGACCAAGAGGGCCCCGAGCGACGCCTCGTCCCAGGTCCGGCGGTCGACGTTGGTGGCCCGCACCGACAGCACGGGGATGCCGGCCGCCTCCAGCAGCCGGGTGCTGAAGTAGTCGTCCTCGCCGAAGCTGACGACGCCGTCGACCTGGTGGAGCTGCGCCTCCTTCAGGTGCCAGGGGGCCGACCAGCTGGGCATCCGGATCTCCTCGCCCATCGGGACGAAGCGGGCGGCCAGCGTGCGCAGCGGGTCGCGGCCGTCGGGGTAGCGCAGGTAGGCGTCCGCCGCCACCCCCAGGTACATCGACCAGACGAAGACCGCCCCGTGGGCCTCCTCGAACTGGCGGTAGAACCCGAGGCTCGACCACAGCGCGCGCCCCAGCCACATGAGGCGCACCCGCTCGCTCGGACAGACCGACTGGCTGGCGTCCCGTCGGGCGGCCACCTCGTCATAGAAGCGGCGCGCGGTGTCCCTCCCCCACTCGCTGCCGCGGTGCCACTGCGGGATCATGGCCGCGGTCATGGTCTCGGCCGCGCTGACCGGCACCGGGACCGTCGCCGCGATGAGGTCACGCGTCTTTCGGTTCCACTCCGCGTGCTCGTTGGCGAGGGCCATCACCTCGGCGAACCGGGCCTCGGAGAACGACCGGCCCGTGGTCGCCGCGAGCACGCCGATGAGGCCGCGCAGCTCGTCGGCCATGAGATCGAGGCGCTCGGGTCCCAAGCACTCGTCCCAGTGGTGCGGGAGGCGCTCCCACCAGTCCCGCGGCAGGTCGAGGCGCGGGTCGACGGCGTGCTCGATCGGGTAGAAGGCGGCGCCCGTGTGGGTCGACCAGGCCTCGAAGAGCTTCCGGATCCCGTCGCTCGTGGTGGGCGCCGACAGGATGGTGGGCACCGGCAGGCCGCCCCAGGGGGTGCCGGACGGATCGTCGAGCAGGAGCTCGCCCAATCCGAGCGCGCTGTACTGCTCGCGGTCGTCGGGATAGCCGGCGGCCCGCAGCGCCGCCAGGCACTGCGGCGCCCGCTGCCGGGCGGCGATGACCGACGACCACCACTGGACCACCACGTAGGGGATGTCGAAGGCGCGGTAGATCTCGTGAGGTGCGTCGGCGCTCAGCAGCGCGAACGGCTCGCCGCCGGCCACCTGGTCGCGCACCTCGGCCAACCACTCCCGTTGGTGGGCGACGATCTCGCCCGTGATGGCGAGCTCGCTGCGGCGGGTGAACGCGGACCCCTCAGCCATCCGGACCGTCCAGGGCCGTTGAGAGGTCCTGGGCCAAGCGGGCGAGCGAGCCGGGATCGCCGCCGGGCCAGGGCAGGCGCGCCCGGACGACCGGGACCCCGTGCGCGGCCAGCCGGTCCCGCAGGTCCGGGAACTCCCACTCGGGGGACTCGTCGTGGTCGAAGCAGAGCTGGAGCACCACCTCGGCGCCCCGCGCCAGCGCCTGGTGGCAGGTGTAGCGCGCGCGCTCGTCGAGACCGGTGCGCGCGGCGCCGGGCGGCCCGAGGTGGTAGCGGTCGACCAGACCGTCGAGGGGGTCGGCCGTCTCGGGGACGACGGCGAAGCTCCGGTCGCCCCAGTCGTGGTCCTCGCCCACGATGACGTATCCGGCCCCCTCGATGGCCCCGGCGAGCGCGAGGTCGTCGTGCGGGCTCCCCGAGACGAACACCCGGCGACCGGGCCGGGGCGGCGGCGGATCGGCCAGGGCCGCCGTGAGCAGGTCCTGGGTCGCCCCGGGCGCCAGCGTCATGGCCGCCCCGTCGAGCAGCAACGCGTCCACGCCGCCGAGACCGGCCGGGCGGGCGCGGCGAAGGTCCGCCAGCTCCTCTAGGAGGGTCGTCGTGGCGTTGGACGCGGCGACGCTGGCGCGCATCGCGTCCTGCCACGGGGCGGCCCCGCTCCAGGTCGCCAGGACCTCGGCGAACTGGCGGGTGCGCACCCGGTTGTAGCGGGCGCTCGCCTCGGTCGGCAGCCGGACCAGGTCGTAGAAGCACAGATCGAGGCGCGGCGCCTCCCCCATCGCCAGCAACTCCCGCAGCCCGTAGAAGAGCTTGGTGTGCGACTCGCTGTCCCGGCCGATCACCAGGGCGTCGATCCAACCGAGCGCGCCTGCCAGCAACGCGTCGAGGAACGCCTGGCAGTCGGGGGTGAGCTGCAGCGGCGAGTCACCGCCGACCACCGGCGCGTCATTGGACAACAGGCGCGCCGGGGCGAGGCGGATCGGCAGCAGGCCGGCCGCCAGCACCAGCTCTCGCGGCACGTCGTGGCCGAGGACGCCGACCACCCGGCCGCCGCCCTCCCGCCACTCGCGCGCGACCGCATCGGGATGCCGATAGGCATGGGTTGCCCGGTCCAACCAGTCAGCTGGGCCAGGCAAGAGGCGGAACTCCTCTTCCGGCAGCGAGTTGTCGTTCGTGGCGAGCGGGCCCTCGACGCGGAGCGCCGAGAGGAGGTCCGTCGATGCGCTCACTCCCCCTCCCTCGCCACGATCCGCAGCGGGACCGAGGTGGCGCCGAACTCGGGCCACCTCGTCATGTCGAGTGGGCCGTCGAGCGAGAACGAGGTGGTCCGGCTGAGCAGCTCCTCCAGGGCCACGCGCAGCTCCATGCGGGCCCAGGCGGCGCCCGGACACTGGTGGGGGCCGAGCCCGAACGCGATGTGGCGCTCGGCGCGGTCGAAGCGGAACTCGTCGGGCGCCTCGAAGACCATGGCGATCGGTTCGTCCTTGCAGATGAGCCGATCGCCGATCGTGACGTCGCGGTTCGCCGTGCGGGCGAACCCCCGATACGGCGAGTCGAGGCGCAGCAGCTCCTCGATCGCCGCTCCGATGAGGTCGGGGTGTCTCCGCAGCTGGTCCTGGAGGTCGGGGTCGCCGGCCAGGCGCGCCACCATGCTGCCGAGCACGAACCGGGGAGCGACGATCCCGACCAGGAGCACCTGGCGCACCGTGCCGATGACCATGTCGATCGGCAGGGGCTCGCCGTCCACCTGGGCGGCCAGGAGCGCGCTGGCTGGATCGATCGTCGGGTCCTTCGGATGGGCCTGACGATCCGCGATGAGCTCCTTCGTGATCTCGTAGAGGGCGAGACTGGCCCGCACCATGAGGTCGGCGTCGTCGTCCTTCACGGCCTTGTTGAAGACTTCGAACTCGTCGCGGATCCGGTACATCATCTGGTCGTCGACGTTCAAGAAGCGGGCGAAGGCGAGGATCGGGTAGTTGGCGGCGAACTCCTCGCCGTAGTCGCCCCCTCCGCGCGACAGGAGCGGCACCAGGCACTCCTTCGCGTACCGGCGGATCGTCGGCTCGACCGATGCCACCCGCTCGTCGCTGATGAGCGGGTTGAGCACCCGGCGGTACACCGTGTGCTCGGGTGGGTCGAGGTGCAGCGGCGGGCGGCGCCCGGTGAAGGCGATGCGGGGCACGATGTTCTGCACCGAGGTGATGAAGGTCCGCGAGTCGGTCAGCACCCGTTGGACGTCCTGGTAGCCGAAGATGGCCCAGAACCCGCCGAAGCGGTCGCTGTGGGCCACCGGGCAGGCCGCCCGCATCTCGCGGTACAGCTCGTGGGCGTCGACCTCGGTGTCGAGCACCAGGGGGTCGAAGCGGTCCTCGGCCGCCGCTCGCCGGTCCTCAGGTTCGGACAGAGCGATCACCCCCCTGTCTCTTGGCGGTGTGGGCCGGTGCGCGCCACCGGAGGCGGAGCTCGAGGCTGGTCGGACCGGCCGTCGGCCACGGGCTGTAGGTGACCGGACCCGCGACCTCGAAGTGCTCCGTGGCCGAGAGCAGCGCGCCGAGCGCGACGGCGAGTTCGTCCCGGCCGATCACGGATCCGGGGCAGACGTGGACGCCGTGACCGAAGGCCAGATGGCGTTCGGTCCGACCGACCACGAACTCGTCGGGGCGATCGAACACCGAGGCGTCGCGGTTGGCCGACGGGAGCACGATCGCCACCATCTCGCCCGCCTCGATGCTGCGGTCGCCCAGCCGCACCCGCCGGGTGGCCGTCCGGGCGAACCCGATGTTGGGCGTGTGCAGCCGCAGCATCTCTTCGATACCGGCCTCGACGATGTCGGGGTGGGCCCGCCACTCGTCTTGGAGCGCGCGGTCCGCCGCCAGGTGCTCCAGCGCGCTGGCGGTCACGAGAGCCGGCGCGCCGTGGCCCGCCACCAGGATCTGGCGCAGGCTGCCGGTCACCGTCTCGGGGTGGATCCGCTCCCCGTCGATGGTGAGCCCCAGCAGTCCGCTCACCAGGTCCTCGTCGGGCGCGAGGGGCGAACCGAGGCGCTCGGCGACGACCGCTCGGCAGACCTCGTAGAGCGTCAGGTTGTAGCGCTCGACGACGGCGTCGTCGCGGGCGCGTTGGGCCGTCTCGAACTCCTCCATCTCGACCGTGAGCTGCTCGACGTAGCGATCGGGGATGTTGAGCAGCGCGCAGACCACCCGGCTGGTGAACGGCGAGCAGAAGCTGCGGTAGATGTCGACGACGGACTCGGGGCCTTCCGAGGCCAAGGCCGCCACCATCTCGGCCGCGACGCCGCGGATCAAGGGCGCCAGCCGCCGGAGCCGGTCCTTGCGGAACGCGGGGTTCATGGCCTTGCGGTAGAGCGTGTGCTCCGGGGGGTCGTAGTGCAGCGGCGGCCGGCGTCCGGAGGCCGGGTTCTTCGGCACGATGATCCCCTGGCGCGTGGTGAAGGTCGCCGGATCGGTCGTGATCGCCTCGATGTCCGCGTACCGGGTGGCCGCCCAGAAGCCGCCGTACTTGGAGCTCCAGGCGACCGGGCAGCGCTCCCGGAGCGGCCCGTAGACCACGTCGGGCTGGGACAGGGCCTCGGGCTGGTCCGGATCGAACTCGTCGGTGCGTTGGATGTCGGGCATGCCCCTACCCCGCCGCCGGAACGGCCGCCGTGCCGACTTCCGCCGTGGCGATTGCGCGCCTCCCCCAACAGTCAGCGATTCTTCGCGCGTATCGCAGAACAACTGTCATGCAATCGCGGAGGCGCTTGATTGTCAAGTCGGTTGAGATTCCCCCGGTTCGGATGGGGCACGGAATGGGACCGGGCCGAGCTCGTTTCGGCGGTCCAGCACCACACCAGCTTCGCCGAGGACGACGTCGAGCGCCTCGATGATGACGACGGCCGGTTTGGCTCGGCCTGAGCGAAGGGTGCGCCCGGTGGGATCGCCACCGGGGCTCGCGCCCTAGTTCACCGCGCGGTCCCGTCCCTCCCAGTAGGGCTGGCGGAGCTTGTACTTCTGCAGCTTGCCGGTCGCGGTGCGGGCCAGCACCTGGCGGATCTCGATCCCGCGCGGCGCCTTGAAGTGCGCCATGCGGGCCCGGCAGTGCTCGATCAGGTCCTGCTCGGTCGCGGTCGTCCCCGGCCGCAGCACGACCAGGGCGAGCACCTTCTCCCCCCACTTCTCGTCGGGCACGCCGATGACGGCGACCTCGGCCACCGCCTCGTGCTGGTAGAGGACGTCTTCGACCTCGATGGAGGACACGTTCTCGCCGCCGGTGATGATGACGTCCTTCTTGCGGTCGGTGATGACCGTGTAGGCGCCGTCCTCGTAGCCGCCGTCGCCGGTGTGGAACCAGCCCCCCGCCAGGGCCTTGGCCGACTCGTCGGGCTGCCGCCAGTACCCCTCGAAGACGTGGTTGGACCGGGCCAGGACCTCACCCTCCTCGCTCACGGCCATGCGCACGCCGACCGCCGGGACGCCGGCCCGGGAGAGGCGCCGGGCCCGCTCCTCGGCGTCGAGCTCGTCCCACTCGGCCGGCGCCCGGTTGATGGTGAGCAGGGGCGACGTCTCGGTCAACCCGTAGATCTGGATGAACTCCCAGCCGAGCTCGCGCTCCACCCGCTCGATCGTCTTGGTGGGTGGGGGGGCGCCGGCGACCACCACCCGCACCGGTCCGGTGGGCAGCGGCCGACCGGCGGCGGCCCGCTCTTCTGAGGCCGCCAGCACGCTGGCCACCACGGCCGGCGCGGCGCACAGGAGGGTCACGCCCTCGGTCTCGATACGCGAGAGGATCACCTCGCCGTCGATCTTTCGCTGCACCACGTGCCGGCCGCCCATGGCGGTCAGCGCGTAGGGCATGCCCCAGCCGTTGGCGTGGAACATGGGGAGGGTGTGCAAGAGGACGTCGCGGTCCGAGACGCCGATGTGCCAGCCGAAGCTGGCCGCGTTGAGCCAGCAGTTGCGGTGCGTGAGCTGCACGCCCTTGGGCCGCGCGGTCGTCCCCGAGGTGTAGTTGATCGAGCAGGTCGCGTCCTCGTCGGCCGGCCGGCCGGCCGGCGCCGCGCCGCGCCCGGCGACCGGGTCGAACAGGTCGGCGTCGTCGGTGCCGTCGAGACGGATCCGCTGCGCCACCGGCGCGCCGGCCGTCACCTCCTCCAGCTCGGGGTCGTAGAGCAAGACGCTCGTCCCGGAGTGCTCGAGGATGAAGGCGATCTCGTCGCCGGTCAGGCGGAAGTTGATCGGCACCAGCACGCGGCCGAAGCCGCTCACCCCGAAGTAGGCGGTGAGGAACCGGGCCGAGTTGGGGCTGACGATGGCCACCCGGCCGTCCGTCGGCACCCCGCGCCGGTCGAGGCCGACGGCCATGGCCCGCGCCCGGTCGTGGAGCTCGGCGTAGGTGAGGGTGCCGACCGAGCCGGTCACGCCCGGCTCGTCCACCACGGCCGTCCGGTCGCCGTAGACGAGCGCCGCCCGCTCCAAGAAGTCCCCGATGGTGAGCGGGACTCGCATCGGCCCTCCCCTCCGTCGCCGGGGGCCGGATCTCGGCCCCGGGGTACCGCAGCGATTCTCCCCGAGAACCTGCTCCGAGCGCACGGGCCGCCCGAACGCTGGGTGGAATCATCACAGATCGTGATGAATCGGGTGCTCGATGGAGCTTCGCCAGCTGCAGTACTTGGCGGTGGTGGCCGAGGAGTTGCACTACGGACGCGCCGCGGCGCCGCACCCTGCTCGCCGCCTGCCGCGCCGGGTCCCAGCTCCCGGGCTGACGGGCCCAGGGGCGCGGCGGGCGCCCAGGGCGGCGACCGGCGGGGACCGCGGCGTAGAGTCGGGGTGCACGCCAGGTCCGAAGGAGGCTTCATGCCCACCCTGCTCCCCGCTCCGCCCACCGGCACCTACGAGGACGTCGCGACAGAGCGCCTCTACCGCCAGCAGCGGCTGGCCGCCGCCTTCCGCCTCTTCGCCCGGTTCGGCTTCAGCGAGGGGGTGGCGGGCCACATCACGGCCCGCGACCCCGAGCACACGAACAGTTTCTGGGTGAACCCCTTCGGGACCTACTTCGGCCACATCAGCGTGCACGACCTCATCCGGGTCGACCACACCGGCGCAGTCGTCGAGGGGGAGCGTCCGGTCAACACGGCCGCCTTCGCCATCCACTCCCAGGTGCACGCCGCCCGGCCGGACTGCATGGCCGCCGCCCACGCCCACTCGCTCCACGGCAAGGCCTGGTCGTCGCTCGGCCGCCTGCTCGACCCGATCACCCAGGACGCCTGCGCCTTCTACGACGACCACGCGCTGTTCGACGACTTCACCGGGGTGGTCCTCGACACCGAGGAGGGCAAGCGCATCGCCCACGCGCTGGGCGACAACAAGGCCATCATCCTGCGCAACCACGGCCTCTTGACCGTCGGCCACAGCGTGGAGGAGGCGGCCTGGTGGTTCATCACCATGGAGCGCTCCTGCCAGGCCCAGCTCCTGGCCGAGGCCGCCGGCACGCCGGTCCTGATCGACACCGAGGCGGCCAAGCTGACCGAGAAGCAGGTGGGCGGCCACCTGGCCGGTCGCTTCAGCTTCCAGCCGCTCTTGGACCGGATCCTGCGCGAGGAGCCCGATCTGCTCGAATGAGCGTGGTCCACCCGAGGAGAGAAGAGCCCGGGGCAACCGGCCCCGGGCGGTCTGGAGCGCAGTTGGGAGCGGGACGATGACCGACATGCAAGAGAAGGCGCCCCGCGGGGCATCCCCCTGGGAGCAGGACCTCTGGACCCATCTCTCGAGCCACGTGGAGGCCGAGCGGGGCCTGCTCGAGTCCTACTCGGCGGTGGCCGAGCGGTCGCCGTCCAAGGCCTTCGCCTATCTCGTGCGGCTGCTGATCGAAGACGAGATCCGCCACCACCGGCTCTTCGGCGAGCTGGCGCGGTCGCTGCGAACCGAGGCCGAGCTCCGCGGCGAGGACCCCGAAGTCCCCTACCTCGACTTCGTCCAGGTCGACCGCACGGCCATCCTCGACGCCACGAAGGAGCTGTTGGCGAGCGAGCTCCAGGACGCCAAGGAGCTGAAGCGCCTGCAGCGCGAGCTGCGCGTCGTGAAGGACACGTCGCTTTGGAGCCTGCTGGTCGACCTCATGGAGCGCGACACGGCGAAGCACGTCGCGATCCTGCGCTTCGTGCGCAAGCACGCGCGGCGACAGTCGGTCCTCTAGCCCCGGGCTCGGGCGCCCTGGCCCCGGGGTGCGGAGTCAGCCGAAGGTCACGGTCCCGCTGCCCGTCACCGCCTCCCACTGGGCGGACGGGGCGGCGCTGGCGTTGCACTTCCCGCCCTTGAACGGCAGCACGAAGGCCCCCGTCTCGGTGAGGGTGAGGGAGCCGGTGATCTGGGCGTAGGCCTTGGTGCCGCTCAGGACGGCGGCCGGCGCGCTGAAGGTGACCGAGGCCGAGCAGGTGGTGGTGTTGAAGTCGTTCGACTTGGCCGTCGCCGCGGCCGCCTTCAACTGGCTCAGGTCGAGGGTGATCGTCCCCTTCTTCAGCAGGAACTTGCCGTCGGGGCCCTTCTTGTCGGGCTTGCCGGCCGAGTTGACGTTCACCGCCTTGCCGTAGTCGCCGACCGCCCCGGTGAGGACGACCGCCCCGGGCACCTTGGCGTTGCCGGGGAGGACGAACACCTTGAGGGGGGTCCCGACCGGGGCGCTCACCCCGAACGCCGGAGCGGCGCCGAAGAGGACGCCCCCGACGAGGGCGACGCCGACTGCTGCCTTGCCGATCTGCACCCTGACCTCCAGAACCCGGTGGGCACCGTCGCCGCCGACCGACGCGGCCTGCCCAGGTGGACTATAGGGACGGCGCCGGAGGCCACCGCATCGGCCGGCGCCCTACTCCTCGCGGCGGGCGTCGTAGGTGGCCACCAGCCGGCGGGCCGCCCGCGCCTCGTCCACCCGGCGCACCGGCGTGTGCCGCGGCGACTCGTGGTCGAGCAGGCCCGCGACCGCCTCGGCCGCCACCGCCTCGAACGCGTCGGCCAAGGCCATGAGCGTCTCCTTGCTCTCGGTCTCGGTCGGCTCGACCATGAGGGCCTCGTCCACGATGAGCGGGAAGTAGACGGTCGGCGGGTGGAAGCCCTCGTCGATCAGGCGCTTGGCGACGTCGAGCGCGCTGACGCCGTGGGCCTTGCGCAGGGTGGCCGCCGAGAGCACGACCTCGTGCATGCAGGGCCGGTCGAACGCGACGTCATAGGAGGAGGAGAGCCGCCGTCGGAGCCAGTTGGCGTTGAGGACCGCCCGCTCGGCGACGCGCAGCAGGCCGTCGCGCCCGTGCACCTCGATGTAGGCGAGGGCGCGCGCGAGCACCAGGGCGTTGCCGTGCCACCCGTGGACCCGGCCGATCGAGCGGGCCGGGGTCTCCCAGCCGAAGCGGGGCCCGCCGTCTGCGCCGGGCGCCAGGCGCACCGGGCGCGGCCCGGGTAAGAACTCGGCTAGCCGGGCCGAGACGGCCACCGGCCCCGCCCCCGGGCCCCCGCCGCCGTGGGGGGTGGCGAAGGTCTTGTGCAGGTTCAGGTGCACGATGTCGAAGCCCATGTCGCCGGGGCGGACCACGCCCAAGATGGCGTTCAGGTTGGCGCCGTCGTAGTACAAGAGGCCGCCCACCTCGTGCACGGCGCCGGCGATCTCGGCGATGTCCTCCTCGAAGAGGCCGAGCGTGTTGGGATTGGTCAGCATGATGCCGGCCACGTCGGCGTCGAGGACGGCGCGCAGCGCGGCCATGTCCACGCAGCCCCGGGCGTCGCTCGGCACCGTGGTCACCTGGTAGCCGCCGAGGGTGACCGAGGCGGGGTTGGTGCCGTGCGCCGAGTCCGGGATGATCACGCGGCGGCGGTCCTCGCCCGCCGCCGCGTGCCAGGCGCGCATGAGGAGCAGCCCGGTCAGCTCGCCCGCCGCCCCGGCCGCCGGCTGGAGGGTGGCCGCCGCCATCCCGCTGATAGCGCACAGCGCCTCTTCCAACTCGACCAGCACGGCCAGCCAGCCCTGGGTGAGCGAAGCCGGCGCCCCGGGGTGCGCGGCCGCCAGGCCCGGCAGGGCGGCCACCGCGTCGGCCACCTTGGGGTTGTACTTCATGGTGCACGAGCCGAGCGGGTAGGCGCCGAGGTCGATCGAGAACTGGCGGTGGCTGAGGCGAGTGAAGTGGCCCACCAGGTCGCGCTCGGACACCTCGGCGATCGGCACCAGCTCGCGGCGCCGATGGGCCGCCGGCACCAGCTCGTCCACCGTGCGGTCGGGCACGCCGGTCGTGCGCAGCTGCCAGCTCTGCCGGCCCGGCGCCGACAGCTCGAAGAGCGTCGGCTCGGTGTCGTGGCCGAGGAGGGGGATGCTGCGCGCCCGGCCGCCGGGGGCGCTCGTCACGAGCGAACCGCCTTGTCGAGCGCGGCCACCAGCCCGTCGATCTCGGCCCGGGTCCGGCGCTCGGTCACCGCCACCAACAGGCCGTGGGCCGCGGCCTCGGCGTCGAGCGAGCCGTCGCCCCGATCGCCCACCAGCTGGTCGAGCGCCACGCCGGCCAGGTAGCCCTCGGCGGCCAGGCGCCCGATGACCAGGTCGGCCCGGACTGGGAGGCGGAGCGCGAACTCGCGCAGGACGGGGGTCTCGCCCGTAAGGGGCTCGACCCCGTCGATCCCCAACAAGGCGTCGCGGCAGTAGCGGGCGCCGCGGGCGCAGCGCAGCGCCACCTCGGCCAGCCCCGAGGTCCCGAGCCAGCCCAGTTGGATGGCCGCCGTGACCGCCAGCAGCGTCTCGTTGGTGCAGACGTTGGAGGTGGCGCGCTCGCGTCGGATGTCCTGCTCGCGGGCGCGCAACGTCGTCACGTAGGCGCGACGGCCGTCTCGGTCCACCGTCTCGCCGACCAGGCGGCCGGGCAAGCGCCGGACGTGCTCCTGGCTGCAGGCGAAGAGCCCGAGGTAGGGGCCGCCGAAGGCGAGGGGGACGCCGAGCGCCTGGCCCTCCCCCACCATGACGTCGGCCCCCCACTCGCCGGGGCTCTTCACGAGGCCGACCGCCACCGGATCGGCCGCCATCACGAGCACGGCGCCCAGGCGGTCGGCGAGCGCCCGGGCCTCGGCCGGGTCCTCCAGGCAGCCGAGGTAGTTGGGGTAGCCCAGCACCAGCACGCCGGGCGCCCCGCCGGCCTCGGCGGCCCCTTCCCAGACGGTCCGGCCGAGGTCGAGCGGCACCTCGACGACCCGGTGGCCCGGGCCGACGGCGAAGGTGTCGAGCACCGCCCGCCAGTGCGGGTGCACGCCCGCCGACACCCACACGACGGGGCGCCCGCTCGCCGCCACCCCGAGGTTCACCCCTTCGACGAGCGCGCTGGCCCCGTCGTAGAGGGAGGCGTTGGCGATGGGCAGGCCGGCGATGCGCGCGACGAGGGTCTGGAACTCGAAGACCGCCTGCAGGACGCCCTGGGCGACCTCGGCCTGGTAGGGGGTGTAGGAGGTGACGAACTCGGAGCGCCCGGCCAGCGAGCGCACCACGGCGGGCACCTCGTGGTCGTAGGCGCCGGCGCCGGCGAAGCAGACGAGACCGGCCGTCGCGTTGGCCCGGGCCCGCTCCTCGAACCGGGCCACCACGTCGGGCTCGGGCCGCCCCTCCTCCAGGGCGAGGCCACCGCTCAGGCGGAGCGCGGCCGGCACCGTCGCGAAGAGCTCGTCGAGCGAGGAGAGCCCGAGGAAGGCGAGCATCTCTTTGATGTCGTCCTCGGTGTGGGGCAGGTAGTCCGGCATCAGGCGGCCTTGAGTCGGGGCGGCCAGAACGGCGTGGCCGAGACGCGGGCGGCGAGCGGGCGGCGCTCGAGCTGGATCTCGACGGCCGCCCCGAGCGGCGGCTCGTCCTTGGTGCGCACGAACGCGAGCGCGATGCCCCGCTTCAGCATCGGCGAGAAGTTGCCGCTCGTCACGACCCCCACCGCCTCGCCGCCGTCGGTCACGACCGATCCGGCGCGCGGCGGTTGCCGGGTCTCGGTCACGAGCCCGCGCAGCCGCCGGACCGGCCCGGCCGCGCGCTCGGCCAGCAGCGCCGCCTTTCCCGTGAAGTCCCCCTTGTCCCACGCCACGACCCAGGAGAGCCCGGCCTGCAGGGGGGTGATCCCCTCCCCCAGCTCGTGGCCGTGGAGGGGCAGCGCCGCCTCCAGGCGGAGCGTGTCGCGCGCACCCAGTCCCGCGGGCAGCGCCCCCGCCCCGAGCACGGCCCGCCAGAACTCGGGCGCCACGTCGGCCGGCACCGCGCACTCGACCCCGTCCTCACCCGTGTAGCCGGTGCCGGCGGCGACGCAGGGCGCGCCGCGCCAGGCGAACTCGCGCACGAAGAATCGCGCGACCTCGGCCGCCTCGGGGGACACCCGGGCCAGCACGGCTCTCGCGGTCGGCCCCTGCACCGCCACGACGGCCCGGGTGCCGGTCACGTCGGTGCCCGGGATCACCGCAAGGACGCGCTCGGTGTTGGAGGCGTTGGGCATGACGTCGAAGCGCGTCTCGGTCACCCACCAGACGATCAGGTCGTCGAGCACCGAGCCGTCGTCGGCCAAGAGGTGCGTGTACTGGGCGCGCCCCGCGCCGATCTTGCGCAGGTCGTTGCTGAGCGCCCGCTGGAGCGCGTCGAAGGCGGCCGCGCCCTCGGCGCGCACGGTGCCGAGGTGGCTCACGTCGAAGGCGACCGCCCCGCTGCGGCAGGCGAGGTGCTCGGCCACGGTGCCGTCTGGATAGGCGAGGGGCATCTCCCAGCCGCCGAATTCGGTGAGCTTGGCGCCGAGGGCGACGTGGTCGGCGTAGAGGGGAGACCGAGCCAGCGGGCCCCGGGTCGTCTCCACGCCCGTCACACTACGGGTCGGCCCGCGCCCTCAGCACCTCGGCCCAGCGGCCACGAGCGGCCCCTTCAGCGGGTCGGCCGGTCGCGCCGCCGGCTCCCCGCCCGTGCCCTGGATTGGGCGGGGAGCCGGAACGCGGTCTGGGTCAGGCCGGCGACTGGTCGCCCGCCGGCAGCGGGTTGTACAGCCCGCCCAGCGTCACCCCGAACACGACGTACCAGGCGTAGATGGCGAAGGGGACCTTCCAGCCGTAGGCGGTGGCGAAGAGCCCGGCGCCGAGGTGCGGGTAGTACACGTAGGGCACGACGAAGCCGGCCACCAGCGTGCCGAGGAGCAGCCCGAAGAAGACCCCTCGCGCCAGGTTGGCCGCCGACGTCCGGGACCGGCCGAGCATTGGGAAGACGAACACGACGAAGAGGACCGTGAAGACGATCCCGTCGAGCCCGTGGATGAGCCCGCCGGCGCTGAACTGCACCGCCGAGGACGAGCTGGGCAGGACCACGTGGCCGTTGGCGATCGGCCAGTCGAGCTGCGGCAGACCGATGCCGCCGAGCCAGAAGCCGAAGATCGTGGCCACCCAGGTCGCGATCGCCCCGACCAGCGCCGCCCCCGCGACGGGGTGCTTTGTGACCCAAGAGCGCCAGTGGTTCAGCGTGGGTGAGTGGGAGTGGGCCGGCCCACCACTGCCCCGGCCCGTCTCAGTTACGGTCATGCCCCCTCCTTGTGCGCGGCCCCGTCGGCGCGACACGTTGGAACACAGTGTGTGTTCGACAGCGCCACTGTGCGTCCGACGGCACCCGAAGTCAAACGGCATTGCGCCGCTCCGGGGTCGGCTCAGGCGGCGCTGGTGGCGGAGAACTCCAGCCCGTTGGCGGAGAGCAGGGCGAGGAAGTCCCGCTGGTACACGACGACGAGCGAGATGTCCGGGTAGAGCTGGCGCAGCCGGCGGATCTTGGCGTTCTTGCGGGTGACCAGGCGCTGGTCGGCCGTCGTGAGCTCGACGAAGGAACCCTGCTCGGGGAGCCAGAAGTCGGGGCGGAAGCCCGACGACGGCGACCCGTCGGCGGCCCAGGCCAGTACGAACTCCACCGGCTCGTACTCCCAGAGGACGTCGTGGGTGTCGAGGAGCCAGGCGAAGAGCCGCTCGGAGGGGTGCGCGAAGCGCACCCGGGAGGACGGGGTGGCCGAGGGGTGCCTGCCCCGGGACGCGGGCGGGCGCAGATCAAAAGGGGGCGGGGTCACTCCCCGGCGGCCCGGGCGCGCGACCTCTGCCCGGCCGCCGCGGTCGAGCGCGGGGCCCGACGCGCCGGCACCGCGCTCCGCTCGATCCGCACCACGTCCGCGGCCAGCTCGTCGACGACGCCCGAGAGCGGCACCACGTTGAAGACGCCCTGCCCCCGGGCCAAGAGGTCGACCAGCTCCCCGTCGCTGTGGGCGAGGACCGACCGCGTGTCGGAGAGGACGAGGTTGGCCGAGGCCAGATCGGCCCCCAGGTCCTGGCGCAGGCAGCCGACGGCCCGGCGGGCGGACTGCAGCGAGACGCCGCCGTCGAGCAGGCGCTTGATGACCTTCAGCTCGAGGACGTCGCGATAGGAGTAGCGCCGCTTGGAGCCGCTGCCCTGGGCCTCGGCGAGCGAGGGCCGCAACAGGCCGGTGCGCGCCCAGTGATCCAGCTGCCGGTAGGTGATCCCGACCAGCTGGCAGACCTGGGGCCCGCCAAAGCCGTCGGGGGGGCCGGGACGTGCGTGTACGCGTGTGGACGCGCCAAACGATGCCGCGCGATGCGCGTCACGGGCGCGCCCAGCCGCCTCTTGCTGGGCCACGATTCCTCCTCCGCCAAACTCCTCGGGGGAGACTTTACTGCACGCGGGCCACACGCGGGTAACTACACGGGGGTGGTCCTCAGCCCTCCGGCGGCCGCCGATCGGCGTGGCCCGCCCCCCGCCCAGACGCCGGCCAGGCCAGCACCGGTCCGACCACCCGGACGCCGGCCACGATGCCGCGCCGCCAGTCCACGCCGCCCGTGATCCGCACGACGAGCGTCTCGGCCCCGAGCGTCCGGCCGGGTGATTCGGGGACCACCGTCACGATCGCGTCGTGCCCGAAGTACTCCGACTGCAGCACGCGACCGGCGAAGGCCGCGGCCTCGGGGGGACCGAGGACGAGCTGCTCGGGGCGGAGGAGGACGACCGCGTGGGCTCCCTCGGGGCCGGCGGCCGCCGCGGGGTCGAGCGCCAGGGCACCGAGCGCGGTCTGCACCACTCCCCGAGCGAAGGTCCCGTCGATGAGGTTGGCGGAGCCCAAGAAGCGGGCGATCGTGGGATCCGCCGGGTGCGCGTAGAGCCCGCGGGGCGAGTCCACCTGCTGGATCCGGCCGCCGTCCAAGACGGCCACCTGGTCGGCGAGCGACAGGGCCTCGTCCTGGTCGTGGGTGACGAAGAGGGCCGTCGTGCCGGCCCGCTGCAGGACGTCTAGGACCTCGGCCCGCACGCTGGCGCGCAGGCGCGCGTCGAGCGCCGCGAACGGCTCGTCGAGGAGGATCACCGCCGGGCTGACGGCGAGGGCGCGCGCCAGCGCCACCCGTTGCTGCTGGCCGCCCGAGAGCTGGTGCGGGTAGCGCGGGCCGAGCCCGGCCAGGCCGACCATGTCCAAGAGCTCCTCCACGCGGCGCCCGCGGCGTGCCCGCTCCCTCACCCCGAAGGAGATGTTCTTCTCGACGCTCAGGTGCGGGAACAGGGCGCCCTCCTGGGGCACATAGCCCACGCGCCGGCGCTCGGGTGGCTCGTGGTGGCGGTCGTCCTCCACCACGACGCCGGCCAACGTCACCGATCCCCGGTCGGCGCGCTCGAACCCCGCGATGACGCGCAGCAGCGTCGTCTTGCCGCTGCCCGAGGGACCGAGCACCGCGGTGAACGAGCCGGCGGGAACGACCAGGTCCACCCCGCGCAGCGCGGGGACCGGTCCGTAGGACTTGTGCAGGTCGCGGGCGACGAGATCGGTCATGCCGCCGCCGCGGACCGCTCGAGCGGCGCCGGCCGACGGGCGGGTAACCGGTCGAACCAGCGCCCGAGCACCGCGCTCGGCAGGGCGGCGACGAGCACGATGAGCGCGGCGTAGGGGGCCGCCTGCCCGTAGGACAGGTTGGTCTGGAAGGCCCAGAACTGGGTGGCCAGGGTCTCCACGCCGGTCGGATGGAGCACCAGGGTGGCGGTGAGCTCGGTCGCGGCCTCGAGGAAGACGAGACTGAAGGCGGCCGCCAGGCCGGGGGCGACGAGCGGCAGGGTCACCCGGAGGAGCACCGAGCGGCGGGCGGTGCCGAGCGAGCGGGCCGCCTCTTCGAGGCGGATCGGGGCCTGGGCCACCGAAGTGCGGACGGCGACCAGAGCCAGCGGGAAGAACATGACCGCGTAGGCGATCACGAGCAGCGGGCTGCTCTGGTAGAGCACGCCGAAGAGGTAGCGCTGCGAGAAGTAGACGAGCCCGAGCGCGATGAGGATGCCGGGGATGCCGAGGACGAGGTAGGTGCTGCGCTCCAACAGGCGGGCCAGGCGTCCGCCGTGACGCACGCTCAAGAGGGCGACGGGCAGGGCCAAGACGGTGGCCAGCACCCCGGCCGACGCGCTGTAGGCGAGAGTGTGCCAGGCGGCCGACGCGAGAGAGGACGACCCGACGGCGACCCCCTGGCCGTGGAACAGCCAGTAGACGATGGCGCCGACGGGGACCCCGAGGGCCAGGGCGACCAGTGCGCCGACGGCGGCCAGGGCGGCCGGCGTGGCCCTCCCCAGCCGGTGCCGGGACGCCGGCCGGGCGGCGAGCGGACCGGTACGGTCGAGGCGGCCGCCGCCCCGGGAGGCGCCCTCGCCGAAGAGCAGGCACAGGCTGAGCGCGACGAGGACGAGCGAGAGCGCGCTGGCGGCCGGCGGGTCGAAGCCGTTCAGGTACTCGGTGTAGATCTCGGTCGTGAAGGTGCGGTAGCCCAGGATCTCGAACGCGCCGTACTCGGCCAGCAGGACCAGCGCCACCAGCAGGCTGCCGCCCAGGATGGCGCGGCGGGCCTGGCCGAGGGTCACCCGCCAGAAGGTCCGGAACCGGCCGAGGCCCAGGCTGCGCGCCACCTCCTCCTGCGCCGGGTCGGCGTGGCGCAGGGCGGCGGCGACCGGGAGGAAGACGAGCGGGTACACGGCCAAGGTCATCACGAGGACCGCGCCGAAGTAGCCGCGCAGCGAGGGCGCCACCGAGACCCAGCCGAAGCTCTCGACGAAGTCCGGCACGGCGAGGGGCAGGACCAACAGCACGGCAAAGAGGCGCCGCCCGGGCAGATCGGTGCGCTCCACCACCCAGGCGGCGAGCGTCCCCACCACTGCGCAAAGGAGGGTGACCACGACGGTCAGGCGGACCGTGTTCCAGAGCAGCTGGGCCGTGAGCTGGCGGAAGAGCAGCGGCCGCAGCGCCGCCCACCCCGACTCGGCCGCCTGGACCAAGAGGAAGACGAGCGGGACGGCCAACAGCACCGCGACGCCCGCCGCCAGCCCGAACAGCAGGCCGGGGGGTCGACGGGGGCGGGCGGGCACCGCCGGCCGGTCGACGGCCGGCCCCGCCCGGGGAGCCGGTGCGGTCATCGCCATGGGCACTCCCGCTCCAGAAGTTCGGCCAGCCGAAAGTTAGGTCAGCCTAACGTAGTGCCTCGCCGCCCGATTCGACCATCTTCCCTGCTCAGGGCATACCCACGGGGCGCCCACTGGCCCGGACCCTCAGTCCGCCGGTGGGGTCCCGAGGTCGGCCCGCCCGGCGAAGGGGCTCGAGGGTTCGGCGTGGAAGCGCAGCGGTATGCGCCCGGCCCGGCGGGCCAGGTAGCCCGCCTCGACCCCGCGGCGCAGGGCGGCCGCCATGGCGGCCGGGTCGCGGGCGCCGTTAATGGCCGAGGCGGCGAGGACGCCGTCGCACCCGAGCTCCATCGCGAGGGCCGCGTCCGACGCGGTGCCGACACCGGCGTCCAAGATGACCGGGACGCTGACGGCGTCGACCACGAGGGCCAGCGCGTGGGGGTTGCGGATCCCGAGGCCGCTGCCGATCGGGGACCCGAGCGGCATCACGGCCGCGCAGCCGACCTGTTCGAGCCGCCGGGCCAGCACCGGGTCGTCCGTCGTGTACGGGAGCACGACGAAGCCCTCCTCGACCAGCTGCTCGGCGGCCGCCAAGAGCTCGACTGCGTCCGGTAGCAGCGTGCGGTCGTCGCCGATCACCTCGAGCTTGACCCAGTCGGTCTCGAACGCCTCGCGCGCCAGCTTGGCCGTGAGCACCGCCTCGGACGCAGTGAAGCAACCTGCGGTGTTGGGGAGGATCCGCACCCCGTGCGCGGCGAGCAGGTCGAGCAGCGACCCGCGGGCGCTCGCGTCCACCCGGCGCACCGCGACCGTCGCCAGCTCCGTGTTCGCCGCCACCAGCGCGGCCTCCAGGGCGGCCAGGCTGGCCATGCCGCCGGTGCCGAGCCACAGGCGGCTCGCGAACCGCTCCCCCGCCACCACCAACGGAGCGACCTCGCCTGCCACCGTCCCCAGCCTACCGGCCCCCTCGCGGCGCCCCGGGCGGCGCCACCGACGCGTCACGTGACGGCGCGCCCGCGCCGGCGACCGACCGGTGGTGGCGGGGGCACCGTAGGCTCGACCGATGACCCCGATCGTCGTGCTCACGATCGCCGGTTCGGACTCGGGCGGGGGCGCCGGCCTGCAGGCCGACCTCAAGACCTTCGCCGCGCTCGGCGTCTTCGGCACCACCGCGGTGAGCGCGGTGACCGCCCAACACAGCGCGGCGGTCATCGGGGTGGTGGCGATGGAGCCCGCGTTCGTGGTGGCCCAGGTGGAGGCCGTGGTCGCCGATCTGCACCCGAGGGCCACCAAGACCGGCATGCTGGCGGTGCCCGGAACGGTGCGCGCGGTGGCCGAATTGGCCGAGCGCGGCGTCCTGCCCAACCTCGTCGTCGATCCGGTGCTCGTCTCCTCGACCGGCCACGCGCTCATGGGCGAGGGAGGGGTGGACGCCTACCGCCGGCACCTGTTGCCCCGGGCGGCCGTGGCGACCCCCAACCTGCGGGAGGCGGCGCTGCTCACCGGCCGCCGGCCGGCCGACCTGGCGGGCATCGAGCAGATGATCGAGGTGGCAGAGGAGCTGCGGGCGCTGGGCAGCGGGGCCGTCGTCGTAAAGGGCGGGCACGCCGGGGGGGACAGCGCCCCCGACGTCTTCGTGGACGGCGGCGAACCCGTCATCCTCTCGGCCGTCCGGGTGGCCACCGGCAACGACCACGGCACCGGCTGCTCGCTCTCGGCCGCCATCGCGGCCGGCCTGGCCCGCGGGGCCGAGCCCCTCGACGCGGTGCGGGCCGCCAAGGAGTTCGTGCACCGTGCGCTGGTCGGGGCCGCCGGCTGGCGGCTCGGGGCCGGCCACGGGCCGATCGACCATTTCGGCTGGGGCGACGACCCCGGGTGATCTCCCCCGGCTGAGCCGCACCGCAGGGGCGCCGTAGGCTCTCCTCGTCATGGACGAGTCGTCCACCGCCACCGTCGCTCCGGACACCTCGCCGCCCGAGCGGCCGGCGGGGCGCCCGGTGAGCATGAAGCCCGCGGCGATCGTGCTCGGCCTGGCCGTGCTCGTGCTCCTGGTGTTCGCCGGCGGCGCAACCGTCTTCCGGGCCACCCCGGCCAAGCCCCCGAGTCAGACGTCGGTCCGGGTGCGCGGCACGTCGCTGCGCGCGGTCGGCGCACGCGGCGCGCTCGGGCCCATCATCTCGGCCGGCCAGCCGCCCAACAACGTCCTGAACGCGGTGGTGGTGCCGGCCGGCGCGCGCCGGGTCTCGGCCATCGACTACAGCGGCAACGCCAGCCAGTACGACCAGGCGGTGGTGCTGTCGGTCGGCGGCCCGCAGGCGGCGGTGGTCGACTTCTACAAGACCGAGATGCAGCGGGCCGGGTGGCACATCGAGAGCACCGGGCCGGCCGACCACCAGCCGGGCATCGAGGTCCTCGGTCAGCTGGCCGGCGACGACGGGTGGTTCTGGGAGCTGGGAACGGTCGTGGCCCCGTCGACCTTCGGCGCGTCGGGGACGGGCGCCGATCGCACCCGGTTCACGCTGCGGCTGATCCAGGAGCCCGACGCCGACTAGCGCCGCCGGCCGCGGTCAGCCGAGGGCGCGGGGCCGTCGGAACTGCAGTGCACCCACGGGGCTGCGCCGACGCGCCGGCGGCTCGAGCAACCTGCCGTCGGGCGCGGACAGGACGCCGGTCAGGACCTCGAGGTCGTCGGTGCCCCGCAACAGGTGGGCCCAGAAAAAGAAGTTGATCGGGTAGAGCAGGTAGCCCACGCGCGTGGCCGGCGCGAAGAGGATCGCCACCAGCATGATCCAACCGGCCAGCGAGACGACCTCGGACGCGGTTCCCGGCCTCCGCCGGCGCAGGTAGGCGACGAGCACCGCGCCCCCGACGAGGGCCACCGCCAGCGGCAGCACGTGGCGCAGCCCCGGCAGGAGGGTGACGAGGATGTGGCCGGGCAGTGCGCTGGCGGCCGGTGACGCAACGCCGGCCAGTCCGAGCGGGTAGAGGATCACGTTGTCGACGAACACCTTGGGGTTCTGCAAGAGAAACGGCACGACGACCGGTCCGGCCACTACCAGCATGCCGAGCGCCATCCGCTTGGGCGCGCGGCGACCCTGCGCGTCGCGCGCCGCGAACAGCGCCAGCGCGGCCAGCGGCCATGCGGTGAACTTCATCGACGCCACGACGCCCAGCACGAAACCCGACAGGCCGGGTCGACGACGCTGTGCGAGGACCATCGCCAAGAGCAGGAACGCCACGACCGGCATGTCGTCCCCACCGGTGGCGAGCGGGAGTGCTGCGGTCGGCAGCACCGTCATCAACTGCAGGGTGCGCATCTTGCGATCGGGCGGGCCGCGACACAGGGTCAGAGCCCCGGCCACGACGAGCAGCGTCACCACGCTGAAAAAGATCCGCGCGTCGGTGAGCTCGCGCGGGCCGTGCGTGCTGCTCGGCAGGCCGAAGGCCGCCATGATCGGCAGGTAGGGGAAGAACGACTCGAAGCTGGGCACGCCCGGCTCGGCCGAGACGACGTGGCCGTTGCGCACGGAGGCGTGGTAGAGCTCCTTGCCCTGGGCCAGCCGGGCGCCGGCCTGTTGGACGACCGTGACCTCGGGCTGCTGGCTCCGCCACACGATCTCGAGCGAGAGCGGTACCAGCGTCGCGCCGACGAGCACGAACAGGAAGAGGAGCACTCGGGCGTTGCCGAGCGACCCGAAGTTCGCCAGCCGCTGCAGCGGGGTCAGGCCGGGCTCGCGCTGGCGCCCCGAATCGATCCGCTCGGCGCGGCGCGCCAGGAAGAGCGCCGCAAAGGCCGCCGCCAGGTAGGGGCCGAGGGCCAGCGCCGCCCACTGGCGGTACAAGACGCGGGTCGAGAGCGCGGACGCAGTCTCGTGCACGGGCCCCGGGCCCGACAGGAAGAACACCATGGCGAAGGCAAAGAGGGCCGAGGCGGCGTAGAGGAGTGCGTCCGCCTCCTCGGGCTGCCACGCGGTCACGCCGCTGCGGGCCCACTGTCCAAGCCGCCCCAGCACGTGTCTCCTGTCGTTCCGCACCCCAAGTGCGCCGCTCAGGGCCGGTTTCGAGCGTACCAGGCGACCTCTCGGACAGGGTCCACGGCCC
>Ga0209415_10003472_pt1 | contig 29301 bp, 38 predicted proteins | sample PeaSoiSIISIP2007_FD_187696 | JGI IMG/M metagenome (GOLD analysis project Ga0209415, IMG submission 187696) | Peat soil microbial communities from Weissenstadt, Germany - SII-SIP-2007 (SPAdes) (version 2) | ecosystem: Environmental > Terrestrial > Soil > Wetlands > Peat | place: Germany...
TTTTGTCCCATCGTGGAATTCCAAACCATTTGAAAAATGTTTCATTGAATTCTAGTGGAAACGTAATGTTCATCATCGTTGTAAAATCTTCATCTTGGTTAGCGTTGGGATCTTCATTTACATTAAATATGTTATGTAATAGGGTGTAGAAAATCTCAAGCTCCCATGGAGAAATACCATAAAATCTTAGGGAAAGTGGAAGTTTGGTCGTACTCATTTACAGACAATGGTAAAAATTTCTAATTAAAGGTTCTAAACCGTCATGATGTACTTGAACAGATACAATATGCCTATTGTTGAAATTACATACACCATGGGCTTCCATGCTAATACTGGAAAACTTGGAGTGGCAAGTTTAACTTTGTAGTTATCGATGACCGTATTGACATACTTTCTTATTCGTTCATTCCAAATTTTGTATTCTATCTGATGTTTTTTTAATAGCGTTTCTATCTCGTAAAATACTGGAGTTCTCTGACAAAAAAGATGCTGTAGGTAGTCACGTGACACTTCTACTTCTGCTTGTATTGCAACAAAGCCTTTTTTCATTTCTAATAGTCTTACATGCATCTCCCATGGTTTTTTTAGCTTAAGAGATAAACCGCTACCAATCTGTGCTTCCTGTTTGTGTTCAAATTTTACATGTGTGAAACCTTCATGAGAAAATATCTTCAATAATTCCTCAACGCTTTTCTTTACTACTATGGTGAGTTGTTCTACTCCCTTTGTGTCAACCTTGACCTTGCTCTTGTTACCGTCTACAAAATACATGGTTTTGGGATATCTAGTAAGAAACTCTACCATAACTCTGCGTCTATTTTAGTCATATTAAAACTATAGTTGTCTTAAATTCTCATTCCTAGTCCACGAACATAGACACATTGTTCATACGAGATGGCCATGTCGCTTTCTCTTATCTTTCTATCAGTGAGTCTTGCATCAGAATCTCTAATTAGCACACAGGGAGTTGCATCTGACCCTTCACCCATCTTTAGATTTGCAATGGATGCAAGATCATCTGCTATAGCTTGAAAAGTAACTTTGAGAACATTATCATACAAATCCTTTTCTCCTCGAAGATCAGAAGTTGGCTCAATACCTGAACAAGCTATTGCAACTCCAACAGTTCCTACTCTTCCAGGCATTAGTCTACTATCCGTGATGATTATTCCAACATGTGCATTATGCCTTAACATAAATTTTCTTCTAAGATGTTCTGCCACAAGATATGGCTCGTTTGGATACAAAACCACGGTTCCACTTTGTGTATTGGATTTGTCTATTCCTGCATTTGGAGCCATGATATTATCTGATGATGTAATAACAAATCCTGGAATTCCACCAAATATTGTATCTGATTCCCTAAGAATTATTTCTGCTATCTTGGATTTCATGTGGAATCTCTTGCCAATTTTTTCTGCATCAAATGAAGGCACAACTTTATCGTACTCTAAAATTCTGTCCTGTGAATTAGCAACATACTTGCTTGAAATAACTAAAACATCGCCATTTACAGGAATCATATTAGCATTCTCCAAATCTATTACAAGGCTTTCAAACAAATCAAATTGTTCTTTTTTTAATGTGGACTTTATAGGTAAAACTGTAAGAGGCATGTCTGGTTTTAAATAATAATTACTATTTAGGGTTCTGCAAACATTTTAATTTCTTGAAAGTTGATTTTTCATGTTGAATATTACTGAAAAGATACTAGCCCGTGCTTCTGGAAAATCAAAGGTTTCCCCAGGAGATGTGATTTTTGTTAATGTTGATAAGGTGATGATTCATGATGTATCTGGACCTGGAGTTATAGCAGTTTTTGAAAAATTGAAAAAGATAGGAATGAAAATTGATAAATTATGGGATCCAGATAGAGTATGGGTTGCAGAAGACCACTTTGTACCTGCAGCAGATAAAATATCTGCACAAAATATTGTATCACTGACAAACTTTACAAAACAATTTGGAATTAAGAAGCATTTCAAATATGGAATGGGCCAGTATGGCATATGTCATACTTTGTCTCATGAGGAAGCCATGGTGCTTCCAGGAGAAGTATATGTTGGAGGAGACTCTCACACCAATACTACCGGAGCTCTTGGAGCATTTGCTGCGGGTCTTGGACATACTGATATTGCGTATGTTTTGTTAAATGGTAAAATTTGGTTCAAGGTGCCTGAAACATTATACTTTAAGCTAAATGGAAAACTTCCAGATCATGTAATGGCAAAAGATCTGATACTAAAAATAATTGGTGACATTGGAAATGATGGTGCAGCGTACAAGACAATGCAGTTTGGAGGTACAGGCATATCCGAAATGTCAGTTGAAAGTAGATTGACACTAACAAATATGACAACTGAAGCAGGTGCCAAGAGTGGTATAGTTGAACCAGATCAAAAATTACGAGATTATCTTACAGCAAAAGGGGCTACAAAATATGATGAAGTTCATAGTGACGCAGATGCTCAATATGAAAAAATTTACGAGTATGAAGGTTCAGAAATAGAACCCACTGTCGCAAAACCATTCTCTCCTGAAAATATTGCCATTGCACGTGACTTGTCTTCAATTGAACTTGATAAAGCATACATTGGATCATGCACTGGTGCAAAGCTAGAAGATTTACAAGCTGCAGCAAAAATTCTCAAAGGAAGAACTGTAAAAATAAGAACCGAGGTATTACCTGCCGCAATATCTATATTTAAAAAAGCCATGGAAGAAGGATTGTTGAAAATTTTCTTGGATGCTGGAGTAGTTGTAGGACCTCCTACATGTGGTGCCTGTTGCGGTGCTCATATGGGCGTATTGGCAAAAGATGAAATTTGTATCAGTACGACAAACAGAAACTTTCCAGGAAGGATGGGACATGTTGAATCTCAAACATATCTTGCGTCACCACTTGTTGTAGCAGCATCTGCTATAACAGGAAAGATTACTGATCCGAGGGATTTGAAATGAAAGGCTCTGTAATAAAATATGAACGAGATAACATAGATACTGATGTAATCTTGCCCGGTCCTTATCTTAAGATTCATGATTATGCTGAGTTGGCAAAACATGCCATGGAAGGACTCGACAAGGATTTTCATAAACGTGTTAAACCTGGTGATTTTATTGTCGCAGGAAAAAATTTTGGTTGTGGCTCTTCTAGAGAACATGCTCCAATAGCTCTATCTTATTCTGGAGTAAAAGCAGTTTTGGCTTTGTCTTTTGCAAGAATATTTTACAGAAATGCTGTAGATGGAGCTTTCTTACTCCCAATTGAAATAGATGAGAGTGCATATCATGATATCTCAGATATCGATTCACTTGAAATAGATATCTCTAAAAATGAAATTAAAAACTTGACCAAAAACAAGGTATACAAAATGAAGCCTTTTCCAGAATTGATAGGTAAAATAATACAAGCTGGCGGGCTATTCAATTACAAACCTTAGCTCAAATCTTATACCATTATATCTCCGGTTCTGATTAAGATGATCTAAATGTCAAAGACATTATTTGAAAAAATATGGGATTCTCATATTGTTGTAGATGAAAATGGACGTTCACTACTTTATGTAGATAGACATCTTATTCATGAAGTTACATCTCCTCAAGCTTTCGATGGTTTACGCCTCAATGCAAGAAAAGTAAGACGTCCTGATCTTACATTTGCAACAATGGATCATAACGTACCTACAAGTGATAGATCATTACCTATTTTAGATCAGACATCATCTGTACAAATTAAAACACTTGAAAAAAACTGTAAAGAATTTGGAATTACGCTCTTTGACATTCATAGTCCGAATCAAGGTATTGTACACGTAATAGGCCCTGAATTGGGAATCACACTTCCAGGAACAACAATTGTCTGTGGTGATAGTCATACATCAACACATGGTGCTTTTGGCTCCCTTGCATTTGGAATTGGTACCAGTGATGTTGAACACGTCTTGGCAACACAATGTATTATGATGGAAAAACCAAAAACTTTTGAAATTAAAATTCAAGGAAAGAGAAAGAATCCTCATGCTGTAACTGCAAAAGACATCATCCTGTCAATTATTAGGAAAATTGGAACTGCGGGAGGAACTGGAACCATAATTGAGTATCGAGGTGACACAATATCTGAATTGACAATGGAGCAGAGAATGACAATATGTAACATGTCAATAGAGGCAGGAGCACGTGCTGGATTGATTGCACCTGATGAAAAAACTTTCCAGTATCTTCGTGGACGAAAATACACTTCCGATAATTATGATGAACTTGTTAATGATTGGCGTGAAAATCTAAAAACAGACAGCGGAGCAAAATTTGATAAATCCTTTACCCTTAGTGTAGAAAACATTGCACCTCAGGTTAGCTGGGGAACTAATCCTGCCATGACATCTGATGTAACTGAGAGTGTTCCTTTCCCAGATGAATATGGTAAAGGAAATCCCGAAGAAGTGAAGGGTGTAACAAAAGCACTCCAGTATATGGATCTTAAACCTGGTACTCCAATTGTGGATATTGTAATTGATAGAATATTCATTGGTTCATGTACTAATGCAAGATTAGAAGACTTGATGGAAGCAGCAAAAGTCGTAAAAGGAAAAAAGGTTTCATCTAAAGTGCGAGCAATGGTGGTACCTGGATCACAACTTGTAAAGAAAAATGCAGAAGAGATGGGTCTTGATAAAATATTCAAAGATGCTGGATTTGAATGGAGGGAATCTGGCTGTAGCATGTGTCTTGGTATGAATCCTGATATCTTGGCAGCAGGTGAGAGATGTGCCAGTACTTCTAACAGAAACTTTGAAGGAAGGCAGGGTACTGGTGGAAGGACACATCTTGTAAGCCCTGTAATGGCGGCTGCCGCTGCAATTAATGGCCACTTTGTAGATGTAAGAGAATTGGATCTGAAATAGAATGGAATCATTCAAGAAGATAAAAAGCATAGTTACACCACTTGACAAGGTCAATGTTGATACTGATCAAATAGTTCCAAAACAATTCCTAAAACTAATCCAGAGAACTGGGTTTGGTCAATTCTTGTTTTATGACTGGAGGTATGAAAAAGATGGTATTCTGAGAAAAGATTTCATCTTAAACGATCCAACGTACAAAAATTCTAGAATCTTACTTGCAAGAGATAACTTTGGTTGTGGTTCTAGTAGAGAGCATGCAGTATGGGCACTTGATGATTTTGGGTTTAAGGTGATAATCTCTACATCTTTTGCTGATATATTTTATAATAATTGTTTCAAAAATGGAATTTTACCAATTAGAGTCTCAGATGAAATATTGCAGAAATTATTTTCAACAAAATCTGAAATTGAAATAGATTTGGAAGATCAAACAATCATGGTAGGTAATACACATGTCTCATTTGACATTGAGCCTCATTGGAAAAAGATTCTACTTGAAGGTCTAGATGATATTGCAATGACTTTACAACATGAGAGCCAAATTACGAAATACGAACGTTCTCACAAAATCTAAGTGCCGAATTTCTTTATTATGGAATCAATCAATTCTTTGTTTCTATCCACACGTGTTGGAGAATCTATGTCTAACCACTGGGTTTTTCCTATGTCATAGGCCGCAATCTTTCTTTTTCTAGATAATGGCTGCAAAATATCATACGATAGATTCAGGTCTTTCTTTTTTTGTTTTTTAATTTTTATTTTATTTATTATTTCAGAATTTATGATGTATATCCCTAGGCATTCGGCCATCTGCAATTCAATAGTGGGTTTTTCTTTAAATTCTTCAATAATTCCGTTATTTACTATTGCAAATCCTGTTTCTTCTTTTCTATATCTTCTCACAGCTATTGTAGCTATAGTCTTGGAATCCTTGTGAAAACGATACATCTTGTTTATGTCGACTGGACATAGGTTATCAACAAACCACAAGATGAATTCTTTATTCTTTCCAATTGTTGAGCTTAGGTGAATAAGGTCCCCTCCCGTTCCACTCTGTGAATCTTGTATGAACTTTATTGGTTTTTTAACTGAAATGTGATTTTCAAAATATTTTTCTATCTGTTTCCCAATTCCCGAAAAATCTCCTAGTATGATTATACTATCAATGATATCAAACTTGGAAAGATATCTTACAACATGATAAATGAGCGGTCTACCCTGAACCGGAATCATTGCTTTTGGGATATGATCTGTAAATGGCCTTCCGCGAGTTCCGCGGCCTCCTGCCAGAATTACAGCTTTCAAGACTATCTATACGATTTCTGTTTTCTTCTTCTAGCACCAGGACCGCCAAATTTCTTTGGTTCCTTTCGTCTATCGTCACCGCTTAGCAAATGTTTATCAAATTCTGTTAATCGTTTTCTAAGATCCTCTCTCACGGTTCTTGTAAGTGGATGATCCTTTGGTTCTTTTCTGGACTTTGTCCATCCTGTCATGGCTCTTGAAATTGCAATTGCACTTGCATATGATTGTCCAACAAAACCACCGCCTTTGACTTTAACTGAAACATCTATTTTGTTTCTAAGATCTCCTGCAACTTCCAAAGGTCCTAGCATAATTTCGCGTGCTACTTCTTGTTGAACCATTTCTACTGGAACATTGTTGATTCTTACACGACCTACTCCTTTTGTGATAAATGCATGTGCTCGTGCAGTCTTTCTAGTTGCGTAATAGCTTTCTAATTTTACCATTATTCGTGCCACCCAACCATTTTACCTAATTCTCCTAGAGTTGTATAATATGGAGAAGGTCTTCTAATTTTTGCATCATCAAACTGTGTTGTTTTCTTTGATCTTAATTCATTTGGTACTCCGAGATAAGCTCTTAATCTTTTCAAAGATGTCTTACCTGATGGTTTATTCTTTGGTAACATTCCTCTTACCATTCTGCTTATGATAGTGTCTGGTCTACGAGGGTGGAATGGACCAAATTTAGGATTATTGATACTAGCTACTTCCAAAAACTTTCTATATTCTTCTATGATTGCTTTTCTATCTCCTGAAATCATAATGTTTTCAGAATTTACAATTGATACTCTATTTCCTTTTATGAGAAGTTTGGCAACATGTGAACAAAGTCTACCTGCAATCAAATTTGTTCCGTCTACTATGATTGTTTGTGAAGCTGGATTCTTCTCTGCTGATTTTACTTCAGTAACTTGTTTAACCAATGATTTTCACTCCTTTTCCTGTTGGATGATTCTTGATAATTTGAGAGATGTCTAATATCTTTCCACCTGATTCTATTATCTTCTTTGCGCCAGTAGCTGATATGGAAAATGAACATAATGATATTTTATGTGAAAGATTTCCTGTTCCTAATACTTTTCCTGGAACTATAATTACGTCATTATCTGACGCAAATTTATCTATCTGACCCAAGTTGAGTGTTCTCTTGGCTCTGGTTGGTTTTAAAGCCAGTTCTGCCAGTTTTTCCCATATGGGTGCATTGTTCTTCTTTGATGCACCACGTAAGGTCTTTACCATTTGAATAACAACTTGATTAGTCATGTGTAATAATGCCCACTTTTACCCAAATATAATATATGCTTCAACCGAGTGCGGCTACGTTCTTCTGGAATTCGCCCAATCTTTTTTCAAGCTCTTCGATGGCTGCTCTTAGAACCTCTTTTGGAGTCAAGCTACCTGTAGTCTCTATGGACAAAACATGTTCATCGGGATTATTTGTAGATGTAAGTGCTGAGACTGTGGCAGAATTCCATTTAGCATGATCGCTACCTCTACCTAGTCTTGCATAGGCTTCTACCTTCAATTTCTGACTAGGAGCTAGTGCAACAATTGGAATGTTAGGACTAACAGGCTTTACAACTTCATCTTCTGAGCTAATTTCTGCTGAAGTTATTGTACGAGTTGTATCTGCACTGCCGGAATCAAGCATAAGTAAGACTCTACATCGACTACAGCCAAGTTCACTATGGCAGTCACATGCAGATGGCTCGATAAATCTCTCAAGATCTGTTTTTAATGGCATCATTGCAAGTCTATGAGCTATTCCTTCATCAGGTAAAACTGATGAATTTTCAATAATTACAACATCATCAACAGCAAATGTGGGAATTCCTGCTAGGCAAATTCGTCTAAGCGCATTAGCATATTGAATAGGTATGCCTTTCAATTTTACAACCATATTGTTACCACTTTCCTCAACAATCTCTAAAGAAGTCAAATCTTACGAAAAGGAACTAAAATTCCAAATAAAAATCTAGCGAGTTTTTCTTTATAGATAAATACCGAGTATGAGTACCCCAATTATGGATACTAAAGTAACAGTCGTGAGGTTCTCAGTAGAAGGAGAAAAGTTTGAAATATTGGTAAAACCAGATCCTGCTTTGGAATTTAAGATAGGTAAGCGTAAGGACATCTCTGGAGTATTGATTTCAGATGAGATTTACACTGATTCCAACAAAGGAACGAGGGCGTCTACGGAGAAACTTATGAAGGCATTCAAAACCACCGACTCAAATGCAATTGCCACTATAATGCTTGAGAAAGGAGAACTGAATCTTACTACTGACCAGCGAAGAAAGATGGTTTCTGATAAACGTAAACAGATAGTAGACTTTATTGCTAAAAGCTATGTTGATCCAAGATCACATCTTCCACATCCTCCACTTAGAATAGAACAAGCTATGGATGATGCAAGGGTATCAGTTGATCCTTTTAGAAATACTGATGAACAGATTAAAGAAATAATAGAACAACTCCGATCGATAATTCCGTTAAAGTCTGAAAACATGCTTCTAGAAATTTTAGTGCCGGCTCAATTTGCAGCACAATCTTATTCTGTTTTAAAGTCATTTGGAACTTTGAAAAAAGAAGAATGGCAATCAAACGGTGGACTTAAAGTAATACTAGATATACCGGCGGCGGCAAGGGCAAATGTAATGGACAGATTAGGATCTGTAACAAAAGGCACTGCCTCTGTTGAGGTTGCAAAATGATGGACGTAAAAAGACGATATGTTATTCCTGGCGATGTAATAGCAACTGGTCCTCTACGACCAGAACAAAATGTGTATCAAGACGGTGACAGAATGATTTCAACATGTGTTGGAATTTCTGAAATTTTTGAAAATTCTGTAAAAGTTATTCCTCTCACGGGTGGATATGTGCCAAAGGCAAATGACTTGGTTATTGGAAAAGTAATTGGAACTTCTCCGCTTTCTTGGGAGTTTGACATTAATTCCTGCTTTGTAGGATTTTTGCCAGCCCAAGATGTTTTTGGCAGAGATTATTCTCCAACTAAAGATGAGCTCAAACAAAGATTGGATATCGGAGATTTGGTTGCAACTAGAATTGCTAATTTTGATAGATCAAGAGATCCACTTTTGACAGTACAAGATAGGGATCTTGGCAAGATTGATTCAGGTGAACTAGTTGAGATTTCCCCCAGTAAAGTACCTAGACTGATTGGCAAACGTGGTTCAATGATTCAAACAATTGAGATGGCTACTAAGGCAATTATAACAATAGGTCAAAATGGTTGGATAGTAATTTCATGTGAAGATTCAGAGGGATTATTAAAGGCAGTAGAAGCAGTGAAAATGATCGATGCCCTGGCGCATACACCAAACTTGACTGAAAGAGTCAAATCTATGCTTGGGGTAACAGATGGTGAAAATAATGACACAATTAATGACTGAAGATGGAATTAGATGTGACGGGAGAAAACTAGACGAGCTTAGAGATATCTCAATTAAAGTAGGAGTACTAAAAAATGCAGACGGTTCTGCATATATTGAATTTGGAAAGAACAAGATTTTAGCTGGTGTTTTTGGTCCAAGAGATGTTCATCCAAAACACATGGCAAATCAAGATTCTGGAATTTTACGTTGTAGATATCACATGTCCCCATTCTCTGTTACTGAAAGAAAGAATCCTGCTCCATCTAGAAGAGAAATTGAAATTTCTAAGGTTATCAAAGAAGCCTTACAACCAGCTGTAATACTAAAAGACTATCCACGTACTGTAATTGATGTATTCATTGAAGTACTTCAAGCTGATGGCGGTTCAAGATGTGCGGCACTTGATGCCGCATCTGTAGCTCTTGCTGATGCAGGTATCCCAATGCGTGACTTGGTATCAGCATGCGCTGCAGGTAAAGTTGCAGATAGAATAGTTCTAGATGTCAATAATGAAGAAGATCAAGAGGGACAGGCAGACATGCCAGTTGCCTTGATGCCAAATGTAGGAAAAATTACGCTTTTACAACTTGATGGTATGCTAAAACCTGAAGAATTCAAAACATGTATGCAAACCGCACTAATCGGTTGTAGACGTGTTTATGAGATTCAAAGAAAGGCATTAATGGAAAAATACTTCCAATCTGGTGATCAATAAAATTGGGTTCTCAAATATTAGATCAACTAAAACGAGGTAAAATTCTTGATCTTTTAAAAACTGGAAAAAGAATCGATGGAAGATCTCTTGACGAACAAAGACAGTTGACAATTGAAACAGGAGTAATTCCAAAAGCTAATGGTTCTGCTAGAGTAAAACTAGGAAATACCGAAGTTATAACTGGTGTAAAGATACAACTTGACAAACCGTTTCCAGATCTTGGTGATAAAGGAATTCTCATCTGCACTGCAGAAATTTTACCATTGGCAGATCCAAACGTAGAACCAGGACCACCAAATGAAGAGGTTATCGAACTTGCAAGAGTTGTTGATAGAGGAATACGTGAAACTGAAATGATTGATTTGCACAAACTTGTTCTAATTGAAAATAAATCAGTTATTGGCATGTTCATTGATAGTAGTGTCATTGATTCTGGTGGAAACTTGTTCGATGCTTGTTCTTATGCATCTGTAGCTGGTATTCTTTCTTGTACTGTTCCTAAATATGAAGTTAAAGACGAAGCTCCTGTACTTGTAGAAGGTGTAACATCCAAGCCTCCGATTAAGACACTACCAGTATCAGTAACCATGGCAAGAATTGGTGATTACATAATAGTTGATCCAACCAAGGATGAAGAATCATGCATGGATGCAAGAATTACAATTACTACAAACTCTGATGGTAACATTTGTGCAGTACAAAAGGGTGGAAGTGATGGATTTACTGCCGAACAACTTATCCAGTGCTCTGAAACAGCCCTTTCTGTAGGAAAGAAAATAAGGAAGCAACTTGAGCAGTTGATGTAATATGGCAAAAGGTAAAAGCGCTTCACTCAAAGGACTGGGTCAAAAATATGGCCTCAAACCAAGAAAAAAATACACGTCAGTACATAGACAACTAAAAGCACAAAGAAAATGTCCTGAATGCGGTTCTGAAAAATTTGGTAGGGAAGCAGTAGGAATTTGGATCTGCAAAAAATGTAATTTCAAAGTAGCAGGTCTAGCATATGACGTCAAACTATAGCTCTAAAATAGAAATCTCTGCTGGTGAAAGAACAAAAGCAATTTTTTACTCTATTGAAACTGATAACAAATTCTATGATGAAAATCCCACTCACACAAGTTTCTCACTTGATAATAAAATTACAATTATGATTGATGCACAAGAAATTTCCCATCTACGAGCTAATCTTAATTCTACTTTGAGACTTGTCCAAGCAAGTAATGATTCGATCGAATCGGTAAAGATATAAACAAAACAGCAAATCAAACATTCATGTCTTCTGGCGAACAACAGATTCCTCCTTGGTTACAAGAGCAAGTAGGTAGATTACAACAATTACAACAAAATCTTCAGTCCATAATGCTTCAGAAACAACATCTTGAATCTGAACATCTTGAGACAGAAAGAGCGCTTGAGTTACTGCTAAAGGCAAATGATGATGATATTGTTTACAAAGCTGCAGGATCAATTCTTGTGAAATCTAATAAAACTAATTTGGTTTCAGAATTACAAGAAAAGAAAGAACTTGCAAATACTAGACTTACTGTATTGACAAAACAAGAAGTTAGGGTAAAGGAAAATCTAAAAGAGGCAGAGACTAAAATCCGAGAAATGTTGAAAGGTCCTCCTCCACCAGGACAAAATAAGATAGATACTCCTAAATAAAATATTTGCAGAAACTTAACGGTTTAATGAAAATTGAAGATCTTCGAATGGTAGTTGATGAACGGGAGCGAAAAAGTGGGATCCCTGATCTACTAAAACAGATAGGAGTTAAAGTAGAAATGATGAATCTACCGGTTGGTGATTATATTGTTGCATCTGAAACAGTAGTGGAAAGAAAAAGTGTCAGTGATTTTATCTCATCAGTTTTTGATGGACGTTTATTTGATCAATGTAATAGACTAAAAGAACACTTTGAACATCCCACTATAATCATAGAAGGAAATGTTGACGAAATTGATAAAATCACAGAAAATCCACTTGTGTTCTATGGAGCAATGTCCTCAGTAGTATTAGATTTCAAAATACCTGTAATCCCTACTCCTAATGCATCGCACACTGCTAAATTGTTAATATCTATGTGTGCAAGGCAAGGGACTGTAAAGGGACCTTTCCTTAAAAAAATTAGAAAGTCTGGCGATTTACAACAACAACAATTATCTATCCTGTCTAGTTTGCCAGGTGTTGGAGAAAAACTTGCGTCTAGAATGCTGGAAAAATTTGGTTCACCGAGTAGCTCATTGAATGCCTCATCGGTGGAATTATCTAAAATAAATGGAATGGGAGAAGCACGTGCTCAAAAAATAAGGAAAATACTTGATGCCAAAAATAAAAATATGAAAAAGACTGATCAAAAGACATTGCATGATATATGACACATTGTTCAAATATGTAGCTCTAATTCTAATCGAATAATTGATAGTTTCACATCAGTGGTTAGCAGAACATTACAATGATCCAGATTTGGTAATATTGGATTCTCGTGGCAGTGTTGCATATTCATATGCTCATATTCCAAATTCTCAGCCTCTTGGAGTTGAAAAAGTTGTAAAAACTAATCAGTATGGAGCTAATCTTGTAATTGAAAATGAACAGGCTGCAACTCTATTTGGCTCACTTGGAATTGATGAATCTAAAACTGTTATAATATATGGAGATTACTTGGATCCATCTGCTGCTAGGATAGCTTGGACGTTATTATATTTTGGACATGAAAAAACAAAAATTCTTGACGTCGGAATAAGAACTTGGCACAAAAAAGAACTTCCAATTACTAGAGATATCTCAAAATCAATATCCACAAAATTTATTCCAAAAATAAATTCTTCAATAAGGATTGAAGCGGAAGAACTTCATAAAAAAATTGACAGTGCGCTGATAATTGATGCTAGATCTCCTCAAGAATTTATGGCTGGTAGAATTTTGAACGCAGTACTTTTTCCCTTTACTGAAGGTGTAGGTGAAGGTGGTTCTCTTTTTAAAGAAAAAGATGAACTCTCGCGAATTTTTACCGAACAACAAATACCAAAAGATAAGGAATTGATATGCTATTGTGCACTAGGTCACAGAGCTGCAAATGTATTTACTCAATTACGAATGGCTGGATATGATAACGTAAAGTTATACGATGGCTCTTTTGCGGATTGGGTTGGAAGAAGACTTCCTCTCGGATGATTTTTTCTTTAACTTACTTCCACAAATGGGACAATTTGAGATCTTTTCAAAGATCTTACTGCAAGCAGGGCAAATGTACACACTATCTAATACCTTGGATATTCCCTTGCTCATTATTGGAATAACTTTCAAATTCAAATGTTTAGCAACATTTGATACTGTATAGTCATCTGTTACCAATTCACCATTTAACTGCACACACAATGCAAGTACTGATACATCTTCCTTTGATAACTCAGACAAGTCACCTGTATTCTTTGCTTTCTCTAAAACGAAATTAGTATTTTCTTGCTCTGGTTCTATAATTTTTAGTCTGTCTAAATCAATGAGAGCTTGTACGGCATCATGACTTTTCTTAATATGTTTTATTTCTTCAAAAACTAGAGGAGTTGTAAAACTCTGTTCTTGTGAAGAAAATGGTATTCCGGCATAAAATGATGTGGCATCTAAAACTCTAGAAGCCAAGCTTACTCATCTGTCTAAGACCTTGTTTCTTTAGTCTTACAAACACAGCTTGTTTTTTGTATTTTTTAATTGTTATCACTTCGTCAAATCTTGCGGTTTTGATAACCTGTGCGTCCATGATGATACTTGAATCATGATTACTTATGATCTCAACTTTTTCATCAGGTACTACAATTGATGGCAATTTGTTAACAGGGGCAACCGGTGTTATGATGAGTACATTTAGACTCTCGTGAAGTATCGGTCCTCCAAGAGAATAGGAATGACCTGTGGAACCACTTGGGGTTGCTACGATTACACCATCCATTTTTTGTGTTACTGTATCGCTTTGAAATTTAATTTCAAATAATGACGTCTTTGTCAAATTCACTCTGTTGATGTAGATCTCATTTAATGCTGGTGGAAAATCTTGTCCTCCACAAGAGGCAACCACTCTAATTCTTCTATCAAAAAAAACCTTGTCTGAAATAATTTGGTCAATGGCCGTATCAATCTGAGGTAATGTTATTTCTGACAATATGCCTCTGTTTCCTCCGACATTTATTGCAAGATTTGGAACCTCATTTTCCAAATATCTGAAAGTTCGAAGCGTAGTTCCATCTCCCCCTAAGGTAATTGTCAAATCTAGTTTTGTTGTCTTGAGATCTTCTAAATCATTGACTTTTTTTGCACCGTCAACTTCTGCTGGAGAAACAATGTATACCTTAATTTTTTTTGCAAGTAGTTTCTTGGCTACTTTCTTTACCGCGTCCTCTGATTCTTTTGAACCAACTTTACTTACTATAGCTACATTATGAAGTTCCAATTAATACTACTATTCTAATTTCACTTAAAAATCATCTGATAAGTATAAAATATTAAGAACCCTTTGAGTTCATTATAATACAGATAGAAATGAATTATTCACACCAAGTTTTAGTTGATACCGAAACAGTTGCAAATAACCTTAACAACAAATCGTTCAAAGTCATAGAAGTTGATTATGATCCTGAAAATGCCTATAGGCAAGGCCACTTACAAGGAGCCAGTCTAATCTGGTGGAAGCGAGACATTAATGATCCTGTAACACGTGACATCATAAACAAATCTCAATTTGAAGATCTTTTATCAAGAAATGGATTAACTGCACAATCTGAAGTTATTTTATATGGCGACTTTAACAATTGGTTTGCGGCTTTTGTATTTTGGATATTCAAGTATTATGGACATGAAAAAGTACAGATGATGAACGGTGGAAGGAAAAAATGGGAAATTGAAAATAGATCTTACACAAAAGATGAACCACAAATTCCAAAAACTAATTATGTTGCACAACCGCCAAATGAAGGACTACGTGCATATCTATTTGATGTAAGACGGGCTCTTGATAAGAGTGATACAGTTCTAGTCGATGTACGTTCTCCAAAAGAATTTTCTGGAGAGGTAACTGCTCCTGCCGAATATCCGATGGAGCATGCTCAGAGAGGAGGACATATTCCGAATGCAAATAATATTCCTTGGGCAAGTGCCGTAAATGATACTGATGGTACCTTCAAGTCAGTTGAAGAACTTAAAAAAATTTATGAAACAAAAGGTGTGACGCCTGATAAAGATGTCATATGTTATTGCAGAATCGGAGAAAGATCTTCGCATACTTGGTTTGTACTGAAATATCTACTAGGATATCCTCAAGTTAGAAATTATGATGGTTCTTGGACTGAATGGGGTAATATGATTGGAAATCCAATCGAAAAATAACGAAACAGCTAAAGAACAGCCGATTCTAAAAAAAGGTATATTCTATGCCATTCTTGATGGTGTATCTGATATTATAATGGAGGATAAGACTAAACGTGGTCTTACAGTACAAGAAAGATCAATTGACGAGAAATATGGTGTAAATTCTGATAAAGGGATGATCTATGATATGGATGGAATAGGCCATAAGGTGGGAATTCGTTGGTACTTTCCAAAAGATAAGTATGGATTTGAAAAAGTACTTGAACATGCAACAGAGATGGAACAGAGATATCGTAAGATCCGAGAAGAAACTTGTCCTGATTATTAGGAAGCATTTTTAAACTCTTTTTCCATATACAAATCAGATGTCCCTCCTGCTAAAGGATAAGGTGTATACAGTTCAATCAGCTACATCAAAAAGGGGAGTATATCCTTTACACAGTTACAAACTCGGTCTTTATCGTCTCCCAATAAAACTAGAAGATACATATGAAATTGATTCTATAGTTAGTGGATTTAAGAAAGTTTTTGAAATGGATAAATTTGCTGACAGAGTTTATGCAACGTATCGTTGGAAGGAAGAAAATTTACCAGATCCAGATGATAGTGGATACAAGGAAATTAATCTTGAAGTACAAATTGAGATAGTAACTGGAGAAGTTGTAGATATGATTTATCAAATCTATCCAGTTGAAAAATATGGAGATGGACTTTGGGTTAAAGATTATAGAAAGAAAGCTGATGCAAATGCAAAAATGGTCATTGATACAATTTTGAGAAATAGTGTACTTGCTGACAAAATGGTTGAGCATGGAGTAAAAATGAAACAATTAACACCAGAACGAGCATTAGAAGAATTAGAAGAGCTCACTCCACTAGCTCAGATTGTTCCAAATGCAAAACCAAAACCAAAACCTGCAGCTCCTCAGCCAGGACAACAAGTTGCACAAGACGAAGAGCCAGTTGCTAATGATGGAGCAAAACCAGGTCCAATAGATGTAGACTTTAAATCAAAGCTTAAAGTCGTTGAGACTTTCACTGCCACATCCAATCATAAGATAAAGATCTTTGGACAAAGAAGGGGCAATGAAATATTGGGAATCTGGGGAGAATTTGTATCAGTTGATTATGATATCTGTATAGGTGATGGTGCATGCATCGATGCATGTCCTGTGAAAGTTTATGAATGGGCTGAATTTGCAGGGCATCCAGCTTCTGATAAAAAACCTCTCATGGCACGAGAACCTGATTGCATATTTTGTTTAGCTTGTGAAAACGTCTGTCCTGTTCAAGCAATAAAAATATCCAAAAAAGGATAGAGAAACTTTAGCGGTACGGCTATAAAGACTGTAAAGTTGAAAAACTCCAAATGTTAACACATGCTCTTCCTAATACTCTAACACAGTTTCTTTGGAATGTTTTCATTGGAATTGCAATGATAATCACACTCTATACTTGCAACTTTTATTATTTAGTAGTAATTTCAAGGCATCAAAAAAAGAACGATTCTATTGAACTAAAAGAAATCCCAACCGTTACTCTTCAACTTCCAATATATAATGAAAAATATGTTGCTGCTAGATTGATAAACGCAGTATGCGCATTGGATTATCCGAAGGATAAACTCTGCATTCAAGTACTTGATGATTCAACTGATGAGACACAAGATCTACTTGGGAATCTAGTTTTAGACTATCAAAAGAAGGGATTTGATATACAACATATTCAAAGGTCAGATAGGAAAGGATACAAGGCAGGTGCACTTCGAAATGCAATGAAATCTGCAAAAGGTGATTTCATTGCTATTTTTGACGCTGATTTTATTCCACCAACATGGTTTCTAAAAAGAGCAATATCGTATTTCTGTAAACCAAATATTGGATTGGTTCAATGCAGATGGGGTCATGTCAATGAACAATATTCTCCACTCACAAAGGCACAAGCTCTAAGTCTTGACTTTCATTTCTTAATAGAACAAAAAGCAAAAAGCAATTCTCATCTCTTTATGAGTTTTAATGGTACTGCAGGTATTTGGAGAAGAAAGTGCATTGAAGATTCAGGTGGTTGGCATACTGCTACACTAGTTGAGGATTTAGATCTTAGTTATAGAGCTCAGATGAAAGGTTGGAAATGTATCTTTGTTCCTGATATTGTAGTAGAAGCAGAACTTCCAGTACAAATGAACTCTGCAAAAAGACAACAATTCAGATGGGCAAAAGGTTCTATCCAATGTGCCATCAAATTGCTTGGAGATGTTACAATTAAGAAAATACCTATTGATACAAAGATTCAGGCTTTTGTTCAACTTACAAGACATATTGTACATCCACTAGTACTTGCACAATTTTTAATTTTGCCTATACTGCTAGCTTCCAAAATAAATCTCTATGTGATAAGTGGATTACCGGTATTAACAATAATTGCATATCTGGCTATGGGACCTGTGGCGTATATCATGGTAATTCGAGGGATGTATGCAAAGAAGTGGAAATCAAAGGCACTTTCTTATTTGTATTTGATAATCTATTCTGCAGGCATGTCAGTTAACAACACTATAGCAGTCTTTGATGCATTTTTTGGAAAGAAAAATGAATTTTTACGTACTCCGAAATTTGGAATAATTAAAAATGATGATGATTGGAGAGACAAGGCATATGCTCTTCCCTTTACCAAAACTACACTTCTTGAGATATTCTTTGGAGTATATGGTATATTGGGTATGTTTATTGCAATATTTTCTAATAATCCTATATTTGTTCCAATATTGGGAATCCAGGTTATTGGATTTCTTTACATTGCATATCTTAGCATATCTCATTCAACATTTAAAAAAGGCAAATCAAGAAGTAGAGTCGAAACAAAGGCAGAAAAAATGGCAAATAATTACTATAAAATTGCATTGGCTGGTATACTTGGATTAATTGTAGTAGGTGTAGTCATGGCTTTTGAGGAATATAGTACTATCATATACCCTCTTGATCAGTCAAGAGGAATTTTATCTAGAATTCAAGCTACGTCTGATCCACAAGTAATTCACGATGATATACAAATGGTACAACAACTCCTACCAAAGTCTGGTAACCCTGTTTGGATATTTCCAACAGACGAAACCAATTTTGGATTGATGCAAAAAGACCTTACCACAATGTTATCCACACTTGATAAAATATCTACTACTTCACCTGATACCGCGGCATTTCATACAGGTATGATTAACATTCATTCTCAAGCTACAACAATAGTATTCAATTTACTTGATGCTACGCCATACATGTATGTCAGTGTTTCAAACATGTTATTTGGAAGCATATGGGTTGCAGTAATAATTGGAATATTTGCTCTTCTTAAGAAGAAAAAGGAAAGACTGGAATCTTTTGAAATGACAGACTGACCTAAGTGATATTTAATTCGCGTCTTATTTCATCTACCGCTCGTATTCCAAAAAGATCACGAACTTGTTCTATTCTGATTGCCTCTTTTACAATGTCTGAACCAAGTTCTGTGATCAAAAGTCTAAATACATCTGTAAATCTTATCTCCCATCTATCTGCACAATCCAAGATCTTTGATACGCTCCACTGTTTTACCTCTAGGGGCAGTGGCATCTTTGTTTCTACCTCAATAGAAATACGATCAAACAAATTTATCATGTCTTTGGTTTGACTTGCCATTTTTTCAATATCTTCTAATGTACCATATTTTGATTCAGAACGCATTCTGATATTTGATTGGAATTCTGATAAGCGGAGCAATCCCATGACTTCATGTGATGTATTCTGAGATGTCTTGTGAGTTACATGACTAATATTTTGTAATTGTTGTGAAATCTCATAAGTTTTCTTATTAAACTCAGATATGGATGATGAATTCCTGTTTAACAGTTCTGCAAAATCTGTTATTTTTTCATCTAGATCTTTACTCTTGCCAAGAATATTTACTTTGAAGTTGGTAAATTCAGAATTTATGTTCCTAATATCGTCACTGAGCACAGACAACGAATCTGTTTTCTTTATCATAGAATCAATCTCTATGCCAATATTTCTTATCTGGGAATTCAAGCTTGAAATTGAATCTGTTTTTGTAATGATTGTGCTTATTTCACCTTTTAGATTCGATATGCTATCCTCCAGTCCTGACATTTTTTCGGTTTTTGAGGAGATCTCTTTTGTATTCTGTCTTACCTCTTCAATTTCTTGATGTAAATTAGATAGTGATTCTGTCTTGGTTGACATTTTGTCCGTACTTTTTCTTAATTCTTCTATTTCTTTACTTAGATTGGATAGTGATTCTGTACCACTTGCTACACTTTTGATATCTTCACGTATTTTCTCAGTTTTTTCTGATACATGCATTATCATTTTGGTGTTATTTCTAATAGAATCCATGCTGTCCGCAACACTTTGCATTATCTTATTGGTGTCTGGCATGGATTCTTGTTTGTCCCGAATTTTTTCTACGTGATCCTGAAGTCTATTAATTTGATTGTTGATCTTGTCTATTATATTGGAATGTGCCTTAACTTGACTCATCCCAGAAAATAGACGTTGCGTATCTTCTTCTATTATGTTCATTTGTCTTGAATTTTTCTGAATCTGATCAAGTGCTGAATTTACTGATGATATCATATCCTTTAGAGAAATCAATATCTTCTGATTCTCTACAAATATTTTTGACATTGTCTTTACTTCAGTGGCTAAAGTTTTGGTAGCATCTGAGATTAAAGACATTTTCTTGATAACATCATGTGTAGGATCTTTAGATCTGGGTTTTGATTCTACTCGTTTTGATTTAGTCACTTCCAATTAGAATAATGACAACCGATAAAAAAGTTAGGTTTGATTTTGGATAGTATGAAAAAGGTTCTAGGTTTAGTTGTTTACTAACTCTGGATCATGAAGACTTTCATGGAAAGTCTTTGCTACTAAACCATTTACAGTTTCGAAGAACTGCTTTGGACAAAACTCACAATTTAACATGTATTACGGTACTATACGGTACTATTAATAACAGGGTAACTTTGCTATTACCTACTTTATTTTTCGAGTCTTAGAGACGCAGAATTTATGCAATATCGTAAACCTGTGGGATTTGGACCGTCTTCAAAGATATGACCAAGATGTGCCCCACAATTCTTACACAATGCTTCGACTCTTAACATTCCATAGCTTGTATCTTTCTCCATTTTTACATTATCTGAAATAGACTCCCAAAAGCTTGGCCATCCAGTTCCTGAGTCAAATTTTGTTTCTGAGCTAAATAGATCAGTTCCACAGCATAAGCACTTGTACATGCCTTTTTCTTTACAGTCGTGGTATATTCCTGTGAAAGGTGGTTCTGTTCCTTTCCTTCTACATACCTCGTATTGTTCAGAAGTAAGTTTATCCTTCCACGGGTCATTTGACGATTTCAATCTGTCTTTCATTACCTCTTTAAGATTTAATCTTTGTCGATTTCACATGTATCATATTTCTAAAGCAGTCAGATACCCCAGGTATAATTCATCATAAATCAGCATACCCAATCATCATTCTGCAACGTGTTCTATCTCATTATGCCTTATATTATGACCGATCTTTGCTTTGTAAATGATTTTTGCATGTGATAACGTTTGTCATGATGTATGAGGTAACAAATCTTCACCAAATTGTTACACCGTATCACATTGGATATTAAATAAAATTTTGTGGAGTTCTATCTATGATGGAGGAGATACTGGAAAAAATTGAATCTTCAGGGGTCACTGGAATAAAAAAAACTGACCTGAAAAAGACATTTGGAAAAGATTGTGAAGGTATGCTTGAAGAATTAAGAGAAAAAGACCAAATCTTTATTGAAAAAAAGGGGGTGGCATATTTCATCTGGACTAGAGAGAATTACATTCAACATATAACACAAAATGACCCTAAATTCAAATTAATGCTTAACATGTTTGTAGGTGTTAGCCAATCTCTTGCAAAAGTAAAAGCGCACGCAGAAACTCTAGAAGAAGAATTGGAAAAATATTCCACACACAAAAGCATCTCTAAAAATGATGATTTTGAGGGCGTGTTTAACAGTTCATTGAATGAATCCTCTACCTCCATAGGCTGGGTTCCATTTACTAAAATCAGAGAGAAAATTTGTGAAACTCAGAATCTCTCAAAGGACAAATTCTATCAAATGGCATCAAATTTGATTGAAAATCATAGAGATAGATATGAAATTTCTTCTGGGGGTCAAGAAGGAATTGTAATGCGTGGACTTGTTCACGGTTACGTGAGGAATATTTAATGTATCCTTATCATTTACAACAAAATCCATATCCTAGTAGTCCAACCCCGACAGAAAAAGATGCAAAAATACTTGGAGGTAGAAGACATAAAGAAGCAAAAGTTGCGGTGCTTGAATGTATAAAGGAACTAAATAGAAAAGTAGAAGGTAGATCTGCCGAAAATGGAGATTTTCGAGTAATTAATGTTGTCCAAGATGTGGGTTCTGGGAAAACACATTTGGCTTTACATGTTAAGAGTCTCAAAGGACGATACAATGCTGAATGCTCATATGTTGATTTATCTACGATTTCACCAAAAACTATTCCTGGAATTTATGATGCAATACTCAAGGGATTTGACAATGAATTTTTTGTACAATTAAGAACAAAATTCTTGAATTATCTAAGAGAAAATGCAGAACAAGGTGATAATTCTGCCAAAAAGGCACTTGACTATACTTTTGTAAATAAGCTCACTGGAATGACAATAAAAGAAAAAACTGAGGACATAATCACTGGAAAACAATTTATCTCTGTAGAAAATCTGACCAAGTTTCTAATTCACAAATTTGAATATCATGAATCTATTTTAATTAGAAATGTGATTTCTAATTCTTTTGACGAAGTTAAAAACTTGGAAACACTAATTGGAATGCTGTCATCTATATCTCGTTTGACTCATAGATTTTTAGAAAAAATTCTTGTCTTTGAAATAGACGAACTTGATGGAAATAAAGATTCGACTGAATTCATCAAGGGTGTGATAAATGCACATCTTCCCGCTTCTATATTATTACTGATATCTACCCCATCAGGTTATTTGGAGATACAAAATACCAACCCATCTGTATTTGATAGACTAGAAAAAGCAAATTACAAAATAGATCTAGCCGGATCAAACTCTAAAGATGAACTTGCTGAAATTGTGACAGAGTACATAAAACATTGTGATAAAGATGGTAAATTTGGAACAGAAGATCAACACGAACTAGAGGAGAAAATCCAAGTACTTTATGACGAATTTACAGAGTTTAGAAATGTACGTTCTGTTATCAATATCCTGTATCAAGCAATGGAGAAAGCAATGCAATCAAATTCTAAAAAAATTGATGAAAATGTGATTGATGAAGCAATAAGGCAATCATATCCAGGACTTAGAGTGAGAGGTAGTATAATGAATATCCCGATATCTGATTTCTTGACAATAAGAAGAAATGACATCGATAATGAAAAGGAAATTAAAAAGGCAGTCAAAAGTCTAACCATTTTTGCTCAGGAAATGGGTACAATACAAAAACTAGAAAAACAAAACTTACTTCTTGATGCGGTATATCAAGATAATTTTGGATCAAAGGTGGGATTGGCCATAATTGCTAATGAATTAGGTATTCCTGATCTTGATCAAATATCTGATATATCAAAATCGGCAATAGTTGACAAGCTAATCATACTAACAAACAAAAAGATTCAAACTCCCTATAACGCTACAGTTGTAAACATTGACAAGTCTAAGATGGTAGATCTGATATATTTCAATAACAAGTACGGTGGCAAGAAAATCTCTGAAGAAGACAATGAAAGAATAGGGATCTTAGCAAAAACTCTAAGCATCATTTGACGCGTTTTACTGAGTATCTTTTTAAAAAGTCCTTTTACATTTCTTTTATGGCTAATGAAGAACTAGAGAAATTTCTCTCAGAAAGACACAAAGATGTAACTCTATTTGATTTTGAAGGAAAAAATGTACCTTGTATTGTTCTGGATGACAAGAAATTTGATCATATAATGAAGACTATCGCTGGAAAACCAGTTTCTGTTGAGACAAATCTCAATATACTCCAAGATGGACTTGGTCATGTTTTTGTTAAAGTAACATTACAATTTTCACAAGGAGATATCGAAGAAAAATTTTTAATATATGCAAATGAAAATGTAGATTTCTTTGAAGCATTGGCAGAAACTACAATGCTTGCGCTCTCTTCTCCTAATTCGCAATATGGAGGCTCTAATGTATTTATGATACAGCTACCAAAACCTGAAAGAGCTCAAAATGCATTAGACATAATCAGAAAAGGTTTACATAAGTAAATGCGGTTGCCGGGATTTGGACCCGGGTCGCAGAATTGGCAATCCCGCATAATAACCAAGCTATACTACAACCGCTTAACCGATTTAGAAATTATTAGTCTATTAAAGGGTACTGTTTAGAATATCATTTTTTAACATGATGTTGTAAAGATATGTTATGGATAAACAACTCGAAGTGAAATTAAATCAAAAAATAAATGAGGTTGCAGACAAATCAGATGAAATTTTCAAAATTATAAAATCACTGGATGAATTGAAGACTCACTCTGACTCATTTGGTTATGGAATAATAATAGGTAGATTGTACAACTCATTTTATTATCAATGTAGGAGAATTCTAAAACGTAATCCTACAAGTGATGAGTTTAATGAATTCCTTGATGTTCTAAGTAAGAAACAAAAAGAAATTCTTAACTCTTTAAAATTAAGCTGAGACTGGTTTTAACGGAATTACTTTGAGCATTGGAGTACATGGTAGTTTTACAGCTGCTCCATGTAGTGCTTTTTTTGCTGCTTCCAGATGCTCTTTTTTCACATGTGCTTCCATTATCACTTGTCCTATTTCTATGCGTGCTGCTAAGCTTACAGCTTTACCAAATGCTCCCCGCATTCCTTCTGACAATCTGTCTGCACCTGCGGTTGCAATCATTTTATTCTCTCTTAACAAAATGTGTGGATATACTCTTAATGTAGAATAGTACCCTGTTTCTCCAGTAACTGTTTCAATTGCCTTGTTTGCGGATAATCTGGCAGATTCAATTGCCATGTGTCTTATCTGCATCTTTTGGCTAGAACAAAGCTGTACACAATAATCATAATCTCCATCTTTTTTTCCTCCATAGAATTTCGCAATTTTTATCTGAGGTTTACCCTTGATGTACTTCTTCCTTGTATATGGTTGACCATTTCCAACGCGGTAATTTGCTCCGTGCATGATAACACTTTTTTTGTTTAAAGCCCTATATTTTAACCGTGAGATCATATCTATGCTTCCTAGGTATTATTAGAGTTGAAAAAACTCAAATTCTTGTTGTTGTATGTCTTGATTACCGGGGAATCATATCCTTTTTTGTTTATTTTAGAAAAGATTTCTCTTTAGAACAACAAGATCTATTATATTGATAATAGTTCATTGGATTTCAATGTCTGAGTTAGAGTCTAGAGTAGAAGGAGTTTTAGTAAAAGATCACGTTCTTGTATCTGACAAGTATATGCAACATGTCTTAGAGCTCAAAGGATTTGGGGAGATAATGAAAAAGAAATTTTTCCTCAAACCATTTGAATCTCTATACTTACTTTATGTTGATAAACTCAAGCTCTTCAGAGGAACTCATCAGATGGATTTCGATACTTTGATGGCAGAATGTATAAAACTTGATCCTGATTCTTTCACAAAATTTCTGATATATAGAGATCTTAGAACTAGAGGGTATATTCCAAAAGATGGATTTGGATTTGGGTCAGATTTTCGGGTTTATGAAAGAGGACAATTTGGAGAAAAAGGTGCAAAATATGTCGTATTTGGATTAACTGAAGGTAAGAGAGAGAAAATTGGATTGCTTCAAAAACAAATAGAAGACATTACTACAATGGGCAAGGAACCGGTGCTTGCAGTAATTGAAAGAAGAGGAGAGGTAATTTATTACAAAGTGTCTAAAATTCAATTCTATCAAAATAAAGATCAACCTGGATTTTCAAATATAGAATCTTAAATACGATAAAACTATTTTTTACGTGTGGAGTTTAGGGAGATTTATTGTTTTAATTGTAAAAAAAGTTTAGGCCGGTATAACGAAAAATATTTTTCAGAACAAAAAATAAATGAGATAATAAAAATGAATCATGCCTCACACATTTATGAAGGACACGAAATTGTAGTGAAAAGAGTCACTGCCTGACTACCAGTTTGTACGTGATTAAGCTGAGGTTAATTGTTATTTCTTGTGATTTATACGTAATTGTTTTATATCCATGTCGGGTCCTCAAATTATTGAAGACTAGTTTATTTTTACTTGGATCTGTTCTTTTATTGGGATTTACACAATCAGCTCTTGCAACTGATGGCGGCATCACAGTAACTCAACCTATAATGGTAGACCCGTTTGGGCATGCAATTTCTAGTTTTCAAGTTGGCCAAGAGATCAATGTTCAATCCACAGTTACAAACCATGATACCTCTAATCAAAAATATGCATATATGCTACAGGTACTAGGCAGTAATGGCGAAACAGAATATTTTGGAAGTAATTCTGCATCTTTGGAACCAACCCAATCCTTTAATGCATCACAAATGTGGATTCCAACGAACAGTGGACAATATAATATTCAAGTATTTGTCTGGGATAGCTTGTCATCTGCTATTCCATTAACTGGTGTACTTAGTACAACAATCACAGTAACTTGATCAAATCTTGGATTATACCATGCTGCTAATTTTGAATTTAAATCTTGAGTAGAAATTAATAGGATAAATTCTTCTCATCACTTAATTATTATCAAATTTTTGTATTTTCATGCCCGATGAATCCTGTAGATCTTGTGGAGGAGAATTAGTTAGCCATACCATGTGTTCTGATTGTAGGAAGGCAACTCAGAAGATATGTAGAGTTTGTAATCATACTACTCTACTACAATCCCATCTATACTGTATGAAAAATCCACCATCCGACCCAAAGCCGATACTTGTTCAAGCGACTCAGGATATCTCATCAAAGACTCGGAAGCGATCATTACATTTCTCATTTCTTGCCATAGGTGTAGTTGCTGGGTTTCTTATTCTGGGACTAGTTACTACCTCTTACGCTGGAATTTCTCAAGGGATTTCAGATGAAGCTCAGGCCACAAATTCAAATAATATTACTGTAAATACTATTGATACTTTTCCAACTCAATATGGAAAATCATACAATAACTGTCTTGCTTATGGGAGTGGTGAATCTATCACTGTGACCTGCCCTACAGATAATGGACCTGTGCACACGGCAGTATTGAATATGCCAAAAGATGTGAAAAAAGATTTTTCAGATTCAGTATTTTCTATTCAAGGAATTTCAATTACTGGTAATTCTGATGGTTCTGTGACGTTACAATATCATCTTAAAAAATATGTAACAAACTCTTTTGGAATTTAGTTAGAATATTTTGAATCTAAACTGTAGAATTTTTTAATAAAAATATATGAAAAGATGCTCCCGCCGGGATTTGAACCCGGGATCACTGCCTTGAGAGGGCAGTATGCTTAGCCGGACTACACCACAGGAGCTTAGCTAAGCCATAAAGAATAGCAATTTAAAGGAACGTTTTGCCTTTGAATGGATTTGTAAATTTTAACAGCTTTGATACTTTATAGCAAAATCTTAGACTGGTTCTTTATGGATGTAAAACATATTCCTACTCTGCTTTCAATATCTGACTTCCCTGTTGGATTGGGAGGTTGTAGAAGTAATGCAACTCATTTCCAATGTTGTGAGTATAACATAACTGTGATGGATGAACAATCTGGAGAATCAGTTCACCGTATTGAAAATGATTTTGTCAAGATACATCATTGTTCTCTTAATGATACTACTAGTAGTACCTTACACCAACTCCAGGATTTAACTATCATAAATGATGATCAGTGGAAGCTCAGAATGTTATTGTCAAAAATTAACGAAAAGAAAGAACAAATTGCAACTTCTCATGCTAGAAGCTGTCTTGTTGATGCAGGGATTCTTGCTAACAAAGCAAGAGATTCTGTAAAAATTAATGATCCTTTTGCAGGAGCGTGGATAAAATGTGCATCGTATTCTTTGGCAGATGCTATTTTTTGTCTTAATATGAAGAGACCAAGTCCAACTCATATGCTTGAGGTTATGAGAAACATGAAGAAGGATAAAGTAAACCAAAAGTTTTCTATAATACATCAAATTCTTGGTATTGAAAGATCATCAACATCACTTCTCTCAAGGATGGTCAAATCAACTGTTGGATTTTCTAACATGGTGGAAAATAATGGAAATTCTGATATTATCACAAAAAAATATGAATATCTTGTAGATAATTCACTTCTTTCAGATTGTTACTTTTATCTAGGATATGTAAACCGAACCAATCTACTTAGAGTTAAAAATCAGATTCATAAAAATCCTGAATTTATTCATGTGTTAAAAATAGGACTTGATATGGGACATGATCTTGTGGAAATTGCTAATCAGGCCGCAATTTTGCTCCAGTCCACAAACGAAATACTGGGGGATCTGAAAAATCAGCCGTAAGGCAGCGAATACTATTGGAGATTTTTCGATAACTTTTAAAACCCTGTATGAGATCTCCACAGTATGACCGATGCAGCATGTGGATGCGAATCATCCAAAGAAAATAATGCAGAATGTGATTGTGAAATGCAAGGCTCATGTCTTTGTGAAGCTAAATGTACTTGCAAAGCATCAGTTTGCAAAGAGCACGTATCTTCATTCTAATAGGTTTTAGTAACCTTTTTTTCTTTTATTTTTTAAAATGCCTTAACTTTACTTTTCGTTTTCATCTTTGAAGCCCCATGTTTTGACTAGTTCCTTTTGAAACTTGTCTACTTGTTTCTCATTAAGAGCATCTCCGCAATTTTTATGTGTTGGAACTACAATCATTCCATCAAGCTTAAAGTCAACTTCATACATGTGGACTTTTTCACATTCGCACATATTCGGAATAATATGGTTCCACTATATTTGCTTATTTGAAAGATTTAACTAGAACATTTTTTCTATACCAAATGTATGCGAAAGCATGTAATATTTGCTATTTTCACATTTTTGTTAATCATGCCTGTTGCTTTCCAATCTGTACAAGCTACAAAATCTACTGATTCATGGTATCCTGGAAAGGGACTCAAACAAGGTGATTATTTTAGTTATAATGTATGCTTTACTGACTGGCATAACTGTGCTCCCCTTCAGATGAGTTTTTGGGTTAAAAATCAGACAAGTGATGGAAGTGGTTGGAATTTAGTATTTCTAACAGTTGATGGCGCGATTGTACAAGAAGGAATCATGACAATAGGAAACATAACTCCTGATCCAGAAACTTTTGATCCTAACATTTCAGATTATACTGCAGTTTATAGAAGTACAGTCTCATGGTTAGATGCTTTTGCAACCAATGATTCACCAAAAACTTTTGATGTTCCAGCATGGGGACGTACAGGTTCTGTTGGTGGACAATCAGTTGGTCCTCTAAACCATGAAACAATTACAGAACCAGCTGGAACATTTGATACCTGGGTTGTAGGATGGCACAAAGGA
>Ga0209415_10003473_pt1 | contig 29290 bp, 32 predicted proteins | sample PeaSoiSIISIP2007_FD_187696 | JGI IMG/M metagenome (GOLD analysis project Ga0209415, IMG submission 187696) | Peat soil microbial communities from Weissenstadt, Germany - SII-SIP-2007 (SPAdes) (version 2) | ecosystem: Environmental > Terrestrial > Soil > Wetlands > Peat | place: Germany...
GCTGCTCGACAATAATCTGCTTCACGCGTTCTTCGACGCTGGCCATTCTGATTGTTCCTCCGATATCGGCGATCTTGGATCTTGGGCTGCACGCCCGGAAAATTGCGCCCCTTTTTAACCTGCCCATTCTATGCGGCGCGTATCGCCGGGTCAACCTTTGCGCCTTGTTATGCTGCGTCCTCTGCCCAGCGCCGGAACACCGCGATCAACTCGGTCAGATTCCGCGGACCGCCTGCGCCCTTGAACGTCTGCTTCTCAATTTTACAATTGACCCAATCAGCCGCAGTCCGTTCAATCTTCAAATCCTGGAACAGCTTCCCTTCCAGATTGGTCCCGCGAAGATCAATCGAGAGCGTCCATCCGGGATTGTCAACAGTATCGACCGTAACGCCCCGCTGGTGTTCCCAGTCACCATTGCACTGGTTCAGATACCACTCTTGTAGCCAGGTCAGTTCGTTTTCGTTTCCGCTCAACTGTTACTCCGGAACGGCTTCAGCCCATGTGCATGCCGCCGTTCACATCGAGCACTTGCCCGGTGATATAGGCGGCTTCGTCGCTCGCGAGAAACACGATCGTGGTCGCGATCTCGCGGTCTTTGCCGAATCTCCCGAGCGGAATCAGCGACTTCATCTTGTCTTTCAGTTCCTGCGACAAGGGATCGGTCATCGGAGTCTCGATGAAGCCCGGCGCAACGGCGTTCACGGTGATGTTTCGCGAGGAGACCTCCACAGCGATGGCGCGCGTGAGGCCGATCAGCCCGGCCTTCGACGCCACGTAGTTGGCCTGCCCGGCATTCCCGGTCTCGGCAACGACTGAAGTCAGGTTGATGATGCGGCCCGAGCGCTGCTTGAGCATCGCTCCGAGCGCCTGCTGAATGCAGAGGTGCGCGCCGGTGAGATTCGTCCGCAGCACGGCGTCCCAGTCTTCAAGTTTCATACGCAGCGCGAGCGTGTCGCGCGTCACCGCGGCGTTGTTGACGAGGATGTCGAGCCGGCCGAATTTCGCGAGCGCTTGGTGGAAGCCGGTCTTTACCTGCGCGGCGTCCGCCACGTCCATGGGCACGGCGAGCGCTTCGCCTCCCGCGGCTTCGATTTCACCGACCAGTGATGCCAGCTTGTCCGCGCTGCGCGCCGCGACGGCCACTTTCGCTCCTGCTTCCGCGAGCGCGAGCGACGTCGCGCGGCCGATGCCTTGCGAAGCGCCGGTGACGAGGGCGACTTTTCCTTTGAGCGAGAACATGCCGCTAGCTTTCCTGAACTTCGGCGCGTGCTTGCGCGATCTTGTCGAGCGTGGCTTGCAGGCTTGCCGCGTCTTCCACGTTGAAGCAGCGCACCGAGCGGTCAATCTGCCGCAGCAGTCCCGAAAGAACCTTTCCCGGCCCCACTTCGACGAAAACATTCACGCCCTGATCGATCATCTCGCGCATCGAATCGAGCCAGCGCACCGGCAGCGTCACCTGGCGAATCAGCGCCTCGCGCGCTTCTTCACCCGACGTGATGACCTCGGCGTCCACGTTGGTGATCAGCGGGAACCGAAGCGCGGCGAACGCGGCGGCGCGCAGGTCCGGCTCGAGCCGCTTCTGCGCGGGAGCCAGCAGCGCGCAGTGGAATGGCGCCGAGACCGGCAGGATCACGGCGCGCTTGGCGCCCGATTGCGAGGCGATCTCCACGGCGCGCTTGACCGCCGCTGCGCTGCCCGCGACCACGGTCTGCTCGGGAGAATTCATGTTCGCCGGAGAGACCACTTCGCCTCCCGCGGCCTTCTTGCAGACTTCGGCTACGTCCGCCGGGGAGAGCCCCAGAATCGCGGCCATTGCGCCTTCGCCCGCGGGCACCGCTTCCTGCATGTACCGCCCGCGTTGGCGGACAAGCTTCACCGCGCCGGCAAAATCAAGCGCGCCCGCGGCCACCAGCGCCGAGTATTCTCCGAGGCTGTGTCCCGCCGTGAAATCGGGCGTGATGCCGCGCTTTTCGAGCGCGCGATAGGCCGCCACGGAAACCGTCAGGATCGCCGGCTGCGTGTTTTCCGTGAGCTTCAGCTTTTCTTCAGGCCCTTCGAAGCAGAGCTTCGAAATCGCAAAGCCGAGCGCGGCGTCCGCCTCGTCGAATACGGCGCGCGATTCCGGGAAATTTGCGGCGAGATCGCGGCCCATGCCCGGGTACTGCGAGGCTTGGCCCGGAAAGAGAAATGCAAGCTTGCTCATGGCGATGGCAGATTCCGTTGGGCTCAGCCGCGGGCGGGAACTGCGGCGATAGCGGAAAGCTCCTGTTCGATTTTCTCGTTCACGCGGGAACGGCAGAGCTCCGCCGCAACGCGAATTGCGTTCTTGATGGCGTTCGGATTCGACCGGCCGTGCCCGATGATCGTGATGCCGCGGACGCCGAGCAGCGGCGCGCCGCCGTATTCGGAGTAGTCCGTGCGCTTGCGAAAATCATCGAACGCGCGCTTCGAGAGCGCGTAGCCGAGCTGCGAAGCGAGGCTGCTCTTGATGGCTTTCTTCAGCATTGCACGGATGTGCTCCACGGCGCCTTCGCTGATCTTCAGCGCGATATTGCCGATAAAGCCGTCGCAGACGATCACGTCCACGTTGCCGCGAAACACGTCGCGGCCCTCGACGTTGCCTATGAAGTTCAGCGGCAATTGTTTCAGCAGGGTTGCGGCTTCGCGCGTGAGCTCGTTGCCTTTGGCCTCTTCCTCGCCGATCGAAAGCAGCGCCACACGCGGCTTCCGCACGCCCCAGATCGCGCGGTAGTAGATTTCGCCCATCACGGCGAACTGCTCGATCTGCTCGGGCTTGGAGTCCACGTTCGCGCCGACGTCGAGGATCACCGATACCTTTTCCTTCATGTTCGGAAAGGCCACGGCGAGCGCCGGGCGGTCCACCGCCGGCAACGTCCCAAGGACGAATCGCGCGACCGTCATCACCGCGCCCGTGTTCCCCGCGCTCACCAGTGCTTCCGCCTTGCCGTCGCGGACCAGCCGCGCGGCCACGTGGAGTGAACTCTCTTTTTTCCGGCGAAACGCGTGGGAAGGCGAATCGTTCATCGTGATGACTTCCGCTGCATGCACGATTTCGATCGGAAGGCCGCGATGCTTGTGGCGGTTCAGTTCCTCTTGGAGGACCGTTTCATTGCCGACGAGCAAAATGCGCACGCCCAGCTCGCGCGCGGCCAGGATCGCGCCTTCAACCTCCGTGCGAGGTGCATGGTCGCCCCCCATTGCATCGAGGGCAATCGTGGTCATCTTGGCTCCCAGGGACACCAGCTCAGGAACGGCAGGCGAGGGAAACTTAGGCTGTCTTGGCCGCGGTGTCAATCACCTCGCGGCCCTTGTAGTAGCCACACTTCGCGCACGCCCGGTGGGGCAGCTTCTTTTCGTGGCAATTCGGGCACTCGGCCAATGACAGCGGGTGAAGATGATCGTGGGCGCGGCGGGTGGACGTGCGCCTCTTGGAGTGTCGTCGCTTTGGATTGGGCATTCCGGCTCCTCGTGACAGGCCGCGACTCAGATCGGCCTGAATGGAAACTAACAGTGTAGCGTTTTATTGCTTTTTGAACCAGTCCTGCTTCAGGCGCGCGAGCGGGGCGAGCCGGGGGTCGGTGCCGTTCTTTTCGCAGCGGCATTCTTCGTTATTCATGTTGGCGCCGCAGTGGGGGCAAAGCCCGCGGCAATCGCTCGAGCAGATCACCTTCATGGGAAGCGCAAGATTCACCTGCTCGGCGAGGACATCGGCCAGAAAAAGGCCATCTCCTTCGAAGAAGGCAATCTCCGTATCGTCCAGATTCAGGTGGACTTCGTCGTCGTGCGCGATCGAAGTCATCGGACGGTAAAAGAGATCGAAGTCCCGGCTGATTTCTTCGACCACGGTATCCAGGCAGCGCGCGCACACCATCTCGACCCGGCTGTGCAGATTCCCGTAGATCCGGATCTGGCCAGCCACAAGCTCGGCCGTGGCACGGACTTCCAGCGGCTCTAACTGGCGGAATTCTCCGGAGTGAAAGTCGAGCGTTCCCGGGGAGTAGCTTTTCCGGATGCGCGTCTTTCGGAGGGCGAGTTCGTTTACATCCAGAAACATTGGATTTCCCCGCTATTTTCGAAGCGCAAGGCCATTATATGACCGCTGCTTACGATGTCAAGGAAGCCTCCCGGCGGAAGTGTCGCGGCTGACACCAAATCGGCACTCGGTTTCTCGGGTTAGCGCGTTTTTGCGGCCGGAGCGCCCAGCAACTCCTGGCACTGCCGCAGCAGGAAATGGTCGGTCATCCCCGCGATGTAGTCGCAGACCACCCGGTGGCGCGGCTCGCTTTGCGCCAGCTCGGCATACTGCTTGGGCATGCGGTCCGGATGCTCGAGGAAGAAGCGGAAAAGCGAGTCGAGCGCGGCGACCGACCGGTCGCGGTCCTCTGAAATTGCGGGATGGGAGTAGACGCGCGAATTGAGGAACCGCTTCAGGTCGGCGTTCTGCCCGGCCGCCTCGGAGGAAAATCCCGCGAGTCTCTTTTCCTGGCGGCGCACGTCCTCGACGGTTTCAACGCCGCTCGCTTCCACCTGCCGGCGCGTGTTCTCGATCAGATCGGTCGCCAGATGGTCCAGGACGCGCTTGAGCGCCTCGTTGAATTTCAGCTTGCGCAGCCCGCGCGGATACCGGCGATCCACATCTTCATACGCCGCGCCGAAGCCCGGCGCCTCCGCGCAAAGCTGCTCGAAATCGAGCAGACGCGCTTCGAACCCGTCGTCGAGGTCGGCGGTGTTGTACGCGATTTCGTCCACCAGATCGATCAATTGCGCCTCGAGCGGCGGCCGCTCCTCGAGAAGATATTCGGCGAGCGCGGGGAATTCCGCCGCGGAATAGTCGCGCGAATGCTTGATGATTCCCTCGCGCACCTCAAACGTGAGATTGAGTCCGGCGAAATCGAGATAGCGCTGCTCGAACTGCTCGACGATTCGCAGCGCGTGCAGATTGTGATCGAATCGGTCGCCGTGTTCGCGCATGCGCTGGTCGAGCTGCTTCTCTCCCGCGTGTCCGAAGGGTGGATGGCCGATATCGTGGACCAGCGCGAGCGCCTCGACCAGGTCCGTATTGAGATACAGCGCCCCGGCAACCGTGCGCGCGATCTGCGACACTTCGATAGTGTGCGTGAGTCGGTTGCGGAAATGATCGGAGTAGCGCGTCGTGAAAACCTGCGTCTTCGCTTCGAGCCGGCGAAAAGCGCGGGAATGGATCACACGGTCGCGGTCGCGCGCGTAGTCGTTCCGGTAAGGATGCTGCGGCTCAGGAAAGCGGCGCCCGCGCGAGCGCCGCGCGTCCATGGCGTAGGATTTGAGCGGCATCGCTGCCATCCGCGCCGTTCAGGATTTGCCGGCCAGAAGGGCGAGCGCTTGATCCGCCTGTTCGGCAATCGGCGTGTCGGGATACTCGGACTTGATCTGGGCGTAAAGCTTCGCCGCCTCGGAAGGGTTTTTCTCGGCGTAATGCCCGGCGAGCGCCAGCATCACCACCGGCTTCGGCACGAGCACGGTCGGCTTCGCCATCAGTTGTTGATAGAGCTTGACCGCGTCATCACCCTGGCCCATCCGATCGTCCAGACCCGCAAGCTCGAATTGGGCCAGGCTGGCCACCTCTGCGTCGTTGCTGCTCACGAGGCCCTGAAGCAACTGCTTCGCCTGATTACTCTTGTCGAGCTTTTCGAAACTCAGCGCCGCGTAGTAGCGCGCAAGCTCGCCGGAGCTCGTGCGCGGATATTTCGACGCTATGTCCGAAAACTTCTGCTCCGCGTCCGTAAATTTCTTATTCGCGTCGGCGTACGTGACTTCGCCCGCGGTGGGCGGCACTCCGACGGGTGCCTGGAAAATCTTCATCGCGGCGTCAAAGTCCGCGGAAGCCTTCACGCCCTGCCTCTGGGCGTACGTCCTCCAACCGAAAAAGCCCAGCGCGACCACAATGGCCGCGATCAAGAGGTATGTGGTCAATTGCTGATGCGAAAGAACGGCTTCGGCGCCGTGCGCGAATGTCTCGCGCACTTCGTCCTTCTTCAGTTCCTTGCGGGAAATATGCTGCGCCAGAGCTGCACCTCGGGGAATCTGTCAGGATTTGGATGTTATCACAAACCCGCACGCGAGCGAATTGCGGCGTCCATGGCCAGCCGCCTCAGCGGCCGCGAATCGTCCGGCGCGGGGCGCCGCAACGAGAGGGAAAAGGCCCCTTTTCGGCCGGGCAAAACGGGACCCTGACTCAGCGTGTGCTAAACCTTGGTGACGTTCTCAGCTTGAAAGCCCTTGGGGCCCTGACGGACCTCGAACTCGACAAGCTGGCCTTCGTTCAGCGACTTGTATCCGTCCATTTCGATGGCGGAGAAGTGGACGAACACATCCTCCCCCGACTGGCGCTGGATGAACCCGTACCCCTTCGACGCATTGAACCACTTCACCACACCCTGTTCTCGAGCCAACGTAGCTACTCCTCTTCGAGTGATGTCCCGATTCAGGTGCTCGTAACGCCGATTGGCAACACGAGGAATCCCGCTCGATATGAGACTCGCGTTCCCCCCACGGCATTACAAGACTCCATCAGCGGCGGGATTCTTGCACAAACCGAATTCGGTGTCCAGAGTTTGGAGCGCCTTCGCGGGCCGGCCGGCGAATGCGGTGCGATCAAGTGGAATTGCGTTTCCTCAATGCGGAATAACTACACGTCTTGAGGGTTAGCGGAAGCTGAGTAGCGCCGCGGCTTCGTCCGGCTGTACATCGAAGACCATGTAGAGCCGCGTGATTTGCAGGATGTCGCGGACGCGTTTGGTGAGATAGACGAGCTTCAATTCGCCGCCCGTGCCGCGGACGGTCGTATAGGCCCCAACCAGTTCGCCGATGCCGGAGCTATCGATGTAATCGACGTCGCCCAGGTTGAGCAGGATCTTGCGATGCCCGCTGTCGAGCAGCTCACGGATCATCCGCCGAAGCATCGCGCTGCCTTCGCCCAGCGTGATTTTGCCGCCGAAATCGACCACTACCACATCGCCGGCATCGCGGCATGTTCCTTGTAAGGACACGAAAACCTCAGGAAGAGATTCTACTCCGCTTGGGACCGGCCGTTGCCGGAAACGCGGTGCGGGAGTTTCTTGGACATCACCAAGTCGGCTCCCCCGGTCGGCCCGCGCCGCACGGTGAGATCGTCCATGAAGGCGCGCATCAGAAAAATCCCGCGCCCGGAAGTGCGCAGCAAGTTTTCATCGGCCAGAGGGTCTTCCACGTCGCTCAGCTGGAAGCCGCATCCTTCATCGATCACGTGCACCACCATCTGCTCCGGCTCGAATTCGACCGCCAGCAGAATCTTCTTCTTCTTGTCCTGGCAGTTGCCGTAGTTGTAGGCGTTGATCACGCCCTCGCGCACAGCCATCCCCAGCTTGTGCACGTCATCTTCGCCGAAGCCGGCTGCTTCGGCGACGCGCGTCACGATGTTTTCCGCAAGGTCCACGCTTTCCAGCTGCGTATCCAGCGTGACCTCGAGACGTTGCGTTTGGGCCGCCATGGGAATCGAAGAAAACCCCAATCAATCAGGCGACAATGGGTACCACAGCCGCTGCATAGCCGTCAATCTGCCGGATGGAGTAGCGGGACCCAGCGCGTCAGGCCCAGTACGTTCGGTCGAGCGTACGGTACTGGATGGCTTCGCCCAGGTGCTTGGGCTCGATCGACGCCGCCCCATCGAGATCGGCGATGGTCCGCGACACCTTGAGAATGCGGTCGTGGGCGCGCGCGGAAAGGCCGAGTCGTTGGATCGCTGCTTCGAGCAGTTTTTCGCCATCCGCCGAAATAGCGCAGTGCTTGCGGATCAGCTTCGGCGGCATCTGCGCGTTCGCATAGAGCTTCTTCTCGCCTTTGTACCGTTCCAGCTGAATATCCCGCGCCCGCAGCACTCGTTCGCGCACGCTTGCGGAGCTTTCGATCTCCGCATCGCCGCGCAGTTCCTTGTATTTCACCGCCGGCACTTCGATGTGGATGTCGATGCGATCGAGTAGCGGCCCGGAAATCTTCGAGACGTAGCGCTGGATCTGCGGCGGCGAGCAGTGGCAGTCGCGCGTGGCGTCGCCGAAGAATCCGCAGGGGCAAGGGTTCATGGCCGCGGCCAGCATGAAGCGCGCAGGGAAGCTGACCGAAACTGCGGCCCGCGCAATCGTCACGCATCCGTCTTCGAGCGGCTGGCGCATCACTTCGAGCACGTTGCGCTGAAATTCGGGCAGCTCGTCGAGGAACAGCACTCCGTTGTGGCCGAGCGAAACCTCTCCCGGCCGCGGGATCGCTCCGCCGCCGATCAGGCCCGCGTCGCTGATCGTGTGGTGCGGCGAGCGGAACGGCCGCGTCCCCACCAACCCACGCGCGTCCTCGAGCACACCCGCGACGCTGTGAATGCGGGTCGTCTCGATCGCCTCCTCGAGCGACATCGGCGGCAGAATCGTGGGGATGCGCTTGGCGAGCATCGTCTTGCCCGCGCCGGGCGGACCGATGAGCAGGATATTGTGGCTGCCGGCGCACGAAACCTCCAGAGCCCGCTTCGCCGCCATCTGCCCGCGCACATCGCGCAGATCGACCGCGTACTGGCTCGCCTCCGCCAGCATCTGCGACGTATCCACCTCGACCGGCTTGAACGATTCCGGCGCGTTGATCAGGTCCACCACTTGCGGCAGGGACTTGACGCCGAACACCCGCGTTCCCTCGACCACGGCGGCCTCCCGCGCGTTTGCTTCCGGCACAACGAGATTCTTGATCCCGCGCTCGCGGGCGGCCAGCCCCGCCGAAAGCGCCCCTCGCACCGAGCGCACCCCGCCGTCCAGCGACAGCTCTCCGAGGAAAACGTACGAGTCGAGAATTTTTCCGAAGAATGTCCCCTGGCAGCCGAGAAGCCCCAGCGCCATCGGCAAATCGAACGCGGAGCCTTCCTTGCGGATGTCGGCGGGCGCGAGGTTGACGGTCACAACCTGGTAGGCGGGGTAGTCAAAGCCGCAGTTGCGCACCGCCGCCTTGATTCGCTCGCGGCTTTCCCGAACGGCGTTGTCCGGCAATCCGACGACGTTGAACAGGCCGGCTTGACCGGGACCGACATCCACCTCGACCTCGACGAGATAGGCGTCAATTCCAAACACTGCGGCGCTGAAAGTCTTGAAGAGCATCCCAAGCAGAAGGCGTAGCCTTGAGGCGCAGAGCCTAACTCAAAATGTCACGTCACGCCAACGATACTCTCTCTGGCAATCAGGCATCCGAAAGCGATTCGTCGAAGCCGGCGCCTTCTTTTTTCTCCATCTCTCCGGCTTCGAGAATCTCGCCGCAGTCGAGGCATTCCACGTACTCGGCGTCTTTGTCTTTGGCGACCAGTTGAGTGCGCTTGTGCTGGCAGGCAGGATCGGTCATGGTGGCAATCTCGGTGAGAATCTTCGCCGATTATAGCACCGGCACGTTCGCCCCGGCGGCGCTGCCGCAGTTGACAATCGCGGGAATTGCATCTATCAGTCGTTTTGCCGGAGCATCGAAAGCGAGGCCGATTTGACCACCGAGCTGAAATCGCAGAAGCGGCTGGGCGACGCGTTCTTTTACGGGATCGTGATTCTGCTCGTGTATCTGGTCTATCTGGTTTTCGCTCCCTTTCTCGCGGCGCTCGCCTGGGCGGCTGTTTTGGTGGTCGTCACATTTCCGGCTTATGAGTGGCTGGCTCGCCGCTGGGGTCCCGCGACGGCCGCCGCTGTGAGCACCGTGGGCGTGACGCTGATTTTGATCGTGCCCACGCTGTTCTTGGCGTTCGCGTTCGTCCGGGAAGCCGTGATTGCGGTGCAGTCAATTCAACTCCAGGCCGCGAGCGGCCATCTGGCGTGGGTGGGCAATCTCTCGGGATGGATTCAGAAGCGTTTTCCCGGAGTGAGTTCGGCAAGCCTAGCCTTATCGCTGCGGCAGTATGGCGAGCAGGCAGCGCAATTTGTCGCCGAGCGCGTGGGCACCATTCTGGAAAACACCGCCGTATTCCTGTTTCATCTCGGCGTCACGATCCTGGCGATGTTCTACCTCTATCGCGACGGCGGCTCGATCGTCGCACGGCTCAGGGAAGTATTGCCCTTCGAACTCGCGCACCGCGACCGCATGCTCAGCGACGCTCGCAACCTGATTTTCGCCAGCGTTACGTCGAGTCTGGTGATTGCGGCCGTGCAAGGCGCGCTCGGCGGGGCCGCATTTGCCGCGGCAGGCATACCAGCGCCCATTTTTTGGGCCGTGATGCTGGGCTTCTTCTCGTTCGTGCCCGTCGTGGGCTCTGCCCTGATCTGGGTTCCTGCTTCAATCAGTCTCGCGGTCGCCGGGCACCTGGGCCATGGCATTTTGCTCGCCGTTTTTTTCATCGTGATCGTGGGCACAGTGGACAATTTCATGCGCCCCTGGCTCATCGGCGGGCGCAGCGAGATGGGCGGGCTGCTCATTTTCATCAGCGTGCTCGGCGGGATCGCTGTCTTCGGGATGCTCGGCGTGGTTCTCGGGCCGATCGTAGTGGCCACCGCCGTGAGCCTGCTCGATCTGTACGCTCCCACTGCACGCGCTGGAAACAAAGCATCCACCGCGGGTGGGAAGTAAATGGACGCCGTGCTAGAGTAGCGGCCTTCGAAAGAGCTGATAGGAAGCCGGATGGCCAAGAACTCCAAGCCGCAACACCCGGGCCTGCCTCCGGAAAAACTCCGGTGGCGCTGCGATCCCGCGCGCATACCGTTCGAGACGACGGCGGATGTCCAGCCGGTCTCGGGCGACATAGGACAGGAGCGCGCGCTTCGTGCCCTGCGCATGGGCGTCGAGCTGACCGCCTCCGGCTACAACCTCTTCGTCTGCGGCCTCTCCGGCACCAGCCGTGGCGGCATGATCGTGCGGATGATCGAGGAGATGCATCCGCAGACCGAGCTCGCGCCGGACCGCTGCTACGTCAACAATTTCAAGAACGCCGACCGTCCGCGCCTGCTGACTTTGCCGCGGGGCCAAGCGAATGCCTTCAAGAAAGAGGTCGAATCCGGAATCGACTTCCTCCGCCGGCGCATCCCGCAGGTTTTCGAAGGCGAGCCGTTCCAGCGCCAGAAAACGCGCATCGTCGAGCGCTTCACGCAGCGTGAAAAAGAATTGATGGACGATTTTACGCGCCGCATCGCTCGCGAGCAGTTCGCCCTCGGCCGCATGCAGGTCGGGGCCGTGGCCTTGCCGGAAATCTTTCCCGTTCTCGACGGCCAGATGGTGCCGATCGAGGAAATCCCCAAGATGGTGCAGGATGGAAAGATCGAGAACACCGCCGCGGAAGAACTCGAGCGCAAGTACGACCAGTTCCGGCAGGAATTCACCATCGTTTACCGGCGGACGCTCTCGCTCTCCCGCGAACTCGCCAGCGAAATGAGCTACCTCGAGCAGGAAGCCGCTTCCGTGCTCGTGGACGGCGTGATCGAGGAGCTCAAGGAAAAGTATCCGAGCCCGCAGATTTCCGAGTATCTCGAGGAAGTCCGCCACCACGTCCTCGATAATCTCGATCCCTTCAAGGAGCGCGAAGGCGAGGAAGAGCAGCCGCCTTCCGAGGGCGGCGGCAGCCCGCGCCCGGAACGCTCCGAGCGCGAACCTTTCCGCATTTATGGCGTCAACGTGATCCTCGCGCACACGGAGAACGAAAAGTGCCCCGTGATCTTCGAGACGATCCCCACGTACGCGAATCTTTTCGGCACCGTGCATCGCAGTTACGACGCTCGCGGCGGCTGGAATTCCGATTTCATGGACCTGCGCGGCGGCTCGCTCCTCCGCGCCGACGGCGGTTTCCTGGTGATGTACGCCCTCGATACCATGTCGGAAAGCGGCGTGTGGCGCACGCTGAAGCGCACGCTCAACCACGGCAAGCTCGAAATCCAGCCGATCGACATGTTTTTCCCGTTCAGCGCCAGCGCGCTCAAACCCGAGCCGATCGACATCCACGCAAAAATTATTCTGATCGGCGACCGGGAAATCTACGAGCTCCTCTATGACTACGAAGACGATTTCAAGAAAATCTTCAAAGTCCGCGTGGAATTCGACGAGGAGATGAACTGGAGCGAAGATGTCTTGCGCCACTACGGCGGGCGAATCCGGAAGCTGATCGAGGACGAAAAACTACTGCACTTCGACCGGACCGCCGTCGCCGCGATCCTCGAACACGGAGTCCGTCTCGCCGGACGCCGCGGCAAAATCACGACGCGCTTCTTCGATCTCGCCGATCTCGCCCGCGAATCCTGCTACACGGCCCGGCACGACGGAAATCGCGTCGTCACGGCAGGCCACGTGCGGCAGGCCCTCGATGCGAAGATCGACCGGCACAACCTGCTCGAAACGAAAATTCGCGAGATGATCGAACAAAATCTCGTCTTCATCGATACGACCGGCGACCGGGCGGGGCAGGTGAACGGCCTCAGCGTGATGGAAATCGGCGGCTATGCGTTCGGCAAGCCCGTGCGCATCACTGCGTCGGTCGCGCTCGGCAAGACGGGCATCATCAATATCGAGCGCGAGTCGAATCTCAGCGGCAAATTCCACGACAAAGGCGTCCAGATTATCTCCGGCTATCTGCGGCGCACCTTCGCGCGGGATAAGCCGCTATCACTCTCCGCCAGCGTTTGCTTCGAGCAATCCTATTCCGGCGTCGATGGCGATAGCGCCAGTTCGACGGAAATCTATGCGCTGCTCTCGGCTCTCTCGGATCTGCCAATTCGCCAGGAGCTCGCCGTCACCGGTTCGGTCAACCAGCAAGGAGACGTTCAGCCGATCGGAGGCGTGAATCAGAAGATCGAGGGCTTTTACGACGTCTGCCGCCTGAAGGGCCTCACCGGCAAGCAGGGCGTGCTTATCCCCGCGGAAAATGTGGATGATCTGATGCTGCGCGACGAAGTGATTGAAGCCGTGGCGCAGGGCCGCTTCCACATCTACCCGATCGGGACCATCGAGCAGGGAATCGAAGTTCTAACAGGCGTCCGCGCCGGCAAGCGCAATGCCGCCGGCAAGTTTGAATCCGGCACGGTCTTCGCCAAGGTGGACGTGTGCCTGAGCCGGATGGCCGCTACACTCCGCAAGTTCGACTAGCAGGAAATCGAATCCGGCCGCAGGGTAAAACTACAATAAGCGGCGCGTCTGAATGGTAAGCGTAATCGTTTTGCCGTTTCGTTCGATCAGAAGCCTGGATTTGTGGCTGACCTGGCGGAAAACGCCGCGGATTGCTGCCAGCGAAAGATCGGCGGCGGCTTCATCGTCCACGGCCGCGATCACATCGCCTTTCTGAATCCCTGCATCCGATCCAGGCGTGCCGCCTCGCACGTCCGTGACCTCAAATTCCTTCGATCCCGGCCCGCTCGCGATGATCGAGATTCCGCTCATGTCTTCTTCATCGTCGAAGCGGAAGTCGCCGTTCGGAGCGAGGATCAACTGCTGGCGAGCGTAATCGAAAATCGCATTGAAGCGGCGCAACATTCCTCCGCCGATTTCGCCGGCGATTCGCGGATCGTTTTCACCCGGCAGATTTTCTTTCGCGAAGTCCGCGATCGGCCGCTCGATCCGGTAGGGGCCGATCCGGAATTCGCCCAGCCTGCCGAAGACGCCGCCCTCTCCGCCGCCTAGTTCCCGGTCCGTGGCGGGAATCTTCATGTGCGAGGAGGAGAGGCCGTGCGCCCGAGCGTATCGGTCCGAGATCACCATCGAGGCGTCGAGAGCCGTATTCACGATGAAGCTGGCCTCGAGCATTTTGCCGCCGGCGCCGCTGAATTTCGCCTGCACCACCGGCATTCCCGCCGCAAAAGTCAGGGGCAGAGCCTTCACGGAACCGGAATACTGGTAGGCGGCGGGATCGTAGACCCGGACGGCTTGCCGCGCGTAGTCCACCTCGATCACCACGCCCGCAAAAATGTCGTTGCCGAGCCTTCCCTCGTAGGGCCGGCCCACATGGGCGCTGAAATCCTTCTTCGCAAATTGAGGCAGCGCATCGAGCATGATATCCACGCCGCTCAAATTCAGCACGGGCGCCTGCGGGATGCCGATGCCCAACTCCGCCGCGCGGTCGGGATCAATGGACGTAACGGCAGCCGTCGAATCGAGCTCGAAAAGCGAAGGCAGGCTATGGTTCACGTGAGCGGGCAGGAACACGAGATTGCCGATGAATTCGGCGGGAATTTGCGCCGCGTTTCCGCCGAATGCAAACCGCGCGGAGGCGACCGGTTGTTGCGCCGGCGCGGCGTTCGTCTGCGCGTGCGGCCCGCGCCGCGCGGCCATCCCCAGGCAAAGCGCCAACGTCACCGCAAACCCAAATGCAATCCGCCGCTTCATCCAGCCCCCCGCGCGCCCCTACCGTCCGGAGCGCGCCCTGAGATTATACGAGTCAAGGCCCCGGGGCCAGATATCCAGCGCGGGCAAACACGCGGTATTCAGGCCGCTTCGCCACAGACTCCTGCGGCCGCCCGCCGCCTTCGGCCACCTCGACGGTGAGCGCGTGGAACTGCCCGTCGCGCGCCGGAGCGATCCCCAGCACGTACTGATGCCGCAGGGCGGACGCGATTTCGTGGTACATCGGCACGAAATCCTTCTCGGATTCCGGGAAATACGCCCGCCCGCCGGTGATTGCTGCAAGCGCCAGAAGCGCGCGATCGGCTTTCGCGAAGCCGTCCGAGCTGACGGTCTCGAGCGATTCGTCGGTTTGCTCCGCGCCGGACTTTGGCGCGCTCTTCTTCGGCTTCGATTTCTTGCTTGGTTCCCCGCGGAGTGAGCCGCCGAGCGCCACCGAGAAAACGACGACGTCTTCCCCGCGCAATTTCCCCAGAAGCGCGTCCCAGCGGGCCGGTGGAGACGAATCGAGCCCCGTTGTCAACAGCACGATCGCTCGCTTGCCCGGCGCGGTAGCGAGCCAGTCGAGCACGCTCGAAACGGAGTCGTAGAAATTCAACTCTCCCATTCCGATCGTGTACTGCACCTTGTCCAGAGCGCCCAGCAGCGCGGACTTGTCCGGCGTAAACCCCAGAATCGCCTGCGGCGCTCGATCGTATGTGACCAGCGCGACCGCGTCATCCGGTGCCAGCCCGTCCAGAAGCGCATACGCAGCGATGAGATGCTGATTGTGGATCAGGTAAACGGCCGGACTCGTCTCGATCATCACCAGCACTTGCGCCGGCGCTTCCACCGGCGCGAAGAAGGAAATCGGCTGCTCGGCGCCGTTGTCGAGCACGCGAAAATTCACTTGCGTCAGGCCGCTGACGAAATTTCCGTGCTTGTCCAGGACGCTTGCGTCCACCTTTACGAGTTCGGTCTTGGCCTGGAGTGGTTGCTGCGCTGGTGGCGCGGATTCCTGGGCCCGGCACGCGGGCGCGGAGATGCCCTGCGCGAAAGCGGCGGCTATGAATAAAAGGCAGAGTGCGGGGAGAGAGTAGCGCGACCTGCGGAAGACACGAATCGAAGCGCGTCCTGTTGGCATCCCTCCGCATTGCGAGGATCGAGAGATCCTCGCAATGCGAGATTGGCGGAGCGAATTTTCCGCCGGCGTGCGTCTTTCGGTCAATTACCCGGCGGCGCGGCGGTAGGCGGAGCGGACGTCGCGGACTTGGGCGCGCTCAGATAGCCCTTCGCCTGATCTTTCGTGAGATCGAAGACCACGATCTCGTAAGGTGCGCGCGCGCCGCGGACGTAGAATTGTACCGGCTCGCCGACGGTCTTGTCCTTTTTCTCGATGCTCTTGTCGTCGGCTACCACGTTGAGCGTGTACTTGAATTTCTTCGTGTCGGTCTTGCGGAGCTGCACCTGAATCGGGCCGACGTGTTCCGGTCCTTTCGCCGACCGATTGAGCGCGAATTCGAAGATATCCCGCTCGCCCGACCGCTTCAGTTCCTCCACTTCGTCGTGATTCCGCGCGACCAGCCCGCTCTGAACTCCCAGGTCGCCCTTGATGCTCTGCATTGCGCCTTTGGTGGCTTCGAGATCGGCCTTGGTCGCGTTGAGATCGGTTTGCGTCCCGTTGAGCTGCGTCGACATCTGCCCGAATTTCGTCGTCGTGTCCGCTTGGACGGCGCCGAGCTGCTGGCGGAACTGTAGGTCGCTCTTCTGCTGGTCCGTGCGCACCGTCTGCGCGAGGCCGCGGGCGCGCGCCAGCTCGTCCTCCGTCAGGCCGAGCTTCTGCGACATCACGTCCAATTGTCCCTTCAGGTCGGCGATTCGCGAATTTGTCTTGTCGAGCTCCGAGAGCATCGCCTGTGATTTCTGCGCCGCGTCATCCTGCGTCTTCTGTAGCGATTGCCGCTCGGAATAGTTTCCGTAGAGCAGGTAGCCTACCAGCGCAAACGCGACAACGAAAAGCACCGTGACCCAGCGCGGCAATATCCCTGCTTCAACTGCTTGGGTATCGGGTGTGTTCGGGGTCGAACTCATCGAGCCTCCTTGGCGGCGAGCACTGCTCGCGGACCGGCTGAATTATCGCCGAGCCGGGGACCGAAGTCTATCCCCTGCGCGGCCCGCGTTCCCAGCCCGGCGGGGCCAGTGCGCCTCGACCGTGGTGGTCAAGCCCCCGCGCGGCGTGAATTCGCCGGTTACGCGGCACGATGCGGGGTGGATCGCCGCGACGATGTCGCGCAGCATCCGGTTCACCGCATTCTCGTAAAAAATTCCGAGGTTGCGGTAGGCGAGCAGATACATCTTGAGGGCCTTCAGCTCCAGGCAATGCTTGTTCGGCTGATATTGAAGCGTGATCGCGCCGTAGTCGGGCAGTCCCGTCTTCGGGCAGACCGATGTGTACTCCGGAAAGCGGATCGTGATTTCGTAGCCGGGAAAATGGTTCGGCCAGGTTTCGAGCTTGGGGAGCTTGGCGTCGATCCCCGCGCGCGCGTGCGCGTCGGTGTAGTCGGGCATTCGCGTTCCTCTCGAGAGGTATTTTACACCGTCCGGGGCTTTCTCCAGGCCCGCAACTATTGCCCCGCGGGTGGTAGTTGGATATGCTGTCGCGCAATACGCGGAGGGAACTCGGCCACATGATCTGCCCGCAGTGCCGGAGCGCGGATTGCTTTCGCTCGCATCGCAGCGGCCTCATCGATTTCATCTGCACGGGGCTCGGGTTGCGCCCCTGGCGGTGCCGCACGTGCGATTTCCGCTTCCATGCCCGGAGCGTCGCGCTCACGTTCGCGCGTTACGCGCACTGCCCGCGCTGCGGCAATTTCGACCTCGAGCGCATCGCGCGGGGGCGCGTCGAGGACGGACTTTTAGTTTATGTGAAGCGCTTCCTCGGTTTTCCGGCCTATCGCTGCGACCCGTGCCGTGAGAAATTCTTCAGCCTGCTGCCCTATCGTCGGATTCTTCCTTCGATGGTTTCCCCTGCGGAACGCAAGGCTTCGGCCTCCTGACAACGCGCTGCAGTCAGAAGACTCTCGCGCGGCGCTCAGACTTGATCGGGTATCGGGGGCTGATTCGGGGTGGGCTCCGCACTGCCCAATGAGACGAGCAATCTGCGAAGCTTCGCGCGGTCCTCAAGCCCCATGCCGACCATCTCAAATCCGGCTTGATGGGACCGCACGAATCGCACGATGGCTTGCATGTTGATCGAGCGCAGCCCGGCGGGAATCTTCAGCGTCGCCTCGGTTCCGACGGCAAGCTGCACGTCGCCGCTCAGCAGTCCGCCCTCGAGGCTCAGCACGCTGATCGCGGAGGAATATTTCCCGCGCGCCGACGTGATCACCGCGGGCACGTTCCGCGGCAGCCGGATGCGGCGGTACCGGCGATGCCGCACGACGTCGCGATCCGGGATCGGATCGAGCGGCGCGAGCGCCATCACCTTTTCGTCCAGGCCCGACTGCGGCAGGAACTCGTGCATCCATTCCGGATCGAGTTTCACCAGCGCCTGCGCCGCCGCCGTCCGGATTTCCTCGGGGTACGCCCAGCCGAACGCCTTTCGTGCTTCGACGAAGCGCCGCAGATGCCCCGCCGCGGCGGGCGCGCGCATCCGGCCCAGCGCTTCGATCGCCTTCACGCGCAGATACTCCGATCCATCGGGCAGGATTTCTCCCTCGGCCAGCCGCAGCAGCTTCGCGGCCGTGTTCGGATCCGCGCACATTCCGATTTCGTCGAGCGCCAACGGCAGCACCATCGCGTCGAACATCTCGATCGAGTTCGCCAGCAGCTGGCCGCGCTCCGGCGCTCCCGCAATCGAGAGCTGGCGCACGGCGGCGTCATGAAACGCCCGCCCGCCGTTGCGCAGGCGCACCGGCAACAGATCGTCGATCGCTTGCGGGTCAAGCCGGCTCAGCAGTCCGACCACCGTCGCCGCCTTGGCGGGCGGTTCGGACTTGAGCGCTTCCTTCAAGTGCCTGGCGCACGCGCTCCCGACGGCCTTCGCGAGTTGCACCACGTTTTCACGCTCGGTCCGCCGTCCCGAACGCGCCAGCCGCACTGCCAGATGCTCGGCTGCGCCTTGCGGGACGCGCATGAGCAAGCCCACCAGACCTTCCGGCATCGCTTCCGCTGTAAGCGCTTCTTCGATGAATTCAGAGATCCGATTCTCGACACCCAGTCGGGGACGCAGGCTTGCGGCCGCGGCAGGCCGAAGTTCCTCGAGGTCCGCTACTGAATCGAGCGCCTGCTGCATGGCGCGGTAATACCGCCGCGAAGCCGATTCCTGGCTCAGCCGCACAAACGCGGCGCTCAGCAGCGTTTGCAGTTCCGCATCCTTTTCCGCCGCCAGTTGCTGGCCGATCTGCGTCAGCGCGTCCTGCAACCGCTGGCTCGCTGCCTTGCTGTAAAGCCCCGCAAGTTGGCCCAGCCCGATCGCGGCCTTCTTGCGGGCCTCGGCATCCTTGTTTCGCACGCACGACGCGTACTTCAGCAGGACGTCTCCGGCCGCATCCGCTTCTCCGCGCCCCAGCAGCTCTTCCACGTATTGCTGCACGTTGCGCGGCGGTATGCACCACGCTTCGCTCGACGTCAGCACCGCGCGCTTGCCAGATTCCGGCACGGCTGCCCAGAACTGCCGGTCGAGCACGTCCGCGTGCGATTCCACGGACATTCCTGCGCTCGCCATCTTGTCCTCGCGGGCCTTCAGGAGTTTTCGCAGCGTTTCGAGCTCGTGCCCCATCTTGTCGAGCATCTGGCGCACGGCGTTGACCCGCACTTCGCCGCGCTGGAAGCGATCGAGCGCGAAGCGAATCGCGAGATCCTCCGCCAGCCGCAGCAGCATGGTCTCGTCCACTTTCGCCGACGGAGTCTTCGCCGCGACGGTTGCCAGCGCCTGCCGCAGCGTTACCTGCGCGTTTTGCGGCAGCGCGGCCAGCTTTTGTTGCCACGCCACCTGGTCGGGCGGCGTTTGCGCGGTCTTGCTGTGTGCCGCCTCGCCGAATTGCGCGAGCAGCCGCAACAGGCTCTGCATCTCGGCTTCGCCCATCGCCGGCAGGTCACCCGCGACGCCTCCGCCTCCAGGCGCCCCACTGATCAGTCCTCCAAGGAGTCCCGAGCCTCCGCCAGATCCTGAGCCCGCTACGCCCGAGCCACCTGCGACTCCGCCGCCTGTACCGGCTCCCGTCCCCGCGCTGCCTCCGGTTCCTGCGCCAGCTCCACCTCCGGTTCCCGGGCCGGCTCCGGTCCCGGGTCCACCTGGTCCGCCACGAGAGCCTTCCGCCGCGGCAATCAGCTGGATCATTTTCTCCGGACTGCGGAACCAATCCTGGACGCGCTCGGCATCCGCGCCGAGCGTCTTCACCGTCAGTTGGGCGGCCATGCGCGCTTCGGAGTAGCCGGCGTCTTCCGCCACGAACCGAATCTCGTTGACGTGAATTCCCGCATTGCTGTGCGAGCCGAAATACTGCTCCAGGCGCTCGGTCAGCGGACCGGCTTTGGGGCCGGTCTCCATGAATGCCTTGATGAGATTTGTGAGGTCTTCCCGCTCCACACTTGGGAGGAAGGCGATGCTGGCCACGCCTGCGGTATTAAGCAGATCGGCGAAGCTGCGCTCGGCTTGGGTCGATTCGAGGGGTACGCCGTCCAGCAGTAACTGGGAACCCGAGGCGCCCAGCAGCAGCCCAGCCTGGCCGGCCGACCGGACCGCTTCTTCCAGTTCATTCCAAGTGACTTCGAACTGGCTGGCAGAGCGAAGGTGCTCTAGGCCATAGAGCCGACAGTACTTAAGTAGCACGTTGAGGCTGCGGACGAAAGCGCGGGCGTTAGGGACCGATGACTCGCTGGGCACTGTCATTTCACCCGTGGGCGTTGGCATCTACCGTTCTCTAAGCGATTGTACTAGAACGAGTGGCGGGCGAAATGGTACCGATGTACCAAGGTTTCGGACCAGACAACGGGGGTAGGGAGGGAGTCAGGAGGGCAAACGGACTTCCACGTCGAGACCTGGGAGCACCGGGCGCACCCGTCGGATCACTTCGCCGGCCCCGAGCCTTTCGCTCAGCAAGACGAGCGATCCATCCTCGAGCGCGCAGATGGCGCAGAACAGATACCTGGGGAAAGCCGTATGGTATGCGTCCACGCCTCGCCGTGCCAGCTCTCCTTCCAAAGCTGAATCGCTCCCGGCATCGCCGTTAACCGGCCCACCGGCTCGCACCCCAAAGGTCTCGCTCTGAAAGCGGCCGATCAGAGATTCCAGGACTGCGACCTCTGGAGCGGGGACCACGATTGTCCGCTGGCTGGCCTCCCGAAATGAGATCTGGTGGCGCTCGCAATAGTCCCGCACCCGGTCGACGTGGCTGAAGAAATCGAGCGCCCATGCCTTCTGCCCGGCGATCGCCGGCAGCACGCGACTCCAGATGCGCGCCGCGTCCGCCCCGCGCACCGGTTCGCGATTTGCATCGGCTTCGACCAGGTCGAGCCCCACGGCCCGCATGTCGTCGCCCAGGTCGAGCGTTTCTATATCGAGCAGGTACATCTAATCCTCGTCGTCAAATCCGTGCGGGAATTTTTCGTGGAATTCAGGAGTTTGCTTTCGAACTTCGAGCCAGTCGAAAAATGCGTCCGGCGTTTCGAGCCAGACCGCGAACCAGCGGCCGATCTCTTCCTTTTGCGCGCGCTTCTCGGCGTCCACTTTGCGGTTCCGCGCGATCATCTCCGCCCGGCGCCGCCCGAGGCGCGCGACCTCTCGCACGCGCTCCGCGGCCTCCCGCTCGCCTTCCACCACGAATTTCCGCAACAGCTCGTCGAGGCGCACCAGGCACATCTCCGCTTCCGTGAACGTCGAGAAATGCAACAGGTCGGTGAATTCCTCTTCGTAGCGCCCTTCGGTGTCCGAACGCGTGGATAGGACCACGCGCATCCCCGCCTGCTCGAGCACGCTCACGATGTAATCCGCCGAGGTCTTTCCTTGCGCGCCCAAATGCGCGATCAATTGCCTGCGGATCTGCTCGATCTCCGCGGGAGTGAATCGCGGCTTGCCCAGCCCGCGCGCCGTTTCCAGAATCAGCGACTTCTTCGTGGAAATTTCGCCGACGGGATGTTTTTTGGAATGGCTGGCGCTCAAGAGCGGCCTCAGCGCTGGGTCTTCTTCAATGCGTTCGATGCGGAGTCTGGTGCGTGCGCGTCGGCGGCAAGCAGGCGCCGAAGGCGCGCGACGTTGCGATTGTGTTCTGCAAGCGTGCGGCCGAAAAAGTGGCCGCCCTGGTCGTTGGCTACAAAATATAAATAGTCGGTCGGCGCGGGCGCGAGCGCGGCCCGCAGCGACGCTTCACCGGGATTCGCGATCGGGCCCGGCGGCAGGCCGCGATGCTGATACGTGTTATAGGGTGAATTCACGCGCAAGTCTTTGTGCCGCACATCCGCCGCTGGATGTCCCTGCAACTCCAGCGCGTATTGCACCGTCGGATCGCATTGCAGCGGGTAGCCCCCGCGCAACCGATTGTAGAACACTCCGGCCACCACCGGCCGCTCTTCCGCGTTCGGCGTCTCCCGCTCCACCAGCGAAGCCAGCGTGACGATTTGCGCGAGTGTGAGTCGTCCCGGGCCCTGCGCCGCGCCCGAAGCGGGGAGCGTTTCCCATACGGCGCGAAAATCCTGGACCATGCGCTTCACCACCTGCTCGCACGTAGCGCGGCGCGTGAACTCGTACGTCGAGGGAAACAGGAATCCTTCGAGGCTCGCCGCATTCGGCGCGAGGTCCGAGATCGCAGAAGTATCGTGCGCTGCGACCAGAAAATCTCCGCGGCTGCACACGCCCTGGCGTTCAAGCTCCGCCGCGATGTCGAACATCGTCCAGCCTTCCGGCACCGTCACGGTGTGGACGAAAATCTGGCCGCGCGCGATTTTCCAGAACACTTCGCGCGAATTCACCGGGTGGTCGAAAAAGTATTCGCCCGCCAGCGGCCGCTTCCGGTAGTGCCAGACGCTGAAGAGAGCGTAGGCCATGCGGCTGCGGATCACGTCGTTTTGCGCGAGAATTCCCGAGATACCCCATCGCGACGTTCCGTGCGGAATCTCCACGAAGACTTTTTCCGGCCTGTGGCCCCGATAAGGACGGCTGATCTGCGACTCGAGCCAGCCCGCGCCCGCGCCCAATGCGGCAATCAAAAGCAGCGCCAGGATTCCGAGCCGCCGCATCGCCGCCTAATCCTTTTCCGCGACGGCGCCGCGCGCCGGATCGCGCTTTCGTTCGAGATATTCGCGCAGCAGAATGGCGGCGGCCACATCGTCAAGCGGGCCGCGCTTCCGGCGGGAGGATGATCGCGTTTCGGCCACGGTTTGTTCCGCTTCCCAGCTCGTCAGCCGCTCGTCCTGCAAATCCACTTCGATCCCGAGATCTTTCTGCAAGCGTGCGCCAAATCGCGCCGATTCCTCCGCCATCGGGCTTGTCTCCCCGGTCATGTGCAGCGGAAGGCCGACGACGATTCGCGCGACGCCGTGCTTCCGGCAGATCTCGCGCAGGCGCCGGAGATCGTTTCGCCGGTTCGTGCGCGCCAGCGTCGCGAGCGGCTGCGCCGTCAGGCCCAGCGCGTCCGAAAGCGCCAAGCCGATCCGCTTGCGGCCGTAATCTATGGCTAGAATCCGCCGTGGCTTCGCTTCGTTCATCGCCATACAGAAGGCAGTCCCCGTCCCAGGGGTGTTCGCCGTCGCCATCATTTACGGGTGATTATACGCGACGGCCACCGGCCGAACGTCGCAAAAGGCCCCGGAATTGAGACGCTGTTGTCTTTCTAGTAGAGATGGTGGAACAAGGCCCGGTTTGCTCCGCGGAGCTACGGCTGGCGGCCGCGCGTGCCGTCTTCCCACGAGGGCCAGAAGCCCTCGACCTTCATTTCGTCCGCGAGGCCGGTTTCCTTCAGCAGTTGGTCGATCTGCGGGCGCGATTGCCGGGGTGCGATTCGCTGCGCGCTGTCCGCGAGCGCGAACGCCGTCACCGCGGCGATGGCCGATTGCTTCTTCAGCTCCACGATGTTCACTTTGTCGAACGTGTCCGACGAGGCGTGATAGTTCAGCATGTAGTTCGCGGCCTCTTGATTGGGGTCCAGCGTCAGAATGCCTTCCGTGATGAAATCGTAGCGGTCGGTATCGATGGTCGCATCCAGCGTGAATTCCTTCACGCCCAGCGGCGTCAGCGGCTCAAGCGCCTCGCGTACGGCCGCGAGCGCGTCTTTGCGGCCTCCCAGCGAATAGCCGGTCACGGCGCCCGTGCCGCCGTCGAAGACGATCGCCGCGATCATCCGGTCGAGCTCCGCGCGATGCGCGTGCGCGTAGGCCCATGAGCCCAGCATCACCTGCTCCTCGCCTGTGAAAAGCACGAAGCGAATCGAGCGGCGCGGGATCGTGCCCGAAGCGTGAACCACGCGCGCGGCGTCGATCACCATCGCGGCTTCGCAGCCGTCGTCGAGCGCGCCGGTGCCGAGATCCCACGAATCGATATGCGCGCCCAACAGCACGAACTCCTCCGGCTTTTCGCGCCCGCGAATTTCGGCGACCACATTCTCGGACTCGAATAGTCCGCTCACATGATTCGTCATCTCGAAATGGACGCGCACCTTCTGCCCCGAGTCCAAGAAGCGGCCGATCCGCTCGGCGTCTTCGCGCGCCACGATCGCTTGCGGAAGCTTTTCCAGATGGCCGTCGGTAATCTCGGTGTGACGATATAGAAGAAGGTTGGGCCGCGTGGACATCCAGAAGATCGCTGCGGCGCCCGCCTGTAGCGCGCGATCGATGATCGCCGCATCGATTTTGTATTCGCCGTTGAGGTCGTCCCACGTGACGAGCAGGTTGGTGTGCACCAACACGATCGCGCCCTTCGCGGCCGCGCCCGCCTTCGCGAATCCCGCATCGTCGCCGGCTCCCACATCGACCACGTACGACGTGATCCCTCCCTCCGGCGTGGACGGCGACCACCCGACCGACACGAGCCGCACCGGAAACGCCGCGGGTGATAGCACCTCCACGTGCGTGCGCCCCTCGCTCCAGCCAACGGGCACCGTGAATTTCTCCGTGTGCACTTCATCCACGCCCGCGTATCGAAAGGCTTCGACGGCCCAGCCCACCGCGCGATCGGCTTCGGGCGAACCCGTCACGCGCCCGCCGATGGTGTCCGTCAGATAGCGGAGATTTTCTTCGAGTGGTGACGCGCCCGTCGCGCTTCGGATCATGCCGGGCGCCAGATCCGAACACGATTTCTCGACCGAGCAGGCTCCCGTCCCTTGAGGCACTTGCTGCCAGCCGGGCGGCGGCTTGATCGGGGCAAGCTGCGCCGAAGTTGCCGAAGCACAGAGAAAAAGACACGGTCCGAGAAATGCCGCGCCGGATTTGAAAATGTGGCCGATCATTGCCGCTCCGCGGATCACCGCGCACGCATTATAGCGACGAGTAGTCATGAAATTGTAACAACTCGAAGCTGAAATCCTCTGTGGAAAAAACAAACGCGCGGAAGAATTTTCCGCTTGCGAGAAACTTCTACACGCAATGGAGCTCTCGCCGCATGCCCTATTTCAGTGCATTCAACTCAATCGGGACGCGTTAAAAAATTGACAAACTTTGGCACTCGAGCTGCGAGTAGCAGCCGGTTCAGCACTCTCTAACCACGCAGCCCGGTTCTGAGGCGGTGCTTCCGTCCTTCCGATGGGTTTCGGAAGGTTCGGCTCGCAGCAAGGTTCGGTCAGGAAGTCTCGCATTACAAAAAGCGGTCATATCAGGATCATTTGCCCGGTACTGGGCCGGGCAGGGACAGAAAGGCCCACAGTGAAGAAAGTGCGGGTGTTCCCGAAGGCGCTTCCACGTGACAGGAAAATCGACCAAAGCCCATCCAACATGTTCGTCTTCTGCGAAAAGTCCAGCGGCGTAGCTCAATTTCGCGCGGAATCCAAGTCCGATCTGAATTGCACGGTCGAGCGAATGGCCGGCTTGCTGGCCATGCAGTGCCTGGTGCGCGGGTCGGACCCGGCCGATTTCGCGATCCTGGTCCCGGCCGAGAAGACGCTGGCAAACCGGCTGGTCACCCGCGCCGCGGAACTCCTTGAGGAAGGGCGCGCCGCCGCGAGTCCGGTTTCGCTGAGCCCCCGGCAAAAAGAGATACTCCAATCCGTGATCTGCAATCGCGCCAACAAGGAAATCGCCTCGAAGCTCAACATCACTGTGCGCACCGTGAAGTTTCACATTTCCTCGCTTTTGTCCAAGTTCGACGTCAGCAATCGCGCCGATCTGGCGCGCCGCGCGGCGGCATTTATGCGCCCGGCGATCGTCGAAAGCTCAGCTCCGCCGGAGTTGGATCAACGGTCCGACGACCCGGTTCGCCAGGAGTTCGAGCGAGCGGGTTTGAGATCCGCCCTCCAGGTCGCGGGCAAGGCGCGCAACGGGCGCTTCCCCGAACGGACGCTGACCGCCTAAAAAAAAGGGCGGCCGGAAGTCCTCACCGCAGCGGCGTCGCACCTGCGATTCAATTCGTCCATTCAATTTTTCAGCTGGCTTCAGTGATCCATCTTCATGCCTTTCGGCATCGGCGTCTGCGCAGGCGGAGGCGCGGCCGCTTCCTGCGGCCCGAAGACTTTCTGTGCGGCGGGCGGCAGCTTTTCGATGTTGGTCATAAACGCGACGATCTGCCAGATCTGCGTGTCGCTCAGAATGTGATTCCACGCGGGCATTCCGGTCCAGCGGATGCCCTGCCGCGTGATGAAGAAGTTTTGATTCTCGGGCATGTCGGGAGCTTTTCTGAAGAAACCGGGCACGGGCGGATTGAACGACTTGGCGAACTGCCCGCTGGGATTCGAAGGCAGGCCGTGGCAGCCGGCGCAGTGATCGAGGTAAAGCTTGGCGCCCGTCACGAGGTTCTCCTCCGTCGTAGGAATTGGATTCTTCACGTCGGGAGCGCGGCGTTCGGACCATGCATCCATGGCGCCCATCGCGAGACGCCTTTCAATTCTTGACGGCCGCTGGTCCGCCGAGAAATCAACGTAACCCTTCGTCATAACGAACCAGCCGCCGGCGGCGAGCGCAATCAACGTCACGATAATTCCAAGAACAAAACCTCTCATGTATTCATGTCCCCTTCGGTCATTTCCACTTCAGTTGTTTCACGTCGATCGTGGGCGGGGGAAATTTCATGTCCATCACTTCGAGCGTCTCGGCGATGATGTGCGAGACGGCGAGATTGCGGAACCATTTTTTGTTCGCTGGAATGATGTACCATGGCGCGTGCGGCGTGCTGCACTTCGAGAGCGCGTCTTCGTAGGCGGCCGTGTAGTCGTCCCAGAATTTGCGCTCGTCGAAATCCGACTCGGAAATTTTCCAGCGGCGGTCGGGGTCGTCGATGCGCTGCTGGAAGCGGCGCTTCTGCTCGTCCTTGCTGATATGGAGGAAGAATTTGACGATCTTGATGCGATTGTCGTGCAGCAGCTCCTCGAATTCATTGATCTGATCGTAGCGCTGCGACCAGACCTCCTTCGGCACGATGTTGTGAACGCGCACGACGAGAACGTCCTCGTACACCGAGCGGTTGAAGATTCCGATGTCGCCGTATTCGGGGACAGCCTTGTGCACGCGCCAGAGATATTCGTGGGACATTTCCTCGGCGGACGGTTTCTTGAACGACGTCACGTGGCAGCCCTGCGGATTGCAGCCGGTCATCACGTGGCGGATCGTGCCGTCTTTGCCGGCGGCGTCGCGGCCCTGGAGGACGATCAGCAGCGCGCGCTTGTGCTCGGCGTAGAGCAGGTATTGCAGCTTGTCGATTCGCTCGATCGATTTCGCGAGGCTCGCCCTCATCTTGCCGCCCTTTTCCCAGCCGAGCGTTTCTTCCGGATCCCAGTCGGCGAGCTTGACCTTCTTGCCGGGCGTCACCGCGAGCGCTTTGCTGAAGTTCGTCGCCATTTGATTTTTCTACCTCAATTGAGCCTCAGACACTCTCTAAAAAGTGTACCGATTAGAATGAGGGCAATAATATACTTGACTAACCAAGACTTTTCCGGTAAGGTGGTTTCATTATGGAAAAGCCAAAGACACTCCAACAAGCTATCCGATACTTCAGCGACGAGCAAGTATGCATCGACACCATCGCAAAGATGCGCTGGCCAGACGGCCCGGTCTGCCCGAAGTGCGGTCATAAAGAGCACTACTACCTAGCATCTCAGCGCCGTTGGAAGTGCAAGAAGTGCGGTCGTCAGTTCTCTGTAAAACTTGGAACCATCTTTGAGGACAGCCCGCTATCTCTGGACAAATGGCTTTGCGCTCTCTGGATGCTGGTCAACAGCAAGAACGGAATCAGTTCATACGAAGTGGGCCGCGCCCTTGGTGTCACCCAAAAATCTTCATGGTTCATGCTTCATCGTTTGCGCCTCGCGTTGCAGGAGCATTCGTTTGTGAAGTTGGGCGGCAATCGCAAAGAAGTTGAAGTGGACGAGACTTTCATCGGTGGGAAGGCTCGGCACATGCACTATGATGTGCATCAGCGACGTATCGTAAAGGGCGGCCCGCATGACAAGGCGGTGGTCTTTGGAATGCTGGAACGCGGCGGAAAGGTTCGCACCAAGGTTCTCCCGAATCGCCGGAAGAAGACACTCCAAAATGAAATCCGCGATCATGTCACCGTCAATTCCATTCTGTTTAGCGACAGGCTCCAATCTTACGAAGGTCTGATTCGGGATTACGGCCACTACATGATTGACCATGCCGTGAAGTATGTAGACGGCGCGGTTCATACCAACGGACTCGAAAGCTATTGGAGCCTACTCAAGCGCGGATTGAAGGGAACCTATATCAGCGTTGAGCCGTTCCACCTGTTCCGGTATCTTGACGAACAGGCGTTCCGTTTCAACAATCGTGGGAATCAGAAGAACAAGATCGCGGATGGAGAGCGCTTCGATCTAGCCTTATCGCAGATTGCGGGAAAGCGGTTGACCTTCGCGGAGGTCACGGGCAAGGTGGGCGCAGCAGAGGCCAGTTAACCCTTGGCGCTTGCGACGCGGGAGGCGGAAATCTTAGAGCGTTTCTTGCTTTTTGCAGTTACTTTGGATTTAATTGAGGAGCGTGCAACAGACAGGACCCTCTTGAGGGCATTTTCGAATGTGGCATATTCATCCTTCGCGTTCTTGGTCGGAGGCTCGGGATGAGATGCTGCCATGGAATTTGCCCCTTACGACGAGCTAAAGCGTTCACCAGTCCTCACCATTATAGCATTGAGGAGCTGGATCATGAAACGCTTTGCCGAGGTGCGACATTTGATTCGTAAGCCTAGAACGGGCCACGAGGGAATCCGGGACTATCCCACCTACAGTATTCCCGATGCCGCATTGATCCTCGCGATGCCCGCAAGAACTCTCCAAAGCTGGGTCTACGACAAGCCGATTTTCAGTATAGCAGGCTCAACGGACGAGTCGCAGAAACTACTTTCATTCAAGGATTTGGCGCAACTTTATTTCCTAAAGTTTGTACGCAGGCATGCAGGCCTGTCCGACAGCCAAGCACGCGTACTGTTGCAGTACGCCAAGAAAGTATCTGGAAGCGCTTACCCTTTGCTGCACGAGGATATTCGGGTGTCTCGCAATCACGTGTTTTGGGACCATGTTTCCAAGAAAAGCGGCGAGAGAAAAGTTCTGGAGCTGCTTCGACCCAGAGGCCAATACGTTCTGCACGAAGTTGTCGATATGTTCGCCACACGAGTTGACCGTGACGCGCGTGGCGTAATGCTGAGATTGTATCCATGGCGGTTGTGGAAAAACGGTGATCAGCGCAGGCCGGTATCCGTTGATCCTGACATTATGTCCGGAAAGCTCGTTCTTACTGACCAGACCGAGTTTTTGTACCAGGGCGAATGAGAGAGTCTACATCACAGCCCAAGGCTGTGAAACTCTGCCCG
>Ga0209415_10003475_pt1 | contig 29284 bp, 20 predicted proteins | sample PeaSoiSIISIP2007_FD_187696 | JGI IMG/M metagenome (GOLD analysis project Ga0209415, IMG submission 187696) | Peat soil microbial communities from Weissenstadt, Germany - SII-SIP-2007 (SPAdes) (version 2) | ecosystem: Environmental > Terrestrial > Soil > Wetlands > Peat | place: Germany...
ACCTATGTTAACCACGCAGGATACTTTCTCTATTATGTGCGCGACGGGGCCGAGCTTGTGGACCGCGTGGGGAGTCCGAACGTCAAGCTACTGTTCGACATTTATCATGTTCAAATTATGGAAGGGAATTTGATCGAGAATATCCGAATGAACATTGACCGTATTGGGCACTTCCACGTGGGAGATGTTCCGGGGCGGCACGAGCCTGGCACCGGCGAGATCAATTACCGCAATGTGTTCAAAGCGATCTATGAGCTCGGCGACCGCTTCCAAGGTTCCGTCGCCCTCGAGTACAGCCCCCTGGCCCCGCTGGAAGAGGACATGGCGGCCATGCGCGCCCTCGCCAACTTTGCCTAGCGGTCGGCGGCAAGTCAGACGGCAGCGCGTCGTATCATCCGGTCCAAGGTCAGAATGTTGAACATCAATTGCCGCAGCGGATGATAGTTGTCCTGACGGCCAACGTGGAGCTGGGGCGTGATCCGGCGGTCTGCAAAAAGAATATAGCCGGCCGGGAAGCCACGGCTTCTCTGCGAGAACTTCTCATTCATGACTTTGAGCGCCAAACCGAAATACCGTGCGGCCCACTCCGCCCGCGTGCGCTCATACACATTCAAAGTGGCTACCAGCACTTCGTTCTGCGCCCACAGCGGTTTCATGTATTCGTACTCGCCCTCAAAACGGTATTTCAGGCTGGTCCCGGGCGGCGTCTCGACGGGCCATTGATAGCATGGGTGATCAACGTTGACCCACTGCGAAAGTCCGCCGTAGACGTAGTCCCATCCAACCTCGAGGTGACGATGGATTCTCTCGGCGGCGGTTTGCCATAGAGCCTCGTCGCCGCGCCGGTTCGCTTCCTCCATCACCATCCAGTAGGCTTCCACCGAGTGGCCGAAGCGAGACTTGTTAGCTTCCTCCTTCGGCCGGGTGAAATCGAAGTACAACATTTCCGTGTTCAGGCCGATGTCCGGCTTGTAATGCTTGTTCACAATCGCGTCCACGGAAAGATCCCCGATGGATACGATTTCCGGATCGCTCCAGCGCTTGAGAATCTGCGTGGCGATGGTCAGATTCAGAAACCACAACCCTTGCGGGCGCACCGCGCGCTCGCTATTCCATAGGTAGGGGAAATCCGCGCCCCGGTAGCGGAACGTCGGGCTATTGAAATCCCGGAACAGTTTCTTGAGGAGCCCGAAGGCTGCTTCCCTGGCTTGGTCATCCCCACTGGCGGCAGCGTACTCTTGAAGGCCCTCGGCGAGATGGTACATGCCCTCGGTATCGCCGCTGAAAGGCCTCAACACCTTGCCTTCCCTCGACAATACTTCAGCCCACCAGCCATCCTTCTGCAAGGCGTACTTGAACACAAATTCCTTGGTTTCTCTCGCCACCTCCAAACATTGAGGGTTATTTCCAAAGTGGTTATACAGGAAACTGTAAACCCAGATGGCGCGACCCAGGAACCACAGGTTCTTTTCCGTGTTGACCAGCGTGCCGTCGTAGTCCAGGCTGCACATGATGCCGCCGTACTGGTGGTCGATGCCGTGCTGATCCCAGAAGGGCAGGAGCACCTGGAAAAGCTGATTGTAGAGGGTCTGACGTAGTTCCCGAAGGCTCACGCCCGCCACTTGCGGCTGCGAAGGCGCTGCCCCCTCGGCGAGCGCCCCACGTGGGCTTTGAGCGCGTGCAAGCCTGCCCATCCCAAGTTGTGCCACAGCCCCGGCTGTTAATCCGAGAAAAGCACGTCGTTGCAAGTGTTGAGCCTCCTCTGAGGTATCCCTTCGCACCTGTCATCCTGAGCGAAGCGAAGGATCTCTGCAGTTGGTCTTAGGCTCCACGATCAACCAACAACTGCAGAGGTCCTTCGCTTCGCTCAGGATGACAGGAGCTCACCTTTTCTAGCGACTGGTCCTTCTGATCTCGTGCCGCGCTCGCCTCACTTACGGCGTTATATGCACCGCCGCCGCATGGTCCGGGGGAAGGTCCAGGCTGAAGACCGCCCGGTTCTGCTTGTGTTCAACCACTACCGCATGACCGGAGACCATATCCTTCCCCTCAAGCGGCGTCTGTCCTGGCCAAGGCAATTCCGCCTTGACGTCAGCCCGATGATGTCCCCAGTTCAGCACATAAACGAGCCGTTCATCCTCGCGGCCGCGCGCATGCACAACAGCTTCCACAGGCCCCGCGTTGGAAGCCGTCACAACATGGACGGGAGGTTTCACGCCCGCAGACTGCCATGCCGCGCGCAACAGCGCGGCAGCGCCTGGGTCGTGGTTTTCCAGCAAGGGGATTCCCAGCGAGAAACCCAGCAGAATGGTCTGCCCTTTGCCCGTGCGCCGGACCACGATGGCGGGTGTGCCAGCTTTTTCGAAGACGGCAGCAACGGCGCCCTCGCTGCCCTTTTCAAGTTGCAGTTCTTCGCGAAACACGCGGCCCACCAAGTGGCCAGGCAGGGTGGCGCCGTTAAGCAGCGCCGCCGGTTGTGTGACGCGAATTTCAGAAGGATTGTGGCTGGCGACCAAGTCGTGACGGCGCGCGCCAAACAGCTTCTCCATACCCAGCCCCGGATTCACCCGATAACCGTGGTCGAGTTCATTTATGATTCCAAAGCGGGCGTCGGCAAGCACGGTACCGCCTCCGGCGACGTATGCCTCGATCGCCTCAGCCACGTTTTTCCGCAGGCAAAGGTAGAAAGGAAAGATGACCAGCTTGTACGGCTTGAGGACATCTGCCGTCACTTGCCGGCCGTCGAGGATGTTCACACGCACCTGGTCGTTCCACAACGCATGATAGATCCCAATCATGTTTCGCACTGTGAACGAGTCCCAGTCGCCACCCTGGACCTTGGCTTTCAGGTCACCGGCAATGTCGTAGACCACGGCCACCTGAGGCGGCAGCGGCTTGCTCTCCAGGAAAAGGCCGGGATCCGAATTCAGCGCTCGCGCGGCATCGCCCGCGGCGACGGCGCGGGGAGTGACGCTGCCGTCGGAGGCCGCAAGCCCCCGGCCGAAGGCCTGCCATTCATCCATGTGGGGACGCCACCTCCAGAAGTACATCCCTTTCGTGTCATGAGCGGCCATCTGCCACGCCAGTAGATGAATCCGGTCGTAGTTGAAGATCGCTCCGGGCTCGTCTCCATATCGGGTAAATCCCGTCTGGGGCCCGGTTTGTACTTCGGGCATCACGAAGGGCTTGCCACCCGCCGCGTCGTGAGCGGAAGTCAGGTCCAGGCTGGATGACCAGGGGGTATCCCAGAGAGCTTTTTCCTTCGCCAATTCCTCCGGGTTGGCTTCGGCGCCGCGTGCAGGTATGTCGGGATAATACGACAGCCCGTATTCGTCGACGATTCTCGAGAGCGTCCAGTCGTCCTGGTTATAAATGCTGAGTCCACCACTGAAGACAGTGCTGCCCACGTCATGAGTCCTGGTGGGATGCACCGTGTCGAGCGACTTTACCAGTTCGTTCAGATGTTGCAAGACGTGTCCCGTTGCGTACCAGTAGAAGAGCGGGCGATCAAATCCCTGGTATTCCTGATTCAAGAGGACGTCGTTCCACTGAGCGTACCAGGCAGCAGGGCTTCCGTACTTATCCAGCCCCCACTGCTCAAACCAGTGATCGAAGTGCCCCTCGTCCCGTCCTCCTTTCCCTGCGCCTGCCGTCAAGGAGAATCCCTCCATGTGCGGTTCATCCCAGATGTTGTAAGCAATCACGGAGGGGTCGTCCTTGAAATGCATCACGGTGGCCTTGGAGTAATAGTCGATGAGGTCCATCACCTCCGGGTCCGCCAACGACAGCTTGGCCTCACGCTGGTCCGCATCCAGGGCGGGCGAAAAGCGCGTCGGCCATTTGGCCGCTGCAAAGTCAGGCAGCAGCCCGCTCCAGTACACTGTCGGCATGACCCGCAGCCCCAAACGTTGAGCCGTCTTCAAGATGACATCCATTTTGGAGAAGTCAGGCTCGGGGTTTCCGTACGTCAGCAGAAAGGATGGGTAGGGATTAATTGCGTTGATGCCGGTTGCGGCTATCGTTTCGAGATCGTGAACGATCTGTTCGTTGGTTGTCCAGGAGTAGTAGATATAGACTGTGCCTACTTCGTATATTCGCTGGCCGGCCTTCGCGCCCCATGCGGAAATTAATAACAGCATCGTAAGGTATGACAGATATCGTTTCATGCAATCTCCTTGTAGCGGGGCCCCGTCAGGGCCTAGGGCGGCCACAAGGGCTGCCCCTACGACGCAGAGATCTTAGCCACGTTGGGATAAGAAATCCACTCCAACTGTGGAACTGGGAAGCGCCTGCCCTGGGTTGGATGGGATCCACGGCCCTAAGAACTGGTTGCCCGTACTCCTCGGCGGGCCCCTGGGGGCTCGGTACTATTGTGCTATAGCACAGAACACCTACTGAGCGTATAAACATCTCGTACGATGTAGTGAGGGTTTCGGGTTAGGCCTTATCCGGGGGTTCGCACCGACAGCAGCCACGGTCGGGGTTGCCAGACGCGGGTCTTCTGCTTCGGCCGAGACCACTCGAAATCAGACGGGCAGGTGAAAGGCCATGATTGTTGCCACGCTCATCTTGATCTTTTCGGCGGCGATGTTCTTCTTTTACTTTCAAGTTACCTGCCAGAGGGTTCTGCGCCGGCAGTTTGATCTGGAGTATTTCAAGTCGATCGTCAGCGCCAACCGGTTGGAGTTTCCGTCTTTGCGGCAAGCGCTCGGGGAAGTCGACACACCGATCGAATACGCGCGCCTGCGCAGGGCGCTTCGATGTGATTTCCTTGCCCTGACTTATCTGCTGAAAAATGTCGAGAATTCCAAAAGGCGCTATTCGAATGAGGAACGGCTTCTGATCGCTTATTTCTACACCCAGAGCGTTTCGTTGGCTGTGCGGCGCTTGCTGAACCTGAGCGACAACAAGGTAGTCCTCAGGCTGACCTCCGTCTTGCAGTACTTTGCGAACGTAGTTGGCCAGCGCGTCGACGCCGTTAAGCTGGGCAGTGTGCCCGCCGAATGTCTCATCAACGTGTAAGTCGCCCGGGGGGCGCACCTGATTTCAGCCTCCTTACCAGATGCGCCCCATTCCCGCTCTCCAAAAAAGACTCCAACTGATCCGCGGCTGGCCGGCGTCGATCCCGCGCGGCTCGACCCGGTACTCGCACCGCAGGTTCTGGGCAGTAATGCCCGGAGCAAGAACCGCCAACAGCAAAAAGGTATGCATTCAACCTCCGGGGATCGGGAGGTCAGGTGATCGGGTGAACAACGGGAGAAAACAGTAACGTTGTCATGCTGAGCGAAGCGAAGCATCTCTGTAGTTGTTCATGCATCGTCGAAAGTCGAGAGAACTGCAGGGATCCCTCGCTTCGCTCAGGATGACAGCCAATTCCGGATGACAGCCATTTCCAGATGACAGCCAATCGCCCTTTGTTCACCCGATCACCGGTTCACCCGATCTCCCGATCCCCCAATGACCCGATGACTCAATGACTCAATGACCCGATCCTACACAATGTCCTCTGTCTTCGGGTCCCAGTGCACGGCGCGCTTTTTGTGGTAAGAAGTGATGGACATCTGGCAAGCGATGGCGGCGCGGTAACCGATCTCGAACGAGCACCTGGGTTCCTTGCGGCTGCGCATGCAGTCGAAGAAATTCTGCATGTGCTCGGAGGTGGCATCGCGGTACCCCGTCGCTTGCCCGCCCTCGGGAGTTTCGGTGCACAGGGTTTCAACTCCCCGCTTCTCGCCGCCCTGGGGCTGATAGCGGACCTCGTCGCCTTCGTTGCGCGAAACTGTGCCTTTGTTGCCCAGCAGCAGGTCATGTCCTTCGCCGTAGAAATCGTTCCCGAACATCGAGTTCCAGGTGAAGAGAATCTTGCCTTGCAGCATTGAAACATCCACGGTGTCAGGCACCTGCATTTTCGGCGAGAGCAGGTTGGCGCCCGTCATGGTGACGCTGTCCGGAATCTTGAAATCCATGAGCTTGTACCAGAAGCCGACCTGGTGAACCATGTTCTCAAAGACGTTGCTGCCGTCGTAATCCCAGAAGAAGCGCCAGTTCATATAGCGCTGCGGATCGAACGGATGCGGAGTCGCCTCGCCCAGGAAAGCCTTCCAGTCCACATGCTCCGGGTCGCAGTCGGCGGGGATTTCCCGCGTCCATCCACCGTACGGGGCGTTGCGATAGTGGTGGGTGTGGAGGGCCGTGACGACGCCCAACTTCTCAGCGGCGACCATCTCCCGAATCGTGCCGAAGCCTGGAGTGCTGATGGCTTGAATCCCCACCTGCACCACGCGTCCCGAGCCCTCGAAGGCCTTCTTCATGCGCCGCGCATGGTCGGGATTGAACGCCATAGTCTTTTCCTGGTAGACGTCCTTTCCTGCCTGGATGGCGGGAACGAAATTCAACGCATGCTGGTGCTGCGGAGTGGCAATCAGCACCGCGTCGATGGATTTGTCGTCGAGTACTTGGCGGAAATCTTTGTAGATGTGAATCGAGGGAACAATGGCTTTCACCTCGTCCAGGCGCCGCGTATAGACATCCGCCACGGCTGCCGCTTCGACGTTGGGGCACTTGATGGCGGCGTGGAAGATCTCCTGGCCGCGATCCCCGCCGCCAATAAGACCGATTCGGATGCGGTCGTTCGCTCCCAGCACACGGCTGAATGGGAAGATCCCCGAGGCGGCCATCGCCGCTGAGCTTCCCAGGGCTTGCTTGATGAAAGTACGACGCGTTGACATCGGGATACTCCTTAGATGAAAAGAATTTCAAAATTCAAATGGCAAACGGCAAATGGCAAATGGTTCTGAATTGTCAGATTTGGCATTTGCCATCTCGCAGAGGACCTTGGCACCCACGGGGGAGAGGGCAAAGCTGCGTCGGCCATCGTCAATCCACATGCACCCAAAGATGCGCAACCGCTGTGTGTCCCACCCGGTTGGTGCGCTCCACACGGACGATGTAATCTCCCGGCTTGGCGAAAGCGTGGGTAGTTACAGCGAATCCGTTCTTGGCGTGTTCATCGACGTTGCCATCGGATTTGACCGTGGCCGTCGCGCCGTCGCCGAATGACCAATGCTCTTCTCCGTCCGTTGTGCCGAACGTCCGGACTTTGAACGTGACCGCCTTGTTTGGACCAATGTCCGTGGTAGGCCAGTACGCGGCCTGAATCGAGGGCGGGACCTGTTCGGGGTGTTTCGGGTCGAGCACATTGACGGTCTCGAAATCGTAAGCGGTCCGGCCGCCGGCGTCGGTGATTTTCAGGATTTCGCTATAAGTGCCGGCCTTCGAGTATGACTTCTCGACGTTCGCTCCGGAAGCGGTCTGCCCGTCCGTGAAGGTCCAATCGTAGCGCGCAATGTGCGACTGGCTCCAGGAACGTGACCCATCCAGCATCGCCTTTTCTCCCGCCAAGATAGCTTGGTGAGGCCGCGCCACGGCGATCAGGTGTGGCTTGTACTGCCGCTGATAAGCTTCCCACAAGAAAGCATACCCTTCCTGAGTCCCCCATTTGCCGGAGGGCTGGCGGCTGATGATCTCGAAATGCAGGTGCGACCATCCACCGCTTCCGCCTTCTTTCCCGAGCGTGCCGATCTTCTGCCCTTGAACGACTCGGCCCCCAAGCTTCACCGACGGGTCATACGAGTACAGGTGCGTGTAGCGCGTGAACCAGCCACGCTCATCTTCCACCCAGATGGTGTCGTTGAATTCTCTGTCGATTGCGGGGTTGTCTTTCACTTTGTCGATTACCGCAGTGCCGAGCCCCACCACGAGGCCATCGGTGGCGGCGATGACCTCCGTCAAGCCCTCCGCGCCGCCAATGTCGAGGCCCGCATGATAGTAGATTTTCTGCGTGGTAATGCTCTCGCCTCCATCGACGTAAGTCGGCTCGTTACCCATCTGAGTACGCGAGGCGAACCAGAGTTGCCGAACGGGATAGACCATCGATCCTGGCGGCATATACGGCGATCCCGCCGGCCAGAGGCGCAGCCGTGCCTCCTTGACGAGCCCCCAGTGATCGCGGTTGGTATTCTGGTAGTAAGCCTTGGTCACCGTGCAGTCGATCTGCACGCCGCCCACCTCAATCGGCAGACGATAATTCCCGCAGGAAAGTGTCGCCCGAGAGCCGTTGATCTCCACTTCCGCGCGCGCCTCCCGAATCGCGGAGCGAGCTTTGTCCCGCGTCTCGCTGGTCGAGAGCAGTTTCACCGTGGCGCGCTTGCCATTCGAGAGCTGGACGCTCTCCGTCGCCCCTGTGTCAATGTCCAAAGTGCGGAAGAGCGGTTGCTGGGCGCCTGCCGGCGTGCTGAAGAGTAGGCATAAAACGGCGATATTGAAGGCTTTCATGTACGGTCCGCCTCTCCTGTCTCAGGTTCGTCTCGGGCAAGAACCATACACCGCCAGCCGTTCGCGGTCAAGCTTGGCGGAATTCCGGCACACGACATAGTGTCGCCCCTTCATTTTTCCTGCATTTTTTACTTGACAAAATCCGAGGCCTATGATAGCCTACTATGATGGTCATTTTGTGGACACATTGTCGTAGGCGAGAGACGGTGAGTGACGAACCGCGTGGGATGGCGGGGACGTCCCGACACGAGGGGATTCCGGGGACTGAAAACAAATATAAAATAATACGATCGAAGCCAGTATGTCATTGAAAACAAATACAGCATGTTGATAACGAACCCAAAACGAACCCAAATTGAGCGCTCAATGCGTGCATTAAACCCAAGTTTCGAGCCTTTTGGTGCCGCGTACGTTCCGGCAGTCGTCCAGCACAATGGAATGCGGCAGGGTTTGACATTGCCCGGCTGGGTGACCATCCGGAGGATCCCGAAGACATACAAAAAATCGTGGAAACGAACTCAAGGATGTGTTCATTACAAAGGACTTAACTACTTTGAGGTCTGCAAAACGAACTCATATTGTGCGCCGATGCGCGAAGAACTGCCTGAAAACGAACTCGAAAACACGTCTTTCTCGCGCCATCGCTCGGGGATTTGCGAGCCAAAGAACGGTTCTCGGGCAGCCGCCCTGGGGGCTACATAAGGTCCGATCAGGCGGCGCCACCAACCAGTCCGTCTGCCGCAGAGGAGTTGACCGGTGAGCAAGAAAAGTCGAACCTCCAGAAGGGACTTCCTGACCACCAGCGGAGCGATCCTCGCCGGCCACTCCGTAAGCCGGTGGGCGGGCGGGGAAGAAACGAGCGCGGAGTTCAACTCCGCGGGCCAGCGCGCGCCAGGAAAACCGCTGGTGATTGACTGCCACGCACACGTGGGAATTGCCCGCCAACCAGGCGACCCTCTGGAACTGAGCGCACCCTGGGACACCGTGGCTGACCCGGAAGTGGTCCTTCAACATGCCCATGAGGCCGGCATCGACAAAACGGTGATCTTCCCGATCAACAACACGACTTACAAAGAAGCCAATGAGGATATCGCCCGCATCTGCCGGCGCTACCCCGAGCGGTTCATTGGCTTCGCCCGGCACGATGCGGAGACGGAGAGCGGGCAGATCCGCGCCATGTTGTTCCATGAAATCCACGATCTGGGCTTGCGGGGATTGAAACTCCACACTCAACCAAATATCGAAATCCTGGATGCTGCCAAGGAGTTGGGCATTCCAGTTTTGTACGATTCCAATGAGCATGTGGAGCTGTTCGAGGAGTTTGTTCCTTCCTATCCTACGGTGAATTTCATCATTCCTCACCTGGGAAGCGACCAGTCGGCGAATTGGCCTGGACATCTCAAGGCCATCGCCTTGGCCAAGCGCTATCCGAACGTTCACTTGGATACGGCGGCAGTGGTTATGACTCGATACCTGGAAGTGGCAGCCAAAGAGTTGCCTGCTGAGCAGATCCTTTTTGGATCGGACGAGCCCGAGATTGATTGCCGGTTGGAGATCTTCAAGATTCGGTTGCTAAACCTGCCTGCGGAAAAGGAGGAGTTGATTCTTGGGGGTAACATACGCCGCCTTCTGGGCGGCAGGGTGTAGTGCGGCTCGATTGTGACGGGTCCCGAAGGGACCCAAGATCATTAGCCGTAGGTGAAACCTACGGAAAGTGAGGGCTGCGAGATTCAGCCAACCCCGCAGGGGTTGAATTCGACCCCTCCAGGGTCGGGGCAAGCGCAAGGAAAGGGTCATTTCTCCGTAGGTTTCACCTACGGCTAATGATGTTAATGCCCTTCGGGCATTCAATGGAGCCTATGATCATCGATTCTGATGCACAGCTCGGGATTGGAGAAACCTGGGGTTCGCCGGCGCGCTCCGTTGAATACGATGTTGAAGCACTGCTCGAACGCAGCGGAGAAGCGGGTGTTGACCGGTCCTGCGTGATGGCGCCTCGAAATCCCGTCTACGACTTGCCAAACCGGCAGGTGGCGGAATGGTGTGGAAAGTACCCTGACAAGCTAATCGGATTTGCGGTGCATAATCCGCAACGCGAGTCCGGCCGGCTGCGGCCCGCGCTCATCGAAGAGGTGAAAGCGCTGGGTCTGAAGGGCGTCAGATCGGACGGGCATCCTACCCGGGAGTTGTTGGACGTCGTGGCCGAATTGAATATTCCGGTGATATACTACCCCGACCTCAACGAATATCCGGGACCCGCCCGGGCGTACTACATGATAGCCACCGCTTACCCTTCGGTTAAGTTCGTACTGCCCCATCTGGGCGCGTATCGCTCCTGGCATTGGTGGGCGCATTACGAAGCGATGGATCTTGTAAAGCGTTTTCCTAACGTCTATCTGGGAACATCCAGCGTGATCAGCCGCAAGTATCTCGAGATGGCGGCACGCGATCTGCCCGCGCAGAGGATTCTATTCGGTTCCTTCGCCCCGGAGCTGGATCCTCGCGTCGAGTTGCATTCGGTGAGGCTGCTGAAACTCACTGAGCCCTCGCAAGCTTTGATCCTGGGGGGCAACATGCAAAGCTTGTTAGGCTTGTCGGGGTAGCAGACCTGAAAAGCAGGTGTGCGCTACCTTAACTACGTAGGAGGGATGGAAATGAAGCATAAGTTAATATACTTAAGTTTGCTATTAGTCACTGTGAGTATGTTTGCAGCTTACTCCAGCGGCGCGAGCTCACAGGCCGGGGCGTCCGCGACTGCGGCGGCCGCGACCGATCCTTTTGTGGGGCGTTGGGATATAAGCATCAAGACGCCGAAGGGAGACCTTCCTTCCTGGATCGACGTTTCTAATGAGCAGGGGAAGGTGAAGGTTGTGATGGTCGGTGTGTCAGAGCATGCGACCCCGCTCGCCAAGGCCGAAATCAAGGCGGGAGAGCTCGAGTTTGTGTCTCCCAACGGAAGAGGAGGGATTTGATAACGACACGACTTTTAAAGGGAAACTTGAGGGCCGCCAACTGGTGGGCACGGCGAGCAGCTCAGGCGGGGTCTCCTGGACCTGGATCGGCCACCGCGCGCCGGCTCTGAAGCGGACAGGCTCTCCAAACTGGGGCGCGCCCGTGACCTTGTTCGACGGCAAAGATTTCAACGGCTGGAGATTCAGCGATCCCAAAAGCGCAAAGACTTGGACGATCGAAGGTGGCACGCTGGTGAGCAGTGGTCACGGCCCTGAGATCATCACCACTTCCAAGTTTGAAGATTTCAAGCTGCACGTCGAGTTTCATTGCGGACCCAAATCCAACAGTGGTGTGTATCTGCGAGGCCGTTACGAGGTGCAGATCGAAACCGACTCCGCGCAGGAACCGCCCAGCCACCACACCGGCGGCGTTTATGGGTTTCTCGACCCTACGCCCGAGCAGCCGCGCCAACCGGGGGTGTGGCAGACGTTCGACATCACTCTCGTGGGACGCACCGTGACAGTTGTGCAGAACGGAAAAACTATCATCGATCATAAAGAGATCCCGGGCATCACCGGAGGAGCTCTCGACAGCCACGAAGGAGTGCCAGGGCCCATCTACTTGCAAGGCAACGAAGAAGGACGCGTGGCATTTCGAAACATCGTACTCACGCCGGCGGAATAGGGTGCCGCGTAGTTTGTAGCGCGGGCGTCTCGCCCGCTGTGACGGGAGCGTCCCGCTCCCGCTGGCAGGAAGGAGCCAAACCTCGGACAGAGACAATGCCCGAGGCCGCGTCCGCAATCGGACAGGCGCGGGCAGAGCCTGTCCTGAGCATAGCGAAGGAATGCCCGCGTGACAGCGGGCGAGACGCCCGCGCCACAAAGGACAAGAACGGCACGACAGTCTCCCGGTATATGTGAGATAATGCCACGGTTCGTAATGCGTTTTATTCAAATTCATGGAGTACGGAGGTGTGAATGTCTAATATCTCGAGAAGGGATTTTTTCAAGAGGGCGTCGACCGGAGTTGCGGTGGCGGGGTTTCTTTCTGGAAACGCGGGGATGCTCAGCGCCTATCCTCTGGGCATGCCCATTGCGTGCCAGACTTGGCCTGTCAGGGACATGATCGCGAAGGACTTTCCCGGTACGCTCACGATGCTCCATACGGCCGGGTTTCGAGCCATCGAACTCTGCTCGCCGGTGGGTTATTCCGACGATGGGTTCGCCGGCCTGGCCAAATACTCGGGGAGCGAACTGCGCAAGATTATCAATGATGCCGGCCTGACCTGTGTCAGCTCGCACTTTGGCATCGACGAGCTCAGGAAGAATCAAGATGACCGGCTCGCCTGGGCCAAGGCTGTCGGCCTGACGCAAATGCTGGTGCCCAGCCTCGAAGGGCCGAAGAACCCTACGATGGACGACGTGAAGAAGGCCGCGGACGAATACAACCGCATGGGCGAGAAAGCCGCCGCTGCCGGTATTCAGCAGGGTCTGCACAACGAGGACTTTGAGCTGACGAAGGTGAACGGACAGCGGACCTATGACCTGTTGTTCAAGCTCCTGGATAAGAAGCTGGTGAAGTTCCAGTTTCAGGTCTCGACAATCTCAAAGGGCTACGACGCCGCCGAGTACTTCACCAAATACCCGGGACGTTTCATTTCGATGCACGTGCAAGGATGGGATGCGAAGGACCGCAAGGAAGCGCCTGTAGGCCAGGATAGTCTCGACTGGAAGAAGATCTTCACCGCAGCAAAGACGGGTGGGATCAAGAATTACTTTGTCGAGATGGACCTGCCCCTGATGAAGGCCAGCGTGCCTTACCTTCGGAAGCTCCAGGTCTGAGAGCATATGAGTTTCGGAGGTCGTGGGTTCAAAATATACTATTTCTTGAAGCAACCTACCATTCTTGGTATTCTGGAGTCACTCGAAAATGGTTTTTGGCCTGATTTATCATGGATTTAGCACGGTTACGATCTTGGCACCCTAAGTGCATTGTCTAGTTGTCGGGATTGCCTGTCTTACCAGCAAACACTAGTGTGCGAATCCGAAGGTGTTCTAGCCTGCGGGACGAGTTGGGTGGTATTCAGAGTAAGTTGCTAACCGAAATCAACGGCTACCAGTCAGATTATTAAGCCAGTTGCGGCGAATAACATCGGCTGACTTGGGGCATCACTCCTTGCCAGTCAGCACAGGGAGAAACTTACCATGTCAAAAGTTTCGCGAGCTTATAAACAACCCCTTTACGTGCTCTTTACGATATGCATTCTACTTTCCATTTTCCCCGCCCGAGCGGTGGCGCAGGCGACCATCTCGAGTGGCAGCATTGTCGGCACGGTGGCCGACCAGAGCGGCGCCGTCGTTCCGGGTGCACATGTCTCCATCGTCAACAACGCCACCAAGCGGCAGTTGGAACTGACGACGAACTCGGCAGGGCTCTATGAGTCCGGCCCCTTGACTCCGGGCGAGTACACCGTCCGCGTGGGCGCGCCGGGTTTCACTACGACCGAAATCCACCTGACCGTGCAGGTGGACAACACGGCCAATGGTAACGTGGCGCTGCGCGTGGGCGAGACCACCACGACGGTCGAGGTCGAGGCGACCGGGGTCCAGGTGAATACGGATCAAGCGACCGTGCAGGGCGTCATCACTACTCAGCAGATCGAGAATTTGCCCATCAACGGCCGCAATTTTCTGCAATTGGCGGGGCTAGAACCTGGGGTTCAGATCCAGGATGGCGCCGTCTTCGACCCCACCAAGAACGGCTTCTCCTCGATCTCCTTCGGTGGCCGTTACGGACGCACCGCCCGCATCGAGGTGGATGGCGGCGACATCAGCGATGAAAACGTAGGCACTACAACGATGAACGTTCCTGCCAGCGCCATTCAGGAATTTCAGATCGAGCAGTCCTCGCTGGACTTGTCGAGCGGCATGACCTCTTCCGGCGCGGTCAATATCTCAACTCGCTCGGGCTCCAATACCCTCCACGGTGAAGGATTTGATTACGGCCGCTGGCATAACCTGGCTGCGCGCGTCGCTCCGGAAGATCTCTTCTTCCGCCGCGAACAGTTCGGGGCCAATGTCGGTGGACCCATCAAGAAGGACAAAGTCTTCTTCTTCCTTGACTGGGAGCGGTCGCGGCAGGACTATGCGGCGCCCATCCAACTCAGTGGACCATTCGCGCCGCTCTCCAGTTCGATCAACGAACCCTTCAAGGAACACGATGCGCTTGCCCGGTTGGACTGGCAGGCGACCAACAACCTGAAGCTCTTCTACCGCTTCACTTACAACATCAACAGTAATGTGGTTCCGTTCATTCCTGACACTTTTCAGCCTTTCCTCAATCGCGACCATACCCAGGATCACCTGGCAGGCTTTGATTGGACCACGGGAAAATTCACCCATAGCTTCCGATTTGAGTTCCTGCGCTTCGACAACGCAATCAGCGATGCGGTGGCAGGGTCGGGAATCTACAATCCTGCGCCCGGAGTCGAGCTCGCCATCGGCGGTGATCCCTTCTGCCTGACCGGTGGCGCGGACCCATTCTGCTCGGGAACTAACTTCCTGGCGCCCCAGGTAACTCAGCAGCACGACCTGGAGTTCAAGTACGATGGCAGCACGATTCGGGGCAAGCATATGATCCGTTACGGGGTGGAAGTAAACCGCATCCTGGGCGGCGGTTTTGCTTCATTCCTGGCGCTGGCGCCCGCAGCCTATGACAGTTACTCTGCCGCCGACCAGGCGTTCGCAGCAGCATCGACGGCGTTCCCGGGGGGAGCCTCGAACCCGCTTAATTACCCGGTCGATGCCGCTTTCCTGGGCAATGGCATTGGCTACGACACGGCGCTTCCGGAATTCGGCTTCCCTGCGGGAGGTCAGTTTGACACGCGCTTTTCATGGTATGTCGGCGACAATTGGAAAATCCGGCCGAACCTGAACATCAGCCTCGGACTGCATTACATTCGAGACACGGGCCGCAGCGATTCACAACTGGGCCCCAATGCCGCCATCAACGTGTTCGGAGCAGGGCTGGGCGATCAAGTCCACCAGCCCAATCTTAATTTTGCGCCTCAGGTCGGAATCGCCTGGGACCCCTGGAAAACCGGCAAGACCGTGATTCGCGCCGGCGGCGGAATCTATTACGAGAACACCGTGTGGAACAACGTGCTGTTTGACGCCCCGGCACGCCTGCAAAAGGGCTTGTTCTGGTCGTACGAAGGCGCCTGCGGTAACTTCTGTGGAGAAGCCATCGGCACCGCATACCCCCAAATCATTGCAGCGCAGCAGGCCTACCAGGCCGCGACGCTGGCTGCCGGTCCGGCGGTTAACGGAAGCTACATCGGGTCAACTCTCCAAGACGGCCAGGGCAATGGCTTGGACCTTTTCGCGCCGAACTTCCGGACGCCTTACTCCATCCAGCTCAATGCCGGAATCCAGCACGAGTTTCATGCCGGAACTGTGTTGAGCGTTGATTACTTGCGGAACCGAGGGCTCCACTATCTTGTCTATTATGATACCAATCATACGGGAGCCGCTCGTTACCTCGACAAGAACGCTGCCATGAACGCCATCAATGCCACCAATCAGTCTTTTGGTTGCCCGGTTGGTTCAGGGGGCATCGGTTGCGCTATCGCGGCGGGTGCTGCCATAACCGACTATGCCGCGAACGGTCTCGACTCCGGCGCCTCCAGCTTCGCGTACGGAGCTCCCAATTCCGGCGCCGCCTTCCCTGGCGCTAACCCGGCTGTGGGTCAGAACGAAATGCTTTTCCCCATTGGGCACTCAACCTATAACGGCCTGGATGTTTCACTGAAACAGCAAGTGAAGAACCCCATGCCGGGCGTAAAAGGCCTGAACTTGCAGGTCTCGTACTCGCTCTCGCGCCTCAATTCCATGGTTACTGACCAGGACTTCGGCGGAGGGCTTACAGACTTTGATAACTACAATCACTACTTCGGGCCCAGCGCCCTGGACCGCACCAACCAGTTCTCCTTTGGGGGAGTCTTTAGCCTTGTGCACGGGTTCCAGTTGAGCTTGATCGCCCATGCCGACAGTTCGCTGCCCCAAACTCTAACGCTCTCTCCGGGTCCGGAACGTGTGCCCTCCACGGCGCAAATCTTCCAATCCGATCTGACCGGCGACGGTACCGACGGAGATGTCCTGCCGGGTACCAACATCGGATCCTTCGGACGCAGCGTGAACCAGAGCAACATCAACAAAACCATTGATGCCTACAACTCAAAGTACGCCGGCCAGCTCACCCCAGCCGGGCAAGCGCTGGTGTCCGCCGGTTTGTTCACCGCCGGTCAATTGACACAATTGGGTGGGGTCACTCCGACGTTGGCCAACGCGCCTTCCGGAGAGGTGGGTATGGGGGGATTATTCTCGGCTGATCTGGGCCTCACTTACATCGCCAAGATCCGCGAATCGATCACTATCCAACCCAGCATCACCTTCTACAACGTGACCAACTCGCAAAACTTCGACCAAGGCAACAACCTTCTAAGCGGCATACTCCAGCCCGTGGGCGCCTCCATATCCTCGGGTTATGCCAACAGCACAACTTACGGCGAGCGGTCCACTCACGTGACGCTGGGCTCCGGAGTGTACGGCCAGGGCGGTCCGCGCGTCATCGAGTTTGGCTTGAAACTTACGTTCTGAAGCTCCACTTCGAGGCAGGAAAAAGTCCGGCCCGTGTCGCAAGGCACGGGCCGGACGGCCTCGGCTAGGCTACGGGCGGCTGGAAGCCGCAAAGAACCGTCCCTCGCTGGGACAAACTGTGTGCTTTTTTTGTAGCCAGCTTCCGTTGTCTGTATTACCTTCGCACGATAACCCCGGGCTCCTATCAACCCACCAACAACTCCGGCGGCACAGTCTCCGACGTCAGTAGTCCGTCATTCGGCCAGGTGATTGCCACTGAGCCCTCTCGAATTCTCCAACTCGGTGCGAAGATTTGCTTCTAGTGGGTGCGAAGTACTGGTGGTCACAAGGGCGTCTGCTCCGGCCGGCGCCCGTGCACTTCCGTGTCTCACTCAAAAGGCATCGTCCTCCGCTTCCCTGATTACTCTGTGCACGGGTTTGGGCATGGGGAGATTGCCTTTGCTTGCGTGCCACAGGATGGCATTCAGTTGGGCCGAGTCGGCAGCGTCAGCATGCGAGAAGTCCATTTGTGCCGACTCCTTCGCACCGGGGCCCTTTGGAGGGTTAACCTCGTAGAGGAGGCCGTTCTGGAGATTACGCGCGTCGGCATTGAAGGGTGGCTGGTCTCCCGTCCCGGAGAAAAGCGGCGCCATCACGGCGGCTTGGGCGTCGTTGTTGTTCATGGGCGGCAGGCCCAGCAGCATTTCCATAGTGTGGACCATGTTAACGGTTGTGTAGAAGCGGTGATCCACGAATGGCTGCCCGGCGGAGCGGGGTGAATACTTGCTGATCACCAGCGCCGTACTGCGGTGGGCATCGACGTGGTCAGCCCCGTCTTGTGCGTCGTCCTCGAGAATAAATATCGCCGTATCGTTCCAATAAGCGCTATGCGAGACGGCATCGACGACGCGCCCCACGGCCAGATCGTTGTCGGCGACCGACGCTTCGGGCCGCGGGTAGCCCGGCAATGTGCCCAGCGTGTGGTCGTTGGGCAGGCGCAGGATCACGAACTGCGGAAGAGTCGTTCCTTTCCCCTCCTCGAGTGATTTGACGAAATCCGCGAATTCATTCAGGAATTCGTCCACGCGCAATTGGTCGGGATAATCCACGCGGAAGTCGGCGAAGCGCGGATCGAAGTGATCTTCAATTTCCGGCTTGGTGGCGAAGCTCCCTGTGATGATCGGGACAGGCCACGGCCAAGGACTTGGGGCGCCGTGCGGTTGTCCAACGTTAGCCGGCAAGGGCTGTCCCGAGACAATGGAGTTCTGTGCGCAGCCCGTCGTGGGCGGCATGTCGCACCAGTGGGTGTCCACATACTCCCCGTAGTTGCGGTGCGAAAGTGCGTGGCGCTCCACGTTCGTCCAGATGTACCCGGTGGCCGGCTCGTTGACGTCCGGCTGGCCCTGGTGCAGCGGATTGTCGCCGGACACAATCCCTTCATAATCGTACAAGCGCTCGCTGCCTCGATAAGATACCGGCCAAGTCTTCTCGGTATAATCGCTGGTGATGGCGGCCATTGACCACACATGACCGTCGCCGGAAACCTCGCCGCTGCAATAGAAATTATCAACAATACCGAACTGCCGCGCCAACTCATGTTCGTTGGGCGTGATCTTCTCCCCGTACATGCAGAGGGCTGGGTCGCCGTCGCCGGCCTGGAGGTCACCAAACACCTGGTCGTAAGTCCGGTTCTCCTTAATGATGTAGATTACGTGTTTGATAGGGTTCTGCCCGCCGCGAAAGGTTATGGAGTCTCCTCCCGGATAATCGGAGTGTCCATTGCCGGCCAAGTTCGAGGCGGTCCCGCGGGAGATCGCGTCTCCTTTTGCGGGCATCAGGTTGCTTCTCAGAACTTCCTCCGTAGACTGCGCCAAGCCATGCTCCGCGTCCTGGATGCTCAGCCTGGCAATTGAGCCATGAATCATTGAGGCGATGTAGGGATGCTTGGCGCCTGGGTCCACCGCGGAGGGCGCCCGCGGGCGGGAGTTGGGACCAGTGCCCTGGCCTTTGCCGCTGGCGATGAGCAAGTCGTCGCCGCGTACAGCGACGGCGGTGGGATACCATTCCGTCGGAATGAATCCCATCGCGGGCTGTGGCGTTTCAGACGGGACAACGCTGAGATCGAACACGGCCACGGCGTCCAGCGAAGCGGCCGCGACGAATAGGCGCTTGTGATCGGCGCTTTCGGCCAGAGCGTTTGGGTACGCTCCTGAATACGTTTGACCTGGAAGCTTGGTGGAAAGCGTCGTGACTATTGTTCCCGTTGCGGTGTCAATCACGGCCACCGCGTCGGCATTGGAAAGCGTTACGTAAAGGCGTTTTTCATCCGCACTGAGCAGTAGGGCGGTGGGATGTGAGCCGGCTGCCGTGGGCGAGTCCGGGGCCTGAAGAGAAATCCGGCGCGTGACTTCGCCGCTTTTTAAATCCAGTTCCGCGACCTGGGAAGCATTCCAGAGGCTGCAATACCCGCGCCGGCCGTCGCGAGTGGCTGCAACGCCGTAAGGATAGGATGCGGGCTCGTGCTCGTTCACACTCAGATCAAAGCGTTGAACTACTTGGCCGGAATTTACATCGAGTAGGACGGCGTCGTCCGACAGATTTTCGGCGATCAACAGTCTCTCTCCCTCGCCCGAAACCGCTGCCAATCCTGCAGGGTACGGGACAGCCGTGTCCTTCGGGGCCTTGTAGAAAACTGTGCCTGGCTGTTTGCCTGGAGCGAGTGGGGGCAAAGGAAGCTTTATGAATCGCTGCGCCGCCACACTGCCTCCCTCGAACGAATACACAGCGATGCCGTTGCCAGTGTCGTCGGGTTGCTGGCCTGCGGGGTCGTTCAGTGATGCGATGGACGCGTAAATTGACTCCCCGTTGTTGCTGAACGCCAGCCCGAGGAAATAAGTTTGCTTCGCGCCCACTTTCAGTCGAGGGTCGGGAAAGTCGCGGACCCGCCCGCTCGACAAATCAACAATCGCGATGGACTGCTGATAGCCGGACTCTTCCACGCCACGGCCGTTGTTGAGCAAGGCAGCATATCGACCGTTGGGACTAACCGCCAGCGCCGTCGGAAAGCTGTTCGTCGGTTCTGGAGATCCGGGCGCCGGGCTAAGGAGAATCTTGCTGGAGGGAAGAGGAATGCTTCTCTTTTCGGGAACTCCCTGCGCCGCTCCGAGGCGGGCCGAGCCGGCCAGGATGAGAGTAGTCAACGCTGCCGAGGTGAATGCGAGCTGCCAGTGGTAAGTCCTATGCATAATTCCTCAAGTGCGCCGCAAGGTCGAATGGCAGCCCTGCTGGTGCCGAGGGCGCCCGCAAGGGCCGCCCTACAACATCGGTTTCATCCCTTAAGAAATGTCCCCTCGCGCAGTTCCTCGAACGCCTGACGGAGCTGTTCCTGCGTATTCATCACGATGGGCCCGTACCAGGCTACCGGCTCCTGGAGCGGCTTGCCGGAAACAAGCAGAAACCTGATTCCTTCATCGCCGGCCTGAACCACCACTTCATCCCCGCGATCAAAAAGAATCAGTGCACGGTTCTCTGCATCGGCAGGAGGGGTTGTGTCCGACCAGCCCACTGGTTCGGTGGGAACGGCCAACGGGCCGGAGGCGTTGCAGAATTTCCCCCCGCCCCCGAAGACGTAGGCGAAGGCGTGGCGGGTGGTTTCGACGGGGAGCACCTTCCTGCGGCCGGGAGGGACCGAGACGTCGAGGTAGGTGGGGTCGGCCGCAATGCCGTCCACGGGACCCTTCTTGCCCCAGAAGCTTCCGCAGACGAGGCGCACTTCCGTGCCGTCATCATCTTTGACCTCCGGGATGTCGCCCGACTTCACCTCCTGATAGCGAGGCGGAGTCATCTTGAGCGAGGAGGGAAGATTCGCCCACAACTGGAAGCCGTGCATGCGGCCGGCGTGATCGCCCTTTGGCATTTCCTGGTGGATGATGCCGCTGCCTGCCGTCATCCATTGCACGTCGCCGGAGCCGATGACTCCGGCGTTTCCCATGCTGTCGCCATGCTCGACCGTTCCGGCCAGGACATAAGTGACGGTTTCGATGCCACGGTGGGGATGCCACGGGAAACCCGCCAGGTAATCATCGGGAACGTCGTTCCGAAAGTCGTCGAGGAGAAGAAAAGGATCAAAGTCGGTCGTATTGCCGAAGCCGAACGCGCGGCGCAGGTGCACACCCGCGCCTTCCAAGGTCGGCTTTGATAACACCACTCGTTTAACGGGACGGAGAGACATGGATCGTTCCTTTCTGCGTCAATGAAGACGCGCGCTGGATGCGCCCGCAGACGGGTGTCACTTAATCGTTGGGTAAACCTGGAAAGCTCACCCCGAAGTGTAAGCATAACCGCTCTCAGACTGAACTGCAATTCCGATTCAGACCGGCACCGTGCCGATCGGAAGTGCGGCGCCCCCACTTTTCCATTGACAACCCATAGCTGGCATTCTAGTATATGGCAATGCCATATATTGAATCGCAATTCTCCGATCGCGAACTGAAGAAGGGCAGCGCCGAGCTGCTGATACTCTCCCTGGTGGAAGCCCGGCCGCGGCACGGCTATGAAATCAGCAAGCTCATCGAGCAGCGCTCAGGCGGTGCCCTACGTTTCTATGTCGCCTCGCTTTACCCGCTGCTTTACCGCTTGGAAAAGCGCGGCTGGCTGCAAGGACGATGGGTGGAGAAGGAGGGCCAGCGGCGGAGACGCTATTACCGCCTTACCCGCCAGGGGCGAAAGGTCCTCGCCTCGCAGCGGCGTGGCTGGCAGGTGTTTATCGACGCGATCAGGCGCATCACGGAGGTTGAACACGCGTGAGGAATTCAGGTCAGTTGTGAGGGTGATCTATGCAGGAATGGCGGAATGAAATACTGAAGAGGCTTGCGGGCTTGCGTCTTCCTCCCGCGCGGGAAGCGGCGATCGTGGAAGAGTTGGAGCAGCACCTCGAGGATCGCTACGCGGAGGTTGCCGCAGGCGGGGCAAGAGAAGAGGAAGCCCACCGTACGGTCCTCGAGGAGCTGAGTGACGAAAACCTCCTGTCCCTGGGCCTACGGCGGGTGGAACAAGAAACACCGCAAGAGCTTCTTGGGCTCGAGAGCGGTGGTGTGCACAACTTCCTTGCCAGCGCCTGGCAGGATGTCCGTTACGGACTGCGGCAACTCCGCCGCAATCCGGGCTTTACGGCTGTCGCCGTGTTGACGATCGCGCTCGGCATTGGTGCGAACACAGCGATTTTCACCTTAGTCAACGGGGTATTGCTTAAGCCTCTGCCTTACCCGAACGCCAATCAGCTTGTGGCACTCGCTGAAAAGGTTGGCCAGTTTTCGGAGTTCGCGGTTTCGTACCCCGATTACCTCGACTGGGTGAGAATGAATCACAGCTTCGAAGCCCTTGCCGCCTACCGCCATTCGGACCTCGATTTGACCGGTGCCGGCGAAGCCGAGCGCGTAAAAGTGACCCAGGTGTCCGCGAGTTTCTTTCCATTGCTTGGCGTGAAGCCGGTCATCGGCAGGGAATTCTCGCCCGCCGAAGATCGGCGAGGCTCGGCGCCCGTGGTGATGCTGAGCGGGGGATTTTGGAAAAGGAAATTTGGCGGCTCGCCTGAAATCCTTGGAAAAACACTGACCGTGGACGGAACGGCTTATACCGTCATCGGTGTAATTCCGCAGAGCTTCTATTTTTGCTGCGAGTCCACCAACTTTGTCCTCGGGGACATCTATTCTCCCATCGGCTCGTACGCGGACCAGTGGATGTCGGACCGTGGCGCTCACCCGGGCATTTTCGCAATCGGGAGGTTAAAGTCGGGGGCGACCCTCCAGCAGGCCCGCGCCGACATGGATGGCATTGCTCGAAACCTCGCGGCGGCATATCCCGACTCCAATAAGAACGGGGGCATCACGCTGGCCTCACTCAAGGAGCGCATGGTGAGGGGTGTCAGGCCCATGCTTCTGGTGCTCCTCTCGGCTGTAGGATTCGTCTTGCTCGTTGCTTGCGCGAATGTGGCAAGCCTGCTATTGACGCGCGCGGTAGGACGCGCCAGGGAATTCGCGATCCGTTCAGCCCTCGGTGCGAGCCGGCGACGCGTGATGCAGCAACTCCTCGCAGAGAGCCTGCTTCTGGCGCTGGCGGGGGGCGGGCTGGGTTTGCTGTTGGCCCTATGGGGAACCAAGGCGGGGCTTGCGGTGCTTCCCGCGGCCCTCCCGCGCGCAAATGACGTGCGGCTGGACCCGCACGTACTGGCTTTTACCTTGATCATTTCAATGCTGGTTGGATTGCTCTTCGGGCTCGCCCCGGCTCTGGAAGGCGCGCGGCCTAACTTGCAGCAAAGACTGAAGGAGTGCGGGCCAGCTTCGTCCTACGCTCGTCACCGCACTCAGCACGCATTTGTAGTTTTTGAGATGGCGATGGCGGTTGTGTTGTTGGTCGGTGCAGGTCTGACGATCCGAAGCTTGGCGCGCCTCTGGCATGTCAATCCGGGATTCAATCCTCATAACGCTTTGACGTTTGGCGTGGCCTTGCCCCCTTCAACGGCGAAGGAAACTCCGGACCTAGTGCGCGCGAGTTTGCGCGAGCTGACGAACCTGATTGCCGCGGTTCCTGGTGTGAAGGCGGTGGCGATAACCGACGGCGCCTTCCCAATGCAGGGCGACAGCGAGGTGGGCTTTTGGGCTGAAGGACAGCCGAAGCCGGCAACGCAAAGCGAAATGCCCAACGCCGTGAACTATATCGTGGATTCGGCATACTTCAATGTTATGGGAATTCCGCTTTTGCGCGGTCGCCTTTTCACGGCACGGGACGAATTGCATTCCCGCTTGGTGGCTGTGATCGACGAGAATCTTGCGCGCGACTATTTTCCGAAGGGGGACGCGGTGGGCAAGCTCGTTCATCTGGCGGGCGTTGACGAACCCTATGAGATCGTGGGAGTGGTGGGTCACGTGGATCAGTGGGGCCTGGACGAAGATAAGGCGTCACCGCTAACGGCCCAACTCTACCTCTCGGTCTGGCAGATTCCCGATCAATTCATTTCGCTGCTGGCGAGGGCAGAGGGCTTTGTAGTTCGCAGGCAGTCGCCGGACTACGCGAGTGTGGAGGCGATCCGCAGTGCTATTGGGGGAATGAATCGTGAGCAGGTTGCCTATGATTTCGAATCTATGGATGGAATTATTGCCGCTTCCCTTGCAGCGCGACGTTTCGCCATGATCCTTCTGGCGGTGTTTGCCGCGCTAGCACTGGCGCTCGCGAGCATTGGCATTTACGGCGTAGTTTCCTATTTCGCAGCTCAACGCACGCACGAAATCGGAATACGCATGGCGCTGGGCGCGGAAAAGTCCGAGGTGCTCAGAATGGTCATCACGCAAGGCCTCAGGTTGACTCTGATCGGCGCATCGATCGGCGTTGCCGGGGCGCTTGGGCTGACGCGGTTCCTGGCAAGCCTGCTGTACGGCGTGAAGGCCACGGATCCCCTGACATTCCTTGCCGTCTCGCTCATTCTGATCGTTGTGGCGCTCCTGGCGAGCTACATTCCCGCCCGCCGCGCGACGAGAGTGGATCCATTGGCGGCGTTGAAATACGAATGAAGCTTTTAGGCCGGGGCGGAAGATGACCTAGGGATCAGCCCCGTCGACAATCACATAAACGCCTGGTGGGCCTGAATGTAATGTGACTTGGCGTCCAACTGGTGCTATAAAAGACTTCTTTGAGTTGATATCCATCCTCCAAAGGAGTGCACCAATGAGACGTAAATGGACCCTGATCGGCGTTTTACTGCTGGTGGCGGGGGCGGCCTACATGGCACTTGCCAATGGAAAGGAGCCCTCGTCAGGCCCTTTGACGGGGACCTGGGAGTGCGTAGCCCACAGCAGCGTCCAGAATGACGTGTCGTTTACGTTGGACCTTAAGCAGGGCAGGGAGGACGTGGCCGGGAAATTCGTTAACTCGACCGGGGAGTACCCGCTGACCTTTACGAGCTATAAGAAGGGCGTACTCGAATTCCGCGTTGAGGCTCCGGACGGCAAGTATCGAGCCACGGGAAAGTTGCTGCACGGCCAATTGAGCGGCCATTGGTCGAAGAGTCAGGAAGCCGAAGGTGGGTGGGAATGCCAGAAATCGGTCGTTAAGAACAAGTAATCGGCGCGGGCTGCCTCCGGCGGCTCGTATCGCCGACCAGCGCTGATGGTCTCGCGGACTGGGGGTTCGCATCGAGCGAAGGTCCGCGCCCGTGAGTTAGATAGCGTCGCTACCGTCATTCGAGCGCAGTCGCTCATGCCCGTCTGCTGACGGGCACCCGGAAACCATGAAAATGGGCCGACCGTGGACGGATGTGGCGCGGGCAGGATGCCCGCACGACAGCGGGCGTCTCGCCGGCGCCACGATTTTCAATGCAGAATGTGCACGGCGACGACAGGGGCAGCCAATGCAGAAGTGGAATCAAGAAATACTGAGACGACTGGCAAGTTTAAATCTCTCTCCCGCGCGCGAAGCGGAAATCGTTGAGGAAGTGGCTCAGCACCTCGAGGATCGCTATCAGGAACTGGTGGCTGGCGGGACGGTGGCCGAGGAGGCCCGTCGCCTGGCACTGGAAGAGTTGAGCGACGCGGACTTTCTGGCGAGGGGGTTGCGGCGGGTCGAGCAGGAAGTAATGCAGGAGCCCGTCGTACCGGGCGGGGGAGGGAGCGGAAACTTCTTCGCCAGTGTCTGGCAAGATCTGCGATACGGCGTGCGGATGCTGCGGAAGAACCTGGGTTACACCGCGGTAGCGGTGATCTCACTGGGGCTGGGGATTGGCGTCAACACCACCATCTTCAGTTTCGTCAATACTCTGTTGTTCCGGCCGCCTGCGGTTCAGGGCGCAGGTGATTTATTAGAAGTTTGGAACCAGAATATTCACGGCAAGGGCATCGAAAGTTACACCCCGCTGACCTATCCTGATTACCTTTATTATCGAGATCGCAATCACGCGTTTTCCGGCCTGCTGGCGTTCGACGGGGACCCTCGCATCGTGAGCTGGATCAGGGCGGGACAGGGTGAACGGGCGCAAGGCGCGCTGGTGTCCGGCAATTTCTTCTCCGTCCTGGGAGTCAAGCCAGTCTTGGGGAGAGCGTTTCTTGCCGAGGAAGACCAGGCTCCCGGCGCACACCCCGTGATTGTCCTCAGTCATGCCTTCTGGGCCGAGCGTTTGGGCTCCGATCCTCGGGTGCTGGGAAGAACCTTCAACTTTAACGGAACGAACTTCACGGCTGTGGGTGTTGCGCCGGCCGGGTTCACCGGTGTCCTCGTGGGTCTTCAACCTGATTTCTGGGCGCCGCTGGCGATGACATTCGCATTTACGCACGACCCGATTTACCTCACCAGCCGCCAATGCTTCTGGTTGTTCGGGGTGGGCCGGCCGAGGCCGGGCGTGAAGCCTCCGCAAGCGCAGGCGGACCTGAGGGTCTTGTCGCGTCAGCTCCAGCAGTCTTATCCCGAGAGCAACAAACTGCTGGAAGCCGTGACCTTTCCTACGACTCTCGTTCCGACGCCGTTCCGCGGTTACGTCATCGCCTTTACGGGCCTCCTGATGGTGGTGGTCAGCTTGGTGCTTCTCATCGCATGCGCGAACGCCGCCAATCTTCTGCTTGCACAGGCCACGGGGCGTCACCGCGAGATGGCAATCCGAGCCGCGCTGGGAGCCGGACGTGGCCGCCTGGTTCGCCAGATGCTGATTGAAAGCACACTCGTGGCCCTGCTGGGTGGTGGCGTGGCCTTTCTCCTGGCCAGTTGGCTTGCTCCCGCGCTACTGGCCCTCAAGCCGCCTAGTCTGCCAATCAAACTGGATGTGCCCCTAGACTGGCGAGTGCTTGCCTTCACACTGGGGGTTTCGTTAGTCACCGGAATAGTTTTTGGAATTGCACCCGCCTTGAGGGGCGCAAGGGCAGGCTTGGCGCCGGCGCTGAAGGGCGATGCGTGGGGCAGCGTCGCCCCGCGATTTTGGGGCCTGCGGCTATTCCGCCGGCGTGAGAAAAAACTGCGGACCGCAAAGACGGGCGGCCGCGCGTCCAAGTTACGGGACATCCTCGTGGTGGCGCAGATCTCCGTATGTTCTCTGCTCCTGATCAGCGCCGGACTGTGCGTAAGGAGCCTGATGAATGCGCAGTCGATAGATCCCGGCTTCGATACACAGCATGAGATGTTGGCGGTGCTTGATCCGTCCAGCTTGGGTTATTCCGAAGCGAAGGGCAGGGCCTTCTACAAGGGGTTGCTCGACCGCGTCCGCGCTCTACCCGGCGCCTCGTCGGCAAGCCTGGCGGGTTACCTACCCTTGACTACCGAGCGTACGACGCAGGGAGTGGACCCGGAGGACCATCCTGTGCCGCCCGGACAGGGCCCCGGGATCGATACCACGGAGGTGGGGCCAGATTACTTCCGGACCATGGGCATTCCCCTCGTGCGCGGCCGTGAATTCACTGCGCAAGACGGCCCAGGCGCGCCGGGGGTTGCCATCGTCAACGAGGCTCTCGCCAAGCGTTTTTGGCCGGGCCGGGATCCCATCGGGCGCCGCCTCGTCGTTTCCGGGAGCCACCTGGAAATCGTCGGAGTCGTGCGCACCGGCAAATACCGGACCCTCAGCGAATATCCGCTTCCTTTCCTGTATCGGTCGATCCTTCAGGAATACCGCCCTCGCTGCACGCTGCTGGTCCGTTCGCCGGGCGACCCGGGCAGCCTGCTGCCCGAGGTGCGGCGCGAGATTCAGAGCGTGGATGCGAACGTGGTGGCCCAGGACCTCGAAACCATGAAGGAGTACATGGCGCTTCCCTTGTTTCCCGCGCACACGGCCGGGCTGTTGTTGGGTGCGCTTGGCCTACTGGCCTTGGCGTTGGCCGTGGGAGGACTCTACGGCGTCATGTGTTACGCGGTATCGCAGAGGACTCACGAGATCGGAGTGCGCGTGGCCCTTGGCGCCGAACGGCGCGACGTACTGAAGCTCGTGGTCGGACAAGGCATGCTGCTGACACTCATCGGCATTGCGATTGGGGTTGGTGGCGCCTTTGCCGCCACTCGGGCGCTTGCCAGTCTGCTGTACGGAATCAGTTCCACCGATCCGGCTACATTCCTCGGGGTTCCATTCGTACTCGCGGGCGTGGCCCTTGCCGCGAGTTATATTCCCGCACGGCGAGCCACGAAAGTCGATCCTCTGGTGGCACTGCGATACGAATAAAGCCGGCAGCTTTCAGTCCGCACTTCGCCGGGTGTGATCTGAAATCTGCACGCTGCGGAGTGCGATCTGAAATCTGAAATCTCCAATCTGAAATCCGCGCTTGCCGCAAAAGAGTACTGGCCGCCGGACGAACAGATTGATTTATGGGGTTGACACCCTACCCAAGCTCGCTATACTTGGGTTATATGTCTACCCAAAAGCGAAGAGACCGGCTCGAACTCCTGCAAGGCACGCTGGATCTGCTGATCCTGCGGACACTCATTTTCGGCCCCCAACACGGCCAGGGCATCGCACACGCCATTCACCAGACGACCGAGGACGAACTGCTGGTCGAGCACGGGGCCCTTTATCCCGCGCTCCAGCGTTTGGAAGAACAGGGCTGGATTTCGGCGGAGTGGGGAACCTCCACGAACAACCGCAAGGCTCGCTTCTACACCCTGACCCCGGCGGGCCGCAAACAGCTCGTCAGAGAGACCACCAAATGGCGCCGGTTAGCGGCAGCCATCGGGCGGGTCTTGGGACCCGAAGCCAGCGAGGGCTAGCCCATCGATCCTCCGGCATTCGCTGCAGTCATAATCCTGCTGTTGAGAGTAACCATGGTGGCGGGCTACGTGCCCGCTCGCCGTGCCACGAAAGTGGACCCGATAGTGGCCCTGAGATGCCAATGATTGCAGATGGCCGATTGACGATTTTCGATTATGACTGACCACTGACGATTGCCGGCGGTCGATTGACGATTTTCGATTGACAATTGATGATTGCCGACTGCCGATGGAGGGTTCCCGGCCTGCCATTCAACACTCACCAGTCATCGGGTTCTGAAATCTGAAATCTGGAGTCTGCAATCCGGCATGCTGACCCATGGGAACAATGGTAGGGGCGAGGCGGTGCCTCGCCCTCGCGCCCGCGGCGCCCCGGGCAATTGGGAGTCCAGACGGCGTGTCGCCGGGACGGGCGAGGCGCCGCCTCGCCCCTACAGGTAGCACCCTGCGGCTCTGCTGGCCTGCCGCTGGAATATGCAGCTTTTTGCATATATGTGTCAAAATGCTACACTTTGGACCCTGATTTTCACATTCTGAAAGTTCCTCATCTTGCCAACCCACTGATTCCATTGCAATAAATATTTATTTTTGCATTATTCTCAGCTTTTCCCATTCTCTCATTTTCATCTGATAGGCTG
>Ga0209415_10003476_pt1 | contig 29284 bp, 33 predicted proteins | sample PeaSoiSIISIP2007_FD_187696 | JGI IMG/M metagenome (GOLD analysis project Ga0209415, IMG submission 187696) | Peat soil microbial communities from Weissenstadt, Germany - SII-SIP-2007 (SPAdes) (version 2) | ecosystem: Environmental > Terrestrial > Soil > Wetlands > Peat | place: Germany...
GATTCGAACCCGTGTTACCGCCTTGAAAGGGCGGCGTCCTCGGCCACTAGACGATGGGGGCTCGGACCAATCAGGGCGCCCGCAGATTAGCAGGTCCTTCCCGGGACTCCCCGGGGGGGAGGGCTCACCGACGGCGGCTCACTGCGGTCCCGACAACTCCCACGAGACGCCGTCGGCCGTGTCGTGGACAGCCACGCCGAGCGCCAGGAGGCGGTCTCGGACGGCATCGGCATCGGCGTAACGCCCGCCGGAGCGTGCCTCGGCCCGCAGGGCCAGGGCCAGGTCCACGTAGGGTCCGACGACGGTGGCGGGGTCGCGGGTCCCGGCTTCGGCCACCCGACCGAGCTCGCCCACCATCGACCGCAGGGCGGCACGACCGCGGTCCATCTCGTCGGACTGGAGCGTGTCGGCCCGCCACGACCACATCTCGTCCTCGAGGGCGAGGATCGCACCGACCATGGCGGGGGCGTCGCCGCCGTCCCGGCCGGCCCGGAAGGTCGCTTCGTGGGAGCGGATGGCTTCGAGGAGAGGAGAGCCGCGGGCGCCGACCGGTCCGCCGCCCGCCGAGTCGTCCGCCGCCGCCGCCGGTCCGGCCGTCGCCGGCGCTCGGCTGTCGGTGGTGGCGCCGCCCGGCGCACGGGCGAGGTCGTCGGCCATCTCGGCCAGCTGGTCGATCGACACGGTCCGGCCCGATTCGAGGCGCGCCGAGCGACCCCGGGCCCGGACGGTGACCCCACCGTGGCCGGCCACCAGGGCCGAGCCGGCGTCGAGGTCGAGGCAGAGCGCCGTGTGCTCGTCGACCCCGAGGACGAAGACGCCGGCGGGGAGCTCGTCCTCCAGCCGGGCCAGGCGCTCCTCGCCCAGGTACGAATAGCGGGTGTCGTGGGTGCCCCCCTCGGCGTTGTCGTAGTGGGGGATGAGCGCCACCGGGAGCCCGAGGGGACCGAGGAGATCGAGCCCCTCGACCCAGCGTGCTTCCTCGCCCACCTTGTAGACCTCGTAGACGGGGACGGCCACCGCTCCCAGGGCCAGCGCCGCCGCCGAGGCGAAGGTGACCGCACCACCGAGGGCCAGCTTCTCGGCCAGGACGGGGGGGACGAGGGTGCCGCGCCACTGGCGGAGCGCGTAGGTGGGGCTGCCCGGCCCGGAGAAGACGAACGGGGCGGCGGCGATGCGGGCGATCACGACGTCGCCGTGGGGCGGTTCCAGGTCGGCTCGGGAGCGCAGGCCGGCGACCTCCAGGGTGGCCCCGACGCTGTCGCGGAAGTAGTCGACGGCGCGTGCCGCGATGTCGGGGGCGTTGGTCTGGAATCCGAAGGGGGTGTCGAGGAGGATCCCGTGGACGGGCGGCGGGCCCAGGCGTTCGACCACCGCCCGGTGGACCTTGATCATGGTGGGGGCCGTCTCCCCCGACCCCATGATGGTGAGCAGCCGGGGCAGGCGCCCGCCGGCCGTCATCGTCCGGCGCCCCTCACGCCGAGTCCGATCTCGCGGTCCCGGCGTCGGGGAGGGCCGCCGCCAGGGCGTCGACGATCTCCTCCTGGAGCATGCTCAGGTAGTGGTAGACGGTGAATTGGGTCGCCCGGGGATCGGTGTCCTCGACGGTGGTGGCGCCCTCGGACACGTCGAGCTGGGTGCCGAGGACGAGGCGGAGAACCTCGAGGGCGTCGAGCCACTCGTGGATCTCGCTCTCGTCGATGGTGGCGGCACCGGCCGTCGACGACAGGGTGTCGAGTGACCGCTGGTGCTGATGGAGGAGCTGCGCCCCCATCATCTCGCGGTAGTCGGCCTCGGCCTGGGCGTCGTCGGTGTAGGCGACGGGGAACACGCGTGCGGTCGACGGGTCGTCCTGTTCGAGCAGCTCCTGGACCTGGCGGGGCAGCATCGACAGCAGTTGCTGCTCGGGACCCTGGAGACCCACCCGGAAGCGACCCTGGCGGTCGCGGCGGAAACGGTGACGGGCCATCTACGACGTCTGTTCCATGGTGGCCCAGAGCCCGTGCTCGTGGAGCCGGAACACGTCGAGCTCGGCGCGTTCGCGCGGTCCCGAGGTGACGACGGCGCGCCCCTTGTGGTGGACGTCGAGCATGAGCCGCGACGCTTTCTCCTTGCTGTAGCCGAAGAGCTTCTGGAAGACGTAGGTGACGTAGGACATCAGGTTGATGGGGTCGTTCCAGACGATCACGAGCCACGGCCGGTCGGGACGGACGTCGGTGTCACCGGTGGGGCGGTCCACCTCGACCGGGGCGGCGCCCGGTCCGGTCCCCGAACCCGGCCCCGTCACCGACCGGACCCGACGGTGGAGCGCGGCGACGGCGGAGCCACCGCCGGTGCCGGCACCGTGGCCGTCCCCGCCGGCGCCGCCACCTCGGGCGCTGACTGCGGGCCGGAGCTCCCTACGTCGTCGGCGGAGGTCCCGTCGGCCGGGTGGTGCGAGAGGCCGTCGCAGAACCAGAGCATCGCCGTCCACACGGCGGTGGCCCCGAAGACGTGGACCCCGACGAGGAGGGCGGGGAGGTGGGTGAAGTACTGGGTGTACCCGATGACGCCCTGGGCCACCATCACGGCCAACAGGATCCGGCCCTTCTCGGCCACCCGGGACGGTGCCCGGGTGCGCTCGAGGAGGTAGAGCACGGCCAGGGTCATGGCCCCGAGGACGAGGACGATCTCGGCGTGGGTCCGGGCCATGTCGGCCAGGGGGACGGGGATGCGCTTCGCCCCCTTGCCCCCGGCGTGGGGGCCGGCCCCGGTGGTGGCCGTCCCGGCGGCGACGGCCAGGAGAAGGAGACCGACCATGGCGAGGGCCAGGCGCCGGACGCCCGGCGTCACCATCGGCGCCCCCGGCCCCGGCGCCCGCCCCGCCCGCAGGGCCAGGACCACGGCCACGGTGAGGAGGGCGATGCCCACCAGGAAGTGGATCATGACCACGTAGGGGTTGAGCTTCGAATAGACGACCAGGCCGCCGAGGACCGCTTCCCCCAGGATGCCCCCGACCAACCCCACGGCGAGCCAGGTGAGATCCCGCCGCCGGGGCCGCCGGCGGAGGGCGGCCAGGAGGACCCCGGCGGCCACCACGCAGATCGCCACCACCACCATCCGGTTCGAGAATTCGACGGCCGGGTGGAGCGACAGGGGCGGGGTGAGGTGGTGGCGCGAGCAGGTGGGCCAGTCGGGGCAGCCGAGCCCGGAGTCCGACAGGCGGACGGCCGCCCCCGAGACGATGTTCAGGACCACGAGGCCGAGCGCCACCTGGGTGACGCGCAGGAAACCCCGGGGTCCGACGTGGGGGAGCACCGGGAGAATGGTACCGGCGGGCACCTCGGGGCTCGAAGGCGGGAACCGGTCCGGGGAGGGAGCCTGCTTTGTCCGGGTGGTGCCGGCACCGTAGGCTCGGCGGCGATGACCTCGCTGCCCGCCCCCGCGCCGGTCGTGGGAGCGGAGAAGATCCGCAGCTACCCGGAGAAGATCCGCAGCTACCCGGAGAAGATCCGCAGCTACGTGGCCCTCACGAAGCCCCGGATCATCGAGCTGCTGCTCGTGACCACCCTGCCCACGATGTTCGTGGCCCGACGGGGCGTCCCGCCGGTCTGGCTCATGGTGGCCACCCTGGCCGGAGGGGCGCTGGCCGCCGGCGGCGCCAACGCCATCAACATGGTGGTCGACCGCGACATCGACAAGCTGATGCACCGGACCCGGAACCGGCCCCTCGTCACCGGGGCCATGACGCCGCGCGCCGCGCTCGTGTTCGCCCTCGCCCTGGAGGTGGTCGCCTTCGCCGAGCTGTGGAGGTGGGTCAACCTCCTCTCGGCCGTCCTGGCCGTGTCGGCCACCGCCTTCTACGTCTTCGTCTACACGCTGTGGCTGAAGCGGATCTCGACCCAGAACATCGTGATCGGGGGCGCCGCCGGAGCCGTCCCCGTGCTCGTCGGGTGGGCGGCCGTGACGGACAGCCTGGGGTGGGCGCCGGTCGTGCTGTTCGCCGTCATCTTCATCTGGACCCCGCCGCATTTCTGGGCCCTCGCCATCCGCTACCGCGACGACTACGAGACGGCCGGCGTCCCCATGCTGCCGGTGGTGGCCACCTTCAAGCGGACGGCCCGGCAGATCCTCGTCTACACGGTTCTTCTCGTGGCCGTCACCCTCCTCTTCGCCGCCGTCGGCCACATGGGCCTGCTCTACGTGGTCTCCGCCGCCGTGCTCGGCGCCGGCTTCATCGTCTACGCCGTCCGCCTCCGGCGTCTGTCCACCCCGCGGGCGGCGATGAGGCTGTTCCAGTACTCGATCACGTACCTGACGCTCCTCTTCGCCGCCATGGCCGGCGATGTCCTCGTCCGTTTCCACTGAGCTCCTGATCCCGCGGCCGGGAATGGCTCCGGGCCGCCGCCGCCTGCTGTCGTTCGCCGTGGGCGTGGTCCTGGCCGTCGGCCTGTGGGTCGGTCTCACCTCGTTCACCGCCCCGGGACCGGCCCGGGCCCGGCCCTTCTCGCTGCCGAGACTGGGAGTGGGGCCCCCGGTGTCGGTGCCGATCGTCGGTGAAGGTGCGCACGACCCCGTGGTGCTCACCTTCTTCGCCTCGTGGTGCGGGCCGTGCCACAGCGAACTGCCGTCGTTGGCCCTGGTGGCGCGCCGGGACGAGGCGGCCGGGGACAGGGTCCGTTTCATCGGTGTCGACGACAACGATGCGCCGGCCAGCGGCCTGGCCTTCGCCCGCGCCAGCGGCGTGGACTTTCCCGTGGGACGTGACTCGCTCAGCCTGGTGGCGCCCACCTACGGCCTCCAGGGAAACCCGGCCACCGTCTTCATCGACGCCGACGGGGACGTCGCCCAGACGGTGCGGGGTCCCATCAGGCCCGCCGCCCTGCAGGCGGAGATCGCCCGAATAGACGGCACGTAGGACCCCGACGACGATATTCGATTGAAGCGCCCGCGGACCTGGGCCGAAATCACCAAAGACGGCGACGCCGCCCTCGCCGCGCAGATGGCGGCCCTGAAGCAATTGGTCAACCGGTTCGAAAGTCGTGGGCGGAGTCGCACGGCTGCTCTAGGAACGTTGTCGAACGCTCGCACGAGTGGCCAGACGCTCGGCGCCGCGCTCGAGGGCTAGGGTCGCGGCCTCGTCGGGACCCGCCGCCGACACCACCCCGGTCACCGGTGAGCCGGCGCGTCGGAACTCCCACGTCCCCAGCCCGATCACCGGTGTCCCCGCTTTCAGGGCCAGGGCGATCTCGCTCAAGGTCCCGAACTCCCCGCCCACGGCCACCACGGCGTCGGCCGTTCCCACCACGACGGCGTTCCGAGCCTCACCGATGCCGGTCGGGACGGCGACGTCGACATGATCGTTGGCATCGAGACGGTCGGTCCCGGGCAGGATCCCGATCGTCGTCCCACCGGCCGACCGGGCGCCGCGGCAGGCCGCCTCCATCACGCCGCCGAGCCCGCCGCAGACGAGGACCGCTCCCGCTTGAGCGATCCGGCGACCCACCTCCTCGGCCGCCGCGCACTCGGCCGCCGTGGCCTCGCCGGCGCCGACGACGGCGACGTGCACCCTCCGCCGGCCGTCGCCCGGCGGGGTCACTCCCACCGGAACGTGAGGATGGCCGCCGTCGGGGCCAGGACGCCCCAGAGGACCAGGGCCAGCCAGGCCCAACCGGGAACGGCCAGGCCGGCCCCGATGGCGTCGTGCAGGGCCTGGGCCAGAGCGGCGGCGGGGAGGACCCTGGCCACGTCCACCAGCCACTTCGGCAGGGCGGTGAGCGGCGACACCATGCCGGACATGAGGAGGAGGAGGAGCCAGAGCCCGTTGGCGGCGGCCAGGTTCACCTCGGCCCGCAGCCGCCCGGCCAGGAGGAGCCCGAGGCCGCCGAACCCGGCGGTGGCCAGGGCGGCGGCGGCGACGGCCACAGCCGCCCCCCCGGCGTGGGGATGCCACCCGAGGGCCAGGGCCACGGCCACCAGGACCACGGCCTGGATCACCTCGACGACCACGACGGCGGCGATCTTGGCCCCGAGGAGCGAGGGCCTCCCGAGCGGGGTGGACCCCAACCGCTTCAGGACCCCGTAGCCGCGCTCGAAGCCGGTGGCGATGCTCAGGTTCACGAGGGCCGTCCCCATCACGGCGAGGGCCAGGATGCCTGGCGCCAGAAAGGCGACGTTGCTGGCGATGGCCGTCCGGACGATCCGGATCTCGGAGAGGAAGACGAGGAGGATCACGGGGATGGCCACGGTGAGCAGCAGCGACTCGCCGCGCCGCAGGGTCATCCCGACCTCGGCCCCCGTCTGGGCCACTAGCCGTCGGAGCGGGAGGAGGGTCACGGGGCCGGCTCCCCGTCGGCGCCCGGCGCGCCGCCACCGGCGATGGGCCCCTCGCGCCCGGACCCACCCTGGACGGCGGTGAGATAGGCGTCCTCCAGGGACCGGGTCCCGGTGCGGAGATCGGTCAACGGGAGATGGCGCTGGTCGAGCCAGGCCGCCACCGCCGCCACCCGTCCGGCCGAGGCGTCCCCGGCCACCGCGTACTCGCCGGGTCGTTCCTCGACCACGTCTCCCGGCGCCGCCCCCACGGCGGCGGCCAGCGCGGCCGTGTCGACCCCGGCCGGCGCGCCGAAACGGATGCCCGGCGCGGGACCGGCGGCGGACAGCTCGGCCACCGTCCCGCGGGTGACGGCCCGGCCGCCGGCCAGGATGACGACCTCGTCGGCCAGGTGTTCGGCCTCCGGGAGCTCGTGGGTGGTGAGGACGACGCAGACCCGCCGTCGTCGGAGCTCCGAGACCACCTCGCGGATGGCGAGTCGCCCTTCGGGGTCGACCCCCGCCGTCGGCTCGTCGAGGAAGACGACCTCGGGCCGGCCCACCAGGGCCAGGGCCAGCGACAGGCGCTGTTGCTCGCCGCCCGACAGCCGTCGCCACGGTGTCCTGGCCGCCGTCCGGAGCCCGACCAGGTCGAGGAGCGCGTCGGGGTCCTCGGCCGACTCGTAGTAGCGGGCGAAGAGGACGAGGGCCCGCCGCGGGCCCATCACCGGGTAGATCCCGCCGCGCTGGAGCATCACGCCCATCCGGGCCACGAGCGCCCGGTGGTCGCGACGGGGATCGAGTCCGAGGACGCGGACCGATCCCGAGGTGGGGTGCCGGTAGCCCTCCAGGGTCTCGACCGTCGACGTCTTCCCGGCGCCGTTCGGACCGAGCAGGGCCAGGACCTGGCCCCGTTCGGCCTGGAGGGACAGCCCGTCCACCGCCGTCACCGTGCCGTAGCGGACGACGAGGTCGCGGCAGTCGATGGCGGGCATCGCGGCGAAGGCTACCGTTGTGCGGACCATGATCGACGTCCGCCTGGCCAGGGAAGATCCGGATGCCGTGAAGGCGGCCCTCGGTCGTCGCGGCGTGGACGCGGCGGAGATCGACGGTCTTCTCGACGCCGACGCACGCGCCCGCAACACCGTCGGCCGGCGCGACGAGTTGCGGGCCCGGGTGAAGGATCTGTCGCGCCAGGTGGCCGAGGCGCGGCGTGCCGGCGACGACGGCCAGGCCGGCCGCCTGGCCGACGAGAGCCGGGAGATCGGTGACGAGGTGACGTCGCTCGGGGCCGACGCCGACGCCGCCCAGGCCGAGGTGCGTGACCGGCTGCTCTGGTTGCCCAACCTCCCGGCCGACGAGGCTCCCGACGGGATGGGACCGGAGGACAATCCCACCGTCCGTCGGTGGCCCGATCAGCCCCGCTCCTACGCCGATCACCAGAGGGTCCCCCACTGGGAGGTGGGCGAGACCCTCGGGATCCTGGACATGGAGCGCGGCGCCAAGCTGTCGGGCTCGATGTTCCCCCTCTACCGCGGCACCGGGGCCCGGCTCATCCGGGCGCTGACCGCCTTCGCCCTCGACCGCCACGCCGACGCCTTCGAGGAGATCCGACCGCCGAGCCTGGTGCGGACCGACACCATGGTGTCCACCGGGCATCTGCCCAAGTTCTCCGACGAGGCCTACCACGTCGAGCGCGACGACCTGTGGGCCATCCCCACCGCCGAGGTCCCGCTCACCTCGATGTACCGCGACGACATCATCGACGAGGCGGTCCTGCCCCTGCGCCTGACGGCGGCGACGGCCTGCTTCCGCCGGGAGGCGGGGGCGGCGGGGCGCGACACGCGGGGGCTGTTGCGCGTCCACGAGTTCGACAAGGTCGAGCTGTTCGCCTACGCCACGGCGGCGCAGGCCCCGGGGGTCCACGACGACATGGTGGGGCGCGTGGAGACGCTGCTGCGGGAGCTCGACCTCGAGTACCGGGTCCTCGACCTGTGCACCGGGGATCTCGGCGCGTCGTCGGCCCGCACCTTCGACCTCGAGGTCTACGCCCCGGGGAGCGACATGTGGCTCGAGGTGTCGTCGGTCAGCTGGTTCCGCGACTACCAGGCGCGCCGGGCCAACGTCCGCTACCGGCCCGAGGCCGGCGGGACACCGCTGTTCGTGCACACCCTGAACGGCTCCGCTCTGGCGTGGGCCCGGATCTGGGCCGCCCTCGTCGAGACCGGCCGCGGCGCCGACGGTTCGGTGGCCCTTCCCGACGCCCTCGCCCCCTACCTCGGCGGCGCCACTCTCCTCACCCCCCGCTGACGCCGGTGAGGCCCCCGGCTACACGCCGGCCGGGACCTCGAAGCGGTAGCCCACCCCGCGGACGGTGGTGATGATGGAGGGGGCGGACGGGTCACGTTCCACGTGGGTGCGGAGCCGCTTGATGTGGACGTCCAGGGTCTTCGTGTCCCCCACGTAGTCGGTCCCCCAGACGCGGTCGATCAGCGTGTCGCGGGTGAGCACCCGACCGGGGTTCTCGATGAGCAGGGCCAGGAGCTCGAACTCCTTGCGCCGCAGGTGGACCTCCTGGCCGCGGACGAAGACCCGGTGGCGGTCGGAGTCCACCCGGACATCGCCCACGGCGCGCGCCCCGGCGTCGGCAGCATGGGCCGCCATGGCGGCGTCGGGTCCGGGGCGCGGGGCCCGGCGCAGCACGGCGTGCATCCGGGCCACCAGCTCGCGGAGGCGGTAGGGCTTGGTGACGTAGTCGTCGGCACCCATCTCGAGGCCCACCACGGTGTCGATCTCGGTCCCCTTGGCGGTGACCATGATGATGGGTACCGAGGACCGCGACCGGATGGACCGGCAGACGTCGATGCCCGACAACTTGGGCAGCATGATGTCGAGGAGGACGAGGTCCGGGTCGATCCGGTCGAACATCTCGAGGGCCTCGTTGCCGTCGCGGGCGATGCTGACGTCGAAGCCCTCGCGCGACAGGCCGATGGCCAAGGCGTCGACGAACGACTCTTCGTCCTCGGCCAGCAGCACGTTCACCCGGGTCCCATCGGTGGTATCGGCCACCGCTCAACCCACCTCGGACTGGGTGGGCAGGATCAGGCGGAAGATGGAGCCTTCGCCCTCGCGCGACTCGACCTCGATGCGGGCCTGATGGTTGGCGGCCACGTGTCGCACGATAGACAGACCGAGACCGGTTCCACCCGTCGTCCGGCTGCGACCCTGATCGACCCGGTAGAAGCGCTCGAAGATCCGATCGAGATCGCGCGCCGGGATCCCCACCCCGTGGTCCTCCACCTCGAGGCGGACCTCCCCGTCGTCGACCGTCCCGGTGAAGCTGACGGTGTTGCCGTCATAGGAGAACTTCACGGCGTTCTCGAGGAGGTTGTAGAGAGCCGAGACCAGCTGGCGCCGATCGCCGAGAACGGCGATCGGCGGGGTGGGTTCGGCCATATCGATCTTGACGTCCCGTTGCTCGGCCGCCGCCCGCATCCTCTCGACGGCCTCGGCCATCAGAAGGTTGACGAGAACGGGCTCACGCGGGGGCGCCTCTTCGGACTCGATCCGTGAGAGATCGAGGAGGTCGTCGATGATCCGGCTGACCCGAAACGCCTCGGTGTGGATCCGGCTGGCCAGGCGCTGGGCCACGGTCGGATCGCTCTCCGCCACCAGCGTCTCGGCCAGGAGACCGAGGGCGCCCATGGGCGTCTTCAGCTCGTGGCTCACGTTGGCCACGAAGTCTCGGCGGATCTCCTCCAGGCGCCGGCGTTCGGAGATGTCGTCGATGACGGCGATCACCCCCAGGGTGCGGCGGCCGTCGTCGATCAGCTGGGTCCGCACGGCCAGGGTCCGGCGCGGTGGTCCGTAGAGATCGAGCGTCTTGTCCGCCGCCCCCGTCTTCCAGGCGTCGGCCAGCAGTTCGACCACGGCGGTGGCCGCCAGAGCATCACCGTGGCGCCCGCCCATGAGGCCCACGGCGCGGGCGTTTCGGAACACCACCTCCCCGTTCTCCTCGCACACGATGACTCCCTGGGGGAGCGTGTCCAGGGCGTGGCGCAAGCGGATGGCGTCGGCCGAGGACTCGGCCACCGCCTCGGCGGCGCGGTCGGTGACCTGTTCGAGGTGGTGGAGCGCAGGCTCGACCCCGGCCGGATCCTCCTCGGGGGTCTCGACGCCCAGGCGGGTGGCGAGGGCCGAGAGGCGCTGCTCGAGCGAGCTGCGACCCGACCGCCGTCCCAGGACCGTGGCCACGACGATCCCGATAAGGGCCAGGCCACCGAGGCCGACGAACCCGGCGATGGCGACGGAATCGGAGATCTTCCCCGTCACACCCACCATCGCGATCCAGACCATCGATCACCAGCATGGCAGGCCGGGACCGGCACCCCGGCACCCCGGCGCAGCGGTCCCGGCCCCGACGCCGCCCGGGGCCGGGGCGCCCGCGCCGTTCCCCTGACCCGGACGGGGTGTCGTGACGACCAACGAAAAATCATGAAACATCTTGAAAGGGGCCGACGGGTTGCTTAGAGTGCCCGGCATGGTGCTGACGGATGTGACCTTGAACCCCGATCCGGGGAACCTGCCCGGTGGCGACGTGCTCCAGCACCTGACCAACGGGCTCGGCGGCTGGGCGTTGATCGGTGCCCTGGTGGCGCTGGTGATCGGCGCCGCGGCGTGGGCACTGGGGTCGCACGCGCAGAACTATCAGCAGTCCTTCACCGGTCGGCGCACCGTCCTGGTGGCCGGGCTCGCCGCCCTGCTGATCGGCGCCGCACCCGCCATCATCAACTTCTTCTTCCACGCCGGGCAGGGCGTGCACTGACATGTCGATCACCACCGCCGTCGGCAGCGCGGTGTCCGGTGCCGTCGGGGACGTGGTGGGGGGCGTGGCCAACGCCGGTTTCGCCGCCGTCTTCACCGCCGCCGGACAATGGGTGGCGTCCGGCGCCGTCTGGTTGCTCGGCCAGGTCGGTCACGCCATGGCGGCCAGCACCGCGGTCGACCTGTCGTCGGGATGGTTCTCGGAGCACGAGTCGGTGATGGCGTCGATGGCCGCCGCCGTGCTCCTCCCCATGCTCGTCTGCGCCGCCTTGCAAGCTCTCTACCGGCAGAGCGCGTCGATGCTGGCGCGTGCCTTTCTCGTCCAGCTCCCGCTGGCGCTGCTCCTCACCGGTGTCGTCGTCGAGCTGGTCCAGATGGCGCTGGCGGTCACCGACGCCCTGTCCTCCCAGGTTCTCGCCGGTGCCGGGGTGGACACCACGAACATCCTCGCCCCCGTGTCGGAATTCCTCGCCGGGGCCGGCGCCGTCAACGTCCAGGTCCCCGCCTTCGTGGTGTTCGTGGGCGGTCTCCTGGTCGCCGTGGCCGCCCTGGGGCTGTGGCTGGAGCTGGTCGTCCGCGCCGCCGCCGTCTCGGTGGCCGTCCTCTTCCTCCCCCTGGCCCTGGCCACCATGGTGTGGCCGGCCGTGTCCCACTGGTGCCGGCGCCTGGCCGACACCCTGGTGGCGCTGATCCTGTCCAAGCTCGTCATCGCCGCCGTGCTGGCTCTCGCCATCGGCGCGCTGGCCGGTGGTCTCGGCGTCGGCGCCACCGGGGGCGACGGGGGCGGTTTCGCCGCCGTCATCAGCGGGATCGCGCTGCTGATCATCGCCACGCTGTCCCCCTTCACCCTCCTGCGGTTGATCCCCGCCGTCGAGGCGGGAGCGGTCACCCATCTGGAGTCGGCCCGTCACCGGCTCAGCTCGCCGGTCCGGCAGGGCGGCAACCTGGCTCTCGACATGGCACGGGCGCGGAAGCGGGTCGACGACGGTACGGGCGGTGCGGCCGACCCCGAGAACGTCGGGAGCGCCGGCTCCACCATCTCGATGGTGGCGGGCAGTGCGCACCTGGCCGAGTACTTCCACCGGGTCGGGGCGGCCGGCGTCGACCTCTCGTCCGTCGTTTCTCGAGAGACAGGTGCGGACACGGCGGGCGGCGCCGACGACGGGGCGGAGGCGCCGGGGCGCGACGGCACCGGCGCGGGCGGCCGTGGCTGACGACGGGGGGACGCCCCGGTACCGGTTCGGACCGCTCGAGCGCCGCGGTCTGGTGGCGGGATGGCGCGGCGGACAGATCGCCGCCGTGGCCACCGGCCTCGTGGTGGCCGTGGGCGTCCTGCGCGCCCGGCCGTCGGCCGCCGGCGCCGCCGTGGCCTTTCTGGCGGTGGCGGTGGGGGTGGGCACGGCCACGTGGCCCGTCGGTGGTCGGACGACGGAGGAGTGGGCGCCCGATGCGGCACGCCATGTCGACGCCGTCCTACGCCAGAGAAGGGTGCGGCGCCGCGAGCCGTTCGCCACCCTGCGGTTCCTCGAGATCGATCTGACCCGGGCCGGTGCCGTCCCGGCGCCACGGCGCGCCGGCGCCCCCCCGGGATCGCCCCCTGGCCGTCGCCCGGGAGCCGGCGTGATCCACGACGTCGCCGGCCGCACCTACACGGCGGTTCTCCGCGCGTCCGGACCGGGGTTCGTCCTGCTCTCCGGGGATGACAAGGCGCGTCGGGTGGGCGGATGGTCCGGCGTCCTCGCCTCGCTCGCCCGCCAGGGTGGCGCCGTCCACCGCGTCCAGTGGATCGAGCGGAGCCTTCCCGACGACGGTGCCGAGGTCCGCCGTCACATCGTCGAGCATGCCGTGATCGGCGCCGACAGCATCGCCCGCCGTTCGTATGCGGAGCTCGTCGACGGTGAGGTCGCCACCGTGCACCGTCACGAGGTGATGGTGGCCGTCACGGTCCACGCCGGTCACGCGGCACGGGCCGTCCGTGCCGCCGGTGGCGGTCAGCGCGGCGCCTGTGCGGTGCTGTTGCGCGAAGCGGCATCGCTGGCCCGTCGGCTCGGTGAGGTCGGCCTCGACGTGGGCGGGGTGATGGCACCCGGTGCCCTGGCCGACGCCGTTCGCCGCGGCTTCGATGCCGAGGTCCACACGCGCGACCTGTCGGACCCACGAGGCGGCCGGTACCCGGGGACGACCGCCGGCGGCCCGGCGTGGCCGGGTCCGATGGGGATGCTCTCCGAGTGGGGCCGCGTCCGGACGGACGGGACCTGGCACACGACCTACTGGATCGCCGAATGGCCCCGGACCGAGGTGGGGGCCGACTTTCTCGGCCCCCTCCTGCTCGCCTCCGACATCCGGCGGTCGGTGTCGGTCGTCATGGAACCGGTGTCGCCCCTGCGCGCCGCCCGCCGGATCGAACAGGCGCGGACGGCCGACATCGCCGACGCCGAGCTGCGCCGGCGCGGTGGCTTCCTGGCCACGGCCCGGCGGCGGCGCGAGGAGGAGGTCCTCGTCCAACGGGAGGACGAGCTGGCCAACGGACACGCGTCCTTCCGGTTCTCCGGGTACGTCACGGTCAGCGCGCCCGACACCGAGGCACTCGACGAGGCCTGCGGACGGGTGGAGCAGATCGCCGGACAGGCGGGCCTCGAGTTGCGTCGCTGCTACGGGGACCAGGCCGTGGCCTTCACCTGCACTCTCCCCTTCGGGCGCGGGCTGGCGTGAGACGTCGCCGACCCTGGGCCGGGGGGTCAGGGGCTACGAGGCTCCGTGAGGGTTTCATGCCCCCACGACGACCCGACACCGCCAGGTCCCTCCGTCCTCACCGACCTCGAGGCCGTGCCAGGACACGGCTTTGGGGACGGGCCCGACAAGAACCACCTCGGCCACCTCGACGACTTCCAGGTCGCCGGCCATCCCACCGTCCTCGGCCTCGGCCAGGTGGACGTGGACGGGCACCTTCCCGAACACGTCGACCGTGTCGATGACCTCTTCGAGCAGCCCGACGAGAAGGTCGGGGGTGGGGGCAGGCTCCAGGACGATCGGGAGGGTCGTCGTGGTGGCGGTGTCACGGAGGTCGGCGAACACGCTCACCAGGGCGCCGACAGCCTCCGCCAGGCAGGTGACCCGATCCGGTCCCCACGCTTCGAGGACGTGGCCGGGTGTCTGGGGCGCGAGCCGGAATCCGCGATCGCCGGGCAGGTCGTCCGGGCCGTTCCCGGTTTCCATCAGCGGACGCCCGTCCTCGCCGGAGCCCGTGCCCCCGGTGCCAGACGGGCCAGGGCGGAGCACTCCCGCCCACCGGGACAGGTTCCCGGACCGGCGTGGTGGGCCAGAGCGGTCCGTACGAAAGCGCCTTCGAGGTCTCGTGGATCGACGCCGGCCGCCGACGACAGGGATCGCACCTGGCCGAGCGGGTCACGGGCACGTTCGTCGACGAGGCCGAGGTGGTGGGCACAGGTCGCCACCCGGGGATCGAGTGCGGGCGCGGCGAGGGCCCACACGCCGCGCAGTTCGCGCAGGAAGACGCCGACGGTGACCGGTCCCCAGCCGGGAAGGTCGTCGAGTGCCTTCTCGAGCTCCGCCGGTGTGCGGGCCTTGTCCGGGATGGCGCACACGCGCCCGCCGTAGTGCTCGCCGAGCGCGTCGCACAGCGCGTGCAGCCGGGTGGCCGTCTTGTAGTCGTATCGTGCGTACCCGCCACGGTCGAGCAGGGCCACGAGGTCGTCCCATCGGAACGCCCGGGCCGTGGCCACCGTCACGCCCGCCTCGTCGAGCACGTGAAAGGTGCGCTCGGCGATGGCGGTCGGAATCCGGGCCCCGAACAAGGTTGCCGCCATGAACCAACGGTCGATCTCGGCTTCACCGGCCTCGACGTCGATGCCCAGGGCCGTTGAGAACCGGCCGCCACCGGCCACGAGGCGCCGCACCATGTCGGTGCGGGCGCGCCGAGGGGTGAGTGCCGGGGTCGCGGCGATCGTGTCCACTCCCTCACCGTCGCCCGGGCCGGCCCGCACCGCAAGTGCCGAAGGTCACCAGCTCGACAGCGCCGCCCGGCGCCGAACGTCGTCCGAGCCCCACCTTGGGTCCTTCGGCCCTGGCGGCATACCGGGCCCGGGAGCGATGCTGGAAGGGTGAGTGACGACAAGCACCGTGGGGCAGACAAAGACCGTGGGGCGATCGAACGGGCCGACGAGGTTGAGCCCGCGTCCGTGCATCCCCCAGTGCATCCGCACCTTCAGGTGGATGCCTGTGAGCGCTGCGGGTCCCACGACGGCGTCCGCCAGGGTCTGTGTCCTGGTTGTCGAGAGATCCTGCGCGGTGAGCGGAAGGTGATGGCACCCGAACACGCGGAGAAGCCGCACCAAGCGCAGCCTGAACCCCTGCACAATCCGCCCTGGCGGCGGCGCGGCGCCTGAACCCACTCACACGTCGGGGCCGTCGGCGGCGAGATCGTCACGGTCCGATTGTCCGAAGCCCTCAGGGAGGATCGTCGCCAGGCAGCCGGCAAGGTGACGGAGAGGTGACGGGATCATCGTCGCTCCATGGGCGTCCCCGCACACCACGCCACCACCCGTCATCTCGGCGCCGCCTACCCCTTCGCCTCCGAAGCGGGACTGGGCGGGCGCGGCGTGCTGATCGGCCGCGACCTGCTCGGCGGAGCGTTCGTCTACGACCCCTTCGAGCTCTATCGGAGGGGACTCCTGACCAACCCGAACATGGTCGTCTTCGGCCAGATCGGACGGGGGAAGAGCGCATTCGTGAAGACGTACCTGTGGCGGCAGGCCGTGTTCGGTCGTCGCGCCTGGGTGGTGGACCCGAAGGGCGAGTACGGGCCCTTGGCCCGGGCCTGGGGGATCGAGCCGGTGGCGCTGCGACCGGGGTCACGCGTGCGCCTCAACCCTCTGGACGCGCCATCGGGCGGACCGGGATCGTCGGCCGCCGAGGTCACCCGGCGTCGGGCGGAACTGCTCTGCGCGCTGGCGGCCGCCAGCCTGGGCCGGTCTCTGGCGCCGATCGAGAGGACGGCCATCGAGCTGGCCGTGGCCCAGGTGTCCGGCGGCGGAGGGCACCGCGCCCGAGGACGAGAGGCGCCGACGCTGCCCGACGTGGTCGACGCGCTGCTCCAGCCCAGCGAGGAGTCGGCGCGTGCCGTGCGGACGACGGCCGACTGTCTGGCGGGCGACGGCCGGCATGTGGCGCTCGAGTTGCGGCGGCTGGTCGCCGGCGACCTCCAGGGCATGTTCGACGGCGCCACCACTTCCGGCATCAGCCTGGACGGACCTCTCGTCGTTCTCGACCTGTCCGCCGTCTACCGGTCGGCCGCCCTCGGTGTTCTCATGACGTGTGCCGCCGCCTGGTTCCAGGCGGCCGTGGCGGGGCTCGCATCCCCCGGCGCCGGCTCTCGCCCGGTCACCGGCGACGATGCCCCGGCCGGCGCCGCGGTCACGGGTGCGGCGGGGGTGGTGGTTGTCGTCGACGAGGCGTGGGCTATTCTGGCCAACCTCGGCGTGGCGCGCTGGCTCCAGGCGAGTTGGAAGCTGTCGCGTGCGTGGGGCGTGTCGAACATCGCCGTCCTCCACCGGCTCTCGGACCTCACCTCGGCCGGGGTGTCCGGATCCGAACAGGTCGGCCTGGCCCAAGGGTTGCTGGCCGACTCCGAGACCCGGGTCGTCTACGCGCAGCCCCCCGGTGAGGTCGAGCGGGCCGGAGACCTCCTCGGTCTGTCCTCCACCGAGACCGAGCTCGTCCCCCATCTGCAGAGGGGGGTGGCGTTGTGGAAGGTCGGAGGCCGCTCGTTCCTCGTCCAACACCGGCTCTCGGCGCCCGAGAGGGCGATCGTGGACACCGACTCCCGGATGGTCGACGCCGGACCGACCGGCCCCCGCTGACCGGCGCGCCCATGGGCATCGTCGTCTTCCTGGGGGCGTCGGCCCTCCTGGCGTCGGCGTGGCTGGTCACGGGACGGTCCGGACCGTGCCGGCAACGCCGGCCCGCTCGACCGGCGCCGGTGCGCCGGCCGCGCCCCCCGGGGAACGGGCCCGGACACGACGGGGCGCGCTGGGCCCGTCGAAGAGACCTCCGGTCGCTGGTGGTGCGGACGCCGGAAGCGGGCCGCCTCACCCTCGGTGTCGCCTGTGGCCGCCTGCTGGCGGTGGACGCCGGCCATTCCCTGTTGGTCGTGGGGCCGACGCAGAGCTTCAAGACCACGGGCCTGGCCGTGCCCGCGCTGCTCGAATGGCAGGGTCCGGTGGTGGCCGCCTCGGTCAAGGGCGATCTGGTCCACGACACCGTCGCCTGGCGCCGGCGGCAGGGGAGGGTGTGGACCTACGACCCCACCGGCTCGACCGGTCGGGAGACGGCCCGTTGGTCACCGCTCGCCGCCGTCACCACCTGGTCGGAGGCGCGCCGCGTGGCCGACGACCTCGTCGAGGCGGGCCGGACGGCACCGGGTGGGCTCACCGACGGCGACTTCTGGTACCGCACGGCGGCCAAGCTCCTCGCCCCTCTCCTCCTCGCTGCGTCGTCCTCGGGGCGCACCATGGCCGACGTGGTGCGGTGGGTCGACGAGCAGGAGACCGATGAAGTGGTGGATGCACTCGACACGGCCGGCCAGTGGGAGGCCCTCCAGGCGCTGCGGGCCACCTGGGGCCGCGACGAACGCCAGCGCAGTGCCGTCTACACCACGGCCGAGACGGTGGTGGAGGTCTTCGCCGACCCTGCCGTGGCCGCATCGGCCGTGCCGGGGGGCGATGACGTCGACCCGGTCGGTCTCCTCGACGGCGCGAACACCCTGTACCTGTGTGCCCCGGCCCACGAGCAACGCCGTCTGCGGCCTCTGTTCTCCGGCCTCGTCGGTCGCGTGATCGACGCCGCCTACGAGCGCGCCGCCGCCCGAGGCCGGCCGCTCGACCCGCCCCTGCTCGTCGTCCTCGACGAAGCGGCCAACGTGGCCCCGTTGGCCGAGCTCGACGGGCTGGCGTCCACCGCCGCCGGCCACGGGATCCAGCTGGTGACCGTCTGGCAGGACCTGGCCCAGCTCACCGCCCGCTACGGGCCGCGGGCGGGAACGGTGGTGAACAACCACCGGGCCAAGCTCTTCCTGTCGGGTATCGCCGATCCGGCCACCCTCGACCACGCCAGCGCTCTGATCGGTGAGTCCGAGCAGCCGGTGTCCTCCACCACCGTGGACCGCGGCCGCTCCTCGGCGTCCACCACCGTGACGGCCACCTATCGTCGGCTCGCCCCCGTCGACGCGCTGCGCCGGATGGCCCCCGGCCACGGCGTCCTGATCTCCGGGCACCTGCCGCCGGCGCGCGTCGTGCTACGGCCCTGGTACGGCGACGAGGAGCTGCGGCGCCGGGCGCAGGGAGGCCACGGGCAGATTGGTAACTAATATGTTACCGTAACGACTGGGTTACCAAAGAGGAGTGCTCATGAGCGTGACGGTGGTGCGGTACCGGACCAAGCCGGACGCCGCCGAGGAGAACCAGGCGCTGATCGAGAGGGTGTTCGGCGAGCTCGACACCGGTCGCCCGGACGGGCTCCGGTACGCCAGCTTCCGGTTGGCCGACGGGGTGAGCTTCGTCCACGTGGCGTCGATCGAGACGGACGACGGCACGAACCCGCTGACGTCCATCTCGGCCTTCTCGGAATTCGTCCGGGACATCGGCGACCGCCTGGAGGAGGGCCCTCGGCTTTGGACGCCACCGTCGTCGGCTCCTACCGGTTCTGGCCCGGCGACGAGGGGTACGGGACGTGACCGAGCTGCGCTACCACCTCCGCTGCATCGATGACCTGCACGCCATGCTGACCGCCGGGGACAACCCGGTCGGTGGCTGGTACGGATTGAAGAAGGGACTGCGGGGCCGTTTCGGCAACTATGTCCCTCCTGTTCTGGAGGTGCTCGGACTGGCCGAGGTCGAGCACAATGCCCGGAACAACCGGATGCGCGCCGTCCCCACCGACTGACGCCGCGCGGACCGGCCCCGGGAGGTGTGGACAGTGAGGAGCGAGCCGGCCGGCGATCCGTTCGAGGCTCTCGGTGATCCGAACCGGCGGGCCATCGTCGAATTGCTCGGCGCCGGCGGGCGGTCGGTCGGCGAGCTCGCCGACGCTCTCCCGATCAGCCGGCCTGCCGTGTCGCGCCATCTCCGGTTGTTGAAGGAGGCCGGTCTGGTCGTCGAGGAGGCGAGGGGGACGCGCCGCCTCTACAGCCTCCACGACCAGGGCGTCGAGGCGGTGGAGGCCTATCTCACCCGGGTCTGGGGCGATGCCGCCGCCCGGTTCCGGCTGATGGCCGAGAACACGGGTCGTCGGAAGAAGAGATCGGGGCCCCGGTGACGGAGCCGCTGCGGCTGAGCTACGAGATCCAGTGCCCGGCCGAGCACGCCTTCGAGATCTGGACGACGCGGCTGTCGACGTGGTGGCCCCGAGGCCATTCGGCGTCGGGACATCCCGACACCGTGGTCGTGTTCGAGCCGCGCCCCGGGGGCCGTATCTTCGAACGGACCCCCGACGGGACCGAGATCGACTGGGGTGAGATCACGCTCTGGAGGCCGCCGCGCCGTCTCCGCTATCTCTGGCACATCAGCCGTGACCGCGCCGATGCCACCGACGTCGAGTTGACGTTCGTGGATCGGGGCGACGGGACGACGCGGCTCGAGATCGTGCACTCGGGCTGGGAGCGCCTCGGCGCCGGGGGCGTGGCGTGGCGAGAGGCCAACACCGCCGGGTGGAACGCGCTCATCCCGAGATTTCTCGCCGCCGCCGAAGCGTGAGACGTCGCCGTCGCCTCGTCACCGTGGTTCTGGTCGTGGCGGCGGCACTCGGAGCGGGGTGCGCCGAGGGTCCGGGCGTGGCGGGAGCCACGAAGGTCGTCGGCAAGGTGGAGCCCTCGCCCGGCTGCGTCCGCGCACCGGCGGACGCGCGGCGGGCGGGCGCGGTGCCGGCGGGTGCGGAGCGGACCGTGAGCCTGCAGGCCGGTGCCGTCAGCGGGTCCTACCAGCTGTCGGTCCCCCGGACCTACCGGTTCCGCCGACCGACGGCTCTGATCCTCCTCTTCTACGGCTTCGGCTCCGACCCGGCGCAATTCGCCGCCCTGACGCACCTGCCGGCGCGGGGATCGACGGCCGGGTTCCTGGTCGCCGTCCCCCATGACCAGAGCGGCGAGTCGGAGTGGCAGCTCAGCGGCCACGGGACCGATGCCACCTTTGTCGACGCGCTCGTCGGTTCCCTCGAGCACCGCTACTGCGTCGACCAGGGCGCCGTCTTCGCCGTCGGGCTCTCCGCCGGCGCCGCTTTCACCATCGCCTACTCCTGTGCGCACGAGGGCCAGATCGCCGCCATCGCCACCGTGGCCGTCGAGTTCCAGCTCGGCTGCAGCCGTCCGATGCCGATCCTGGCCTTCCACGGGACGAGCGACCCGCTCGTCCCCTACCGCAACGGTGCCACCGGACTCTCCCTCCCCGGGGTGAAGGTGCGGGGGACGCAGCTCAACATGGGGGACTGGGCCCGGCTCGACCACTGCCGGGCCCGGTCGCGTCGCAGCGTGGTCGGATCCCAGGTTGTCCGGCAACAGTGGACCGCGTGCGCCGACCGCACCACGGTGGTCCTCTACACCATCCTCGGGGGCGGCCACTCCTGGCCCGGGGCGGATCCGGCGGCGGCCATCGGTCTCACCACGCAGGAGATCAGCGCCACCTCATTGGCACTGGTGTTCTTCGGGCACCTTCGGGGCTGAGCGCTACCCGCCGGTCGGCGCGACGAGGGTGATGGCATCCTGCGGACAGGACGTCACGCAGAGACCGCAGGCCCGGCAGGATCCGGCCCGGGGCGTGTAGGCCGTCAGCCGTCGGTGGGCCAGAACCTTGAGCTTGGTCCCGAACCGGAGGGGGGCGAAGTCACCGGGGTCGATGCGCCGGACCTCGAAGACGTCGTTCGGGCAGACGTCGACGCAGTCGCGCTCCGCCTCGCAGCGCGTCCGGTCGACGACCGGTGTCCACGATCCCGCCGGAGCGTGGCAGCGTTCGCCGGGACGGTCGGGGTCCGTCGCCGCACGCCGTTTCTTCTGGAGGATCGGGTCGTCCGCCATGCATCGCCTGCGCCGATCGGATGGCAGCCGGTGGTGCGCCGTCAGTGCGGCGAGCCCGGTGCCACCAGGGGCCAGGGACGTTCCCGTTCGGCCACCAGGGCCAGGTCGAGCAGGAGTTGCTCTTCGTGGTGGCGTCCGATGACCTGCATGCCGACGGGAAGCCCGTCGACGGTGCCGACCGGGATGGAGACGGCCGGGTTGCCGGACAGGTTGGCGGGCATGGTGAGGGCACCGTTGTTCCCGAGAGCGCGTTCGAATCCGAATTCGGCGATCAGGTCGCGCTCGCCCACCGTCGACGCCATCGGGCCGGAGGCGTTGAAGGCGACGTCGGGGTTGGTGGCGGCGAAGACGAAGTCCACCCGGGCGAAAGTGTCGGCCATGACTTCGTTGAGCACCACCCGGAACATCTCGTTGGCGCCGGCCATCCTCAGGTCGAAGCGGTTGAAGGCCACGTTCACGGCGAACTGGATCTCGGGGGTGAACAGCTCTTCGCATGCCGGGTACCGGTCGCCGAGATCCCCGATCAACGTGACGAGGTTCCCCATGGCCCACTCGAACCCGGCCTCGGGGAGCTTCACGGCCAGATCGACGCGCTCGAGACCGACGTCGGCGATCAGGGCGTCGGCGCCGGCGACCAACCGGTCGACCACCTCGGGCCGGACGATGGCGTCGCCGAAGTCGACGACGACGGCGGCGCTCTTGCCGCGGAGATCGTCGACGTGCGTGCCGAGATCGCGCTCCCATCCCGAGACCCGCGGGAGGCTGAGGGTGTCACCGGCGTCGAAGCCGTTGCAGACGTCGAACCAGCGAGCAGTGTCCCGCACCGATCGGCTGATACAGCCGAGGACGACGGTCAGCGGGGTGTGGTGTGTCCGAGGTCCGCGGGGGATCCTGCCGAACGTCGATTTCAGCCCGAAGGTGCCGGTGAACCCGGCCGGGATGCGGATGGAGCCGCCCCCGTCCCCGGCGGTGCCGAGCGGGAGGATGCCGCCGCCCACCGCCGCCGCCGTCCCTCCCGAGGAACCGCCCGGCGTGCGATCCCGGTTCCAGGGATTGCGCGTCGTGCCGTGGAGACGGGAGTGGGTGTAGTTGACGCCACCGAACTCGCTGGCCGTGGTCTGGGCGGCCAAGACGGCACCGGCGCCGGCCAGTCGGTCGACCACCGTCGAACTGTGCGACGCCACCCGATCGGCGAAGACGAGGGACGCCTCGGTGTCGGGCCATCCCTCGACGATGTCGAGCTCCTTGACCCCGATGGGGACGCCCCCGAAGGGAAGGGAGGTGTCGGCCCGGGCGGCCGCGGCCCGGGCATCGTCGGCGGCGACATGGCTGAAGGCGTTGAGCTCCGACCGTTCGATGGCGGCCAGTGAGAGCTCCAGTGCCTCGGGCGGGGTGATCTCACCCTTGCGGAAGGCGTCGACGAGGGAACACGCGTCTCCCTGCCACGGCTGATCGGTCATTTGCGCAGGCTACGCCATCGTGGCCAGCGGCGACGAGGCGCTTCCGCGTAGCGTGGGGGGATGTCAGAGGATCTCGAGACGCAGACCGTTGCCACCCTTTCAACCCCTCCTGCCGCCGTCGTCGTCGCCGCTTCCGCTGCACCCGTCGGTCCGCTGACCCTGGCCATCGACATCGGGGGAACGGGGCTGAAGGCGTCGGTCCTCGACGCCCACGGCGCCATGGTCGCCGACCGGGTCCTCGTGAAGACCACCTATCCGTGCCCGCCGACGAAGCTCGTCGACGACCTCACCGCCCTGGTGGCCCCTCTGCCCCCGGCCGACCGGGTGTCGGTCGGTTTTCCCGGGATGATGCGCAAGGGTCACGTGCTGTCGGCCCCGCACTTCGTCACCGAGGCCGGTCCCGGGACCAAGGTCGTCGACGACCTGGTGACGCAGTGGGACCACTTCGATCTGGCCGGCGCCTTGAAGAAGCGGTTGGGGAAGCCCACCAAGGTGGCCAACGACGCCGATCTCCAGGGTGCCGCGGTGGTGAGCGGGAAGGGCCTCGAACTGGTCGTCACCCTGGGGACGGGTGTGGGGACGGCGCTGTTCTACGACGGACGGCTGCTGCCCCATCTCGAGTTCGCCCACCACCCGTTCCGGAAGGGGGAGACCTACAACGAACAGCTCGGCGACGCCACGCGCAAGGAGATCGGCAACGGGCGGTGGAACAAGCGCGTCCGCCGTGCCGTCGACACGTTGCGGGCGCTCACCTTCTTCGATCACTGCTACATCGGCGGCGGGAACTCCAAGCATCTGACGGGGGATCTGGCGGACGACGTGAGCACGGTCGACAACACGGCCGGGATCCTGGGGGGGATCAAGTTGTGGGGGAGCCGGCAGCTGCCGGTCTGAGGACGCTTCCGACGATGGTGGACTCGCCCACGGGCCCGGGACCGCAGCAGCCGACCCCGGGCCGGCGCCTCAACCCCCGTGGGGTGCGGACCCTGGGTGCCCTGGTGCTGGTGGGCGCCCTTGTCGTCCTCGTCGTCCAGAACTCCCAGCGCGTCACCATCCGCTTCTGGTTCGTCACCGGTCACATCCGGCTCATCTGGGTGATCGTGGTCTGCCTGGTTGTCTCCGGTACCGTCGGCTACCTGGCCGGTCGGCGCGGTCGGCGCGGTCGGCGCGGTCGGCGCGGTCGGGGGCGCCGGCCGGCACCGGACTGACCCCGCCGGGCACGACCGGGGCGTGCCGTCACCGCGAGGCGGCTACCGTGCGGCGGCATGCGGGCGGTCACCATCGTCGACGGCGAGCTCCGGTGGGACGGGCACCCCGACCCCGTCGCCGGCGACAGCGAGATCGTCCTGGCCGTGCGGGCGGCGGGCGTCAACGCCGCCGATCTCCTCCAACGTCGGGGCTTCTATCCGGCGCCGCCCGGCGTGCCGGCCGACATCCCCGGACTGGAGGTGGCCGGGGAGGTGGTGGCCGTCGGGCCACGGGTGTCACGCTTCGCCGTGGGGGACAGGGCCATGGGGGTGGTGGGCGGCGGCGCCCAGGCGGAGAGGGCCGTGATCGACGAACGCTGCGCCCTGGCCGTCCCCGACGGGCTCTCGTGGGAAGAGGCGGGCGGTTTCCCGGAGGCGTTCTCCACCGCCCACGACGCGTTGTTCACGCAGTGCGGACTGGCCATGGGTGACCGGGTGCTGGTGACGGCCGCCGCCGGCGGGGTGGGGACGGCCGGCGTGCAGCTCGCCGCCGCCGTCGGGGCGACGACGGTGGCGTCGGTGCGGTCGCCGGAGCTGCGTGACGCGGTGACGACACTCGGGGCCGCCCACGCCGTGGATCCTGAGGACGCCGCCGGTCTCGGCCCGTTCGATGTGGTGCTCGAACTGGTCGGTGCGTCCAGCCTGCCCGGCGCGCTCGGAGCTCTGGCCGTCGGGGGTCGGATCGCCGTGATCGGGGTGGGAAGCGGGGCCCGGGTCGAGATCGATCTGATGGGTCTGATGCACCGGCGGGGGCGGATCTCGGCGTCGACACTGCGTGCCCGTTCCATCCTCGAGAAGGCGGCCGTGGCCCGGGCCGTCGAGGCGCACGTGCTGCCCCTGTTGCGGTCGCGGCGTCTGCGCGTCCCCGTGGAGGCCACGTACCCCATGGACCGTGCCGCCGAGGCCTATGAGCGCTTCGCCGCCGGTGGCAAGCTGGGCAAGATCGTCCTCGTCGCCTCCGGGTCGTCGGTGTAGGCGGGCGGATCGTCAGGCGGGTTTCGACCCGCCGCCGACCGCCGTCGCGCCGGGGGCGAGCTGTCCCGCCAGGGCGACGAGTCCCGCCGCCGTCACCTCCGACGCCGCCGTGGTGTCGACGTCACGGAGCCATGCCAGGTTCCGGCGGTGGAGATCCGACGAGGGGTCGTAGCGGTTGAGGACCACGAAGGGCGGGGGGCGCTGGTCCCCGGCGCCGGCGCCGGCGCCGGCGCCGGCGCCGAGTGCCCCCATGCTGAGGCGGACGGCGTTGATGGTGCCGAGACCGGCGTCGGCCACCAGGACGATCCGATCGGGGACGATGGCCGCCGCCATGTCGAGGACATCGCCGTCGTCGGCCTGCGGGGACCTGACGCCCCCGGCCGTCTCCACCAGGCCCACGTCGGCGGCGGGGGCGGGCCAGGCGATGGCGCCGACGAGATCGGAGACGGTGGGCCCGGGGAGGCCCAGAGCGTCGGCGGCCATGGGCGGGGCCAGGGGGATCGGGTACCAGCGGGCCGGTGGGCACACGGTGGCGGGGTCCTCGCCGCTGGCCGCCCCCAGGACCTCGGCGTCCGTCGGTCCCGAGCCGACGGCGAAGGACTGGGCCGGCTTGCGGGCGGCCACCGAGAGCCCGGCCCGGCGCCACGCCTCGAGCAGGCGGGCGGACACCCAGGTCTTGCCCACGTCGGTCCCGGTGCCCGCTACCAGGACGACGACCGCCGGGCGGGGCCCGGTCACGGTGCCTGTCGAGATCCGACGGCCGAGACCTCGGCGAGCGCCCCGAGGAGGAGAGCGAGGTGCTCCGGGGTGTGGGCCGCTGACACCGTGACCCGCAGGCGGGCCGTCCCCGGCGGGACGGTGGGCGGCCGGATGGCCGGCACCCAGACGCCGTGGTGGCGCAGGATCTCCGACGCCGCCACCGCCCGCTCGTCGCTTCCGAGGATGACGGGGATGATGGGGCTCGGGTGGCCGGGGGCCACGGACTCGACGTGGGCGGTGAGCCGGGCGCGCAGGAGTGCCCCCTCGGGCGACACCAGGATGCGCAGTGCCGCCAGGGCGGCGGCGGCGTCGGCCGGGGTGGGAGCCGTGGTGAAGATGTAGGAGCGGGCGCGGTTCTCGAGATGGTCGATGAAGGGGCGGGCGCCCGCCACGAAGCCGCCGAGAGACCCGAGTGTCTTCGACAGGGTCCCCACCCGCAGGACGTCGACACCGGCGAGATGGGGGCCGAGATCGGGGCCGAGGACGTCGTGGGCCTCGTCGAGGACGAGGAGCGCTCCGTGCCGGCGGCAGGCGTCGGCGATCTGGCGCACGGGGGCGATGTCGCCGTCCATGGAGAAGACGACGTCGGTGACGACGAGCGTCGGACCCGTGGCCTGGTCCAGGAGGGCTTCGAGGTGGTCGATGTCGCGGTGGCGGTAGACGGCGACCTCGGCGCGCGACAGGCGGGCCCCGTCGACGATGGAGGCGTGGTTGAGCTCGTCGGAGAGGATACGGACCCCACGGTCGCCGAAGGCACCGAGGACCCCGAGGTTGGCGGCGAAGCCGGTGGGGAAGACGACGACGCGTTCGGTGCCCTTCCACGACGCCAGCGCCTCTTCGAGTTCCTCGTGACAGGGCCGGCTCCCGGTGACGAGGCGGCTGGCCCCCGAACCCGTGCCCCAGAGGTCGAGGGCCTCGTGCGCGGCCGCCGTCACCGCCGGGTGCGTCGACAGGCCCAGATAGTCGTTGGAGGCGAAAGCCACCACCGGGCGGCCGTCCTCGGTGAGCACCCCTTCGGGGCCCCGGGCGTCGAAGGTGACGGGGTGGCGCCACCGGCCCTCGGCGTGGAGGCGGCTGTTGCGAGCCTCGACCAACGACGACCACGCCGTCCCCGACCGGGCCGACACGTTCACGGCGCCGCCCCCGGACCGCCGCCGCCGGTGGCGTCGGCTGCCTCGTCGGCCACCTCCGCCAGGGCGGCGTGGAGCGTCGAGGCGATGCGGTCGATCTCGTCGGCGGTGACGGTGAGCGGCGGCATGAGGACGATGACGTCGCCGAGCGGGCGCAGGAGCACGCCGCGGCGGACGGCGGCCGCGCAGACCCGACGGCCCCAGCGCAGGCCCGGTCGCGGTGGCCCGAGCTCGACTCCGACCATGAGCCCGCGTTGACGGACGGAGCGGACCTGCGGGAGGGGTGTGATCGAACGGGCCAAGGCGGCGTCGAGCTGGGCGGCGCGTGCCCCGACGTTGGCGAGGACGTCGTCACGGTCGATCAGACGGAGGTGTTCGAGGGCCACGGCGGCGGCCAGCGCGTTCCCGGCGAAGGAGTGCCCGTGGTAGAAGGTGCGCGGGCCGAGGTCCTCGCCGAGGAAGGCGTCGTAGACGTGCCCCGCCGCCACCGTGGCCGACATGGGGAGGTATCCGCCCGTGAGGCCCTTTCCCAGGCAGAGCAGGTCGGGTCGGATGCCGGACCATTCGGACGCGAACAGCCGCCCGGTGCGGCCGAAGCCGGTGGCCACCTCGTCGGCGATGAGCAGGACGCCGGCGCGGCGGGCGGCGTCGGCCAGCCGGGCCACCTCGGTGGGATCGGTGACGAGCATGCCGGCGGCTCCCTGGACGAGAGGCTCGATCACCACGGCGGCGAGCTCCCCGGCGTGGCGGTCGACGGCCGCCACCGCCTTGTCGGCCCAGCCGGGATCGTCGTAGCCGGGGGTGCGGACCACGGGGAAACGCAGCGCGTCGAAGACGTCGGTCCCGAATCCGCCGTCGCCGAGGGAGAGCGACCCGACGGTGTCCCCGTGATAGGCGTTGCCGAGCGCCAGGTAGCGGCTCCGGCCGTCGACACCGGTGTTGATCCAGAACTGGAAGGCGATCTTGAGGGCCTGCTCCACGGCCGACGCCCCGTCGGAGGCGAAGAGGACGTGGGGGGAGTCGACGGGGACCACGGCGGCCAGCGCCTCGGCCAGCTCCACCACCACGCGGTTGCCGTGGCCGAGAAGGGTGGAATGGGCCACGAGGTCGAGTTGGCGGCGCAGGGCGGCGTCGAGCTCGGGGACCCGGTGGCCGAGGGTGGTGACCCAGAGCGAGGAGATGGCGTCGAGGTAACGGCGGCCGTCGACGTCGACCAGCTCACGGCCTTCGGCGTGGTCGACGATGATCGGGGTGTTGTCGCCGTAGGTGGCCATCTGGGTGAAGCCGTGCCAGACCACCGCCGCGTCGCGGCTCACCCAGTCGTGGGGGTCACCGTGCTCTGTAGGCGCGCCCGGAGTCACCGTCAGACCTGGGAGCGGCCCCGGTCGACGATGGCCCCCCGTCGCCGTTCGATGTCGGCGGGGTCGACACCGCCGCGCTGGAAGACCGCCGCCGCCCGGGTCTCGACGTCCCGGGCGTCGGCGCCCGGGACCCGGGAGGTGGCTTCGTAGGTGGCGAGGATGGCACGCAGAGCGTGTTGATCGGAGGAGACGACGTCGGCGGCCAGTCGACGGGCGCAGGGGAGGAGCTGGTCGTGGTCGACCACGTGATTGACGAGCCCCCACGCCAGGGCGCGGTGGGCGTCGACGAAGTTGCCGGTGGTGCTCATCTCCCGGGCCCGCCGGATGCCGACGGCCTGGGGCAGGGTCACGGTCAGGCCCCAGAGCGGGTGGACGCCCACCCGGGAGTGGGTGTCGGCGAAGCGGGCACGCTCCGAGGCCACCAGGAAATCGCAGTTGAGCGCCAGCTCGAGGCCCCCGGTCACGGCCACGCCGTTGACGGCACCGATGATCGGCTTCGACGTCGGCAGCGTGGGACCCCGGACCAGCCGTCGGGGCTCGACGATGTCACGGCCGGCGCCGTCGCGGCGGTTGTCGGGGGGCCGCCGCAGGACGCCGCCGTCGACGCCCAGCTCCTTCAGGTCGAGGCCGGCACAGAAGGCGGGGTCGGCGCCGGTGAGGATGAGGACGTCGACGTCGTCGCGGGTGTCGGCCTCGCCGACGAGGTCACCGAGGCGGGCGATGAGTTCCCGAGACATGGCGTTGCGCGCCTCGGGTCGGTTGAGGGTGACGGTGGCGATCCTGTCCGCCACCTCGAGCAGGACGACGTCGGACACGGGAGGGCGGCGCGTCGCTAGGTGGTGACGATGACGGACGAGCCGTGGCCGAAGAGACCCTGGTTGGCGGTCACCCCGACGCGCGCCCCCTCGACCTGGCGACCGTCGGCCCGGCCCCGGAGCTGCCAGACGAGCTCGCAGACCTGGGCGATGGCCTGGGCCGGGATGGCCTCGCCGAAGCACGACAGGCCACCGCTCGGGTTCACCGGTATGCGACCGCCGACCTCGGTGTCACCGTCGCGCAGGAGCCGTTCGGCCTCCCCCTCCTTGCAGAGGCCGATGTCCTCGTACCAGTCGAGCTCGAGCGCCGAGGAGAGGTCGTAGACCTCGGCCACGTCGACGTC
>Ga0209415_10003477_pt1 | contig 29282 bp, 26 predicted proteins | sample PeaSoiSIISIP2007_FD_187696 | JGI IMG/M metagenome (GOLD analysis project Ga0209415, IMG submission 187696) | Peat soil microbial communities from Weissenstadt, Germany - SII-SIP-2007 (SPAdes) (version 2) | ecosystem: Environmental > Terrestrial > Soil > Wetlands > Peat | place: Germany...
GGGGGTGTAGCTCAGTTGGTTAGAGCGCCGGCCTGTCACGCCGGAGGTCGCGGGTTCGAGCCCCGTCACTCCCGCCATTACTCCAGTCTTCGGCATGTCTTGGCGCAGTAAATGTGAGTGGGAAGATTTGGTCGCAGTAATCTCCTCGTTTGACGACCTTCGGTTGATTGTTTAACATTTCTCTTGGATTTGTTGGACAGAGCCCCGACGTTAACTTGGTGGGTGGCCTAAGTCTTTCTCGGGTCTGACGATTGGTGGAGGGCAGAACCATGGATGCCATGCTCCTTGAATACCTCCCGATTCTTCTATTCCTCGGCATCGCCGTGGTCTTCGCTCTCATCTGTGTCGGAGCCTCGTGGCTGGTCGCTCGGCAGAAGCCGGACGTCGCGAAGGAATCGGCCTATGAATGCGGTTTCGATGCCTTCGACGACGCACGCTCGAAGTTTGAGGTGCGCTTTTATCTCGTCGCCATTCTGTTCATTATCTTCGACCTTGAAGTTGCCTTTCTCTTTCCCTGGGCCGTTTCGCTCGGAAAGATTGGATTGTTCGGCTTCTGGTCGATGATGGGATTCCTGGGCATTCTGACCGTCGGTTTCATTTACGAATGGAAAAAGGGAGCGTTGGAATGGGAGTGACCCCCGGTCCGACAACGACAGAGTCCGTCCCGGTTTCCGGCGCCGAGCAGAACGTTGGTCTCCAGGCCGCGGTTGAGGAACTCAATCAGAAGGGTTTCCTGCTGGCGAGTGTCGACGCGCTTGCCAATTGGGCCTTTACCGGTTCGATCTATCCGATGACCTTCGGTTTGGCTTGCTGCGCGGTGGAAATGATTCATTCCGCCTGTTCGCGCTATGATCTCGATCGGTTCGGCGTGGTGTTTCGCCCGAGTCCCCGGCAATCGGATGTGATGATCGTGGCCGGTACGCTCACCAACAAAATGGCGCCGGCGTTGCGCAAGGTCTATGACCAGATGCCGGAGCCGCGGTGGGTGATCTCCATGGGGTCCTGCGCCAATGGCGGCGGCTATTACCACTATTCCTATTCGGTGGTGCGCGGTTGCGATCGCATCGTGCCCGTCGACATCTACGTTCCCGGCTGCCCTCCGACAGCGGAAGCGCTGCTGTACGGCATCCTCCAACTTCAGAAGAAGATCCGCCGCACCCATACCATCGCGCGCTGACCTTCTGCTTCCGGCGAGTGACCATGACGCAAGCTCTGCAAGATCTCGGCGATTACATCGCCGCCGCGCTGTCTCAGGAAGTGCTCTCGGCCAAGTTGCTGAGGGGCGAGTTGGTGATCACCGTTCGCGGTGCGGCCATTCAGAAGGTATTGACCTTCTTGCGCGACGACACCAATTGCCTGTTCAAGCAGGTGATGGACATCACCGCAGTCGATTATCCCGAACGTGAACAACGTTTCGAGGTCGTCTACAATCTTCTGTCGTTGAAACAAAATCAGCGCATTCGGGTCAAGGTGAATACTGATGAAGATACCCCTGTGCCGACGGTGACCGGGGTGTTTTCCGCGGCTGGTTGGTTTGAGCGTGAAGTGTGGGACATGTTCGGCGTGTCCTTCTCCGATCATCCCGACTTGCGGCGGATCCTGACCGATTACGGTTTCGAAGGGCATCCGCTGCGGAAGGATTTTCCGCTGACCGGTTTTGTCGAGCGGCGTTATGACGACGAACAGAAGCGGGTCGTTTATGAGCCGGTGAAACTCGTTCAGGATTTCCGCAACTTCGACTTCCTCAGCCCTTGGGAAGGCATGCTGCCGGGCGACGAAAAGGCGGGGGACTAACTCCGATGTCCGAAACCCAGATCAAGAATTATTCCATCAATTTCGGCCCCCAGCATCCGGCGGCGCATGGCGTGATGCGCCTGGTCCTTGAGATGTCGGGCGAGGTGGTCGAGCGCTCCGACGCCCATATCGGCCTCTTGCACCGGGGCACCGAAAAGCTGATCGAGTACAAGACCTACATGCAGGCGGTGCCTTATTTCGACCGTCTGGATTATGTCTGTCCGATGAATCAGGAGCATGCCTTTTGCCTGGCTGCCGAAAAGCTGTTGGGGATCAAGGCGCCGGAACGCGCCCAGTTCATCCGCGTGCTCTATGACGAGATCGGCCGCATCACCAACCATCTGCTGAACACCACCTCTTTCGCCCTCGATGTCGGTGCGATGACGCCGCTGCTTTACGGCTTCGAGGAACGCGAAAAGCTGATGGAGTTCTACGAACGTATTTCCGGCGCCCGTTTGCACGCGGCCTTTTGTCGGGTGGGCGGCATCGCCGCCGACATGCCGGCCGGTTTGGCCGAAGACATCCTAGCCTGGACCGAAACCTTTCCGAAGGTTTTGGCCGATATCGAGGAACTGCTCAACGAAAACCGGATCTTCAAGCAGCGCACCGTCGATATTGGCATCGTGTCTCCCGAAGAGGCGTTGGACTGGGGATTTTCCGGGCCCAATCTGCGCGCCTCGGGCTTCGCCTGGGACTTGCGCAAATCCCAGCCTTACGCTGTTTACGATCAGTTGGATTTCGACATTCCGGTCGGCAAGCATGGCGATTGCTATGACCGCTACAATGTTCGCATCGAAGAGATGAAGCAGTCGCTTCGCATCATGCGCCAATGTATCGAAAAGATGCCGGGCGGGCCGGTTCGCGTCGACGACCGCAAGGTCGCCCCGCCGCCGCGCGCCGAAATGAAGAGCTCGATGGAGGCTTTGATCCATCATTTCAAGCTGTTCACCGAAGGCTTCCATGTTCCGGCCGGAGAAACCTACACGGTGATCGAAACACCGAAGGGCGAATTTGGCGTCTATCTGGTATCCGACGGCAGCAACCGACCTTATCGCTGCAAGATCCGGCCGCCGGCTTTCGCGCATTTACAGGGAATCGACTTCATGTCGAAGGGGCATATGCTCGCTGACGTCGTGGCGAATATCGGCTCGATCGACATCGTATTCGGCGAGATCGATCGATGAGCAGCAACAGCGAACACTCCTATCAGCCAGCCAGCTTCGCCTTCAACGCGGAGAATTCGATCAAGGCCAAAGCCCTGATCGCCAAACATCCCGATGGGCGTCAGCGCAGCGCGGTCATTCCGCTGCTCGACCTGGCGCAGCGTCAGGAAGGATGGGTTTCGTTGGCGGCGATGGACCATCTGGCCGAAATGCTGGGACTGGCGCCGATCGAGGTCTATGAGGTGGCGACCTTCTATTCGATGTTCCAACTGAAACCGGTTGGGCGCTATCACCTGCAGGTCTGCACCAATCTGCCCTGCATGCTGCGCGGGTCGGCCGACATCGTCGAAACCTGCGAAAAGGAACTGGGCGTCGGTCTCGGCGAGACGACGTCCGACGGACTGTTCACCTTGTCCGAAGTCGAATGTCTGGGCGCTTGCGTCAATGCGCCGGTGATCTGGATTGGCGACGACTATTACGAGGACCTCGACGTCGAGAGCACCAAGGACCTGGTGCGGGCCTTGAAGCGCGGCGAGACGCCGAGGCCCGGTTCGCAAAAGGGTCGCAGCGGATCGGCGCCGCAAGGCGGGCCGACCACGCTCATGTCTGTCGGGAAATCAGCGGGAGGGGACGCCTGAGATGTTGCATGACAAGGATCGCGTCTTCACCAACCTCTATGGGATCAACGATTGGCGCTTGAGTGGCGCGCGGGCGCGCGGCGATTGGGATGGCACCAAGGACATTCTGGGCAAGGGCCGCGACTGGATCATCGACGAGATGAAAACCTCGGGCCTGCGCGGACGGGGTGGCGCCGGTTTTCCCACGGGACTCAAATGGTCTTTCATGCCCAAGGAGGTCGGGGTGCGGCCCCACTATCTGGTGGTCAACGCCGACGAAGGCGAGCCCGGAACCTGCAAGGATCGCGACATCATCCGGCACGATCCGCATAAATTGGTCGAAGGCTGTCTGATCGCCAGTTTCGCCATGGCGGCGCACTGCTGTTACATCTACATCCGTGGCGAGTTTATCCGCGAAGCCGAGAATCTGCAGACGGCCGTCGACGAAGCTTATGCGGCCGGGTTGATCGGCAAGAACGCCTGCGGGTCCGGTTGGGACTTCGATCTCTATGTCTATCGCGGCGCCGGCGCCTATGTCTGCGGCGAGGAAACCGCCCTGATCCAGTCGTTGGAGGGCAAGAAGGGCCAGCCGCGCCTGAAGCCGCCGTTTCCGGCCGGTGTTGGTCTTTATGGCTGTCCGACGACGGTCAACAATGTCGAATCGATCGCTGTCGCGCCGACGATCTTACGGCGCGGCGCGGCGTGGTTCGCCGGACTGGGGCGGCCGAAAAACAGTGGCACCAAGGTCTTTTGCATTTCCGGTCATGTCGAACGGCCGTGCAATGTCGAGGAGGAGATGGGGATCCCCTTGCGGGAGCTCATCGAAAAACATGCGGGCGGCGTCAGGGGCGGCTGGGACAATCTGCTGGCCATCATTCCCGGTGGCGCGTCGGTCCCGGTCCTGACCAAGTCGATTTGCGACACCGTGCTGATGGATTTCGATAGCTTGCGCGACGTGCGGTCGGGGCTGGGAACCGCGGCGGTGATGGTCATGGACAAATCGACCGATATCGTTCGCGCCATCACGCGGCTGTCCAAGTTCTACAAGCATGAAAGCTGTGGCCAGTGCACGCCTTGCCGCGAAGGCACCGGCTGGATGTGGCGGGTCATGGAACGCATGAGCCAGGGCCGTGCCACCATCGAAGAAATCGACATGCTGGACGATGTGACCCGCCAAGTCGAAGGTCACACCATCTGCGCCCTTGGCGATGCGGCGGCCTGGCCGATCCAGGGCTTGATCCGTAGTTTCCGACCAGAGCTGGAGCGGCGCATTCACGAAGCCCGCTCTAACGCTGCAGCCGCCTGAGGAGATGACATGCCCAAGCTGACCATCGATGGACGCGAGGTGGAGGTCGAGGCGGGAACGTCGATCCTGCAGGCCGCCGAAGTCCTCGGCATCGAAATTCCACGCTTCTGCTACCACGAGCGTCTGGCCATCGCCGGCAATTGCCGCATGTGCATGGTCGAAGTGGCGAACAGCCCGAAACCCGTTGCCTCCTGCGGAATGCCGGTGGCCGAGGGGATGGTGGTGCGCACCGATACGCCGGTGGTCGCCAAGGCCCGCAAGGGCGCCCTGGAATTTCTGTTGATCAACCATCCGCTCGATTGTCCGATCTGCGATCAGGGCGGCGAATGCGATCTGCAGGACGAAACCATGGTCTATGGCTTCGATCGCGGACGCTTCGCCGAGAACAAGCGGGCGGTCAAGGACAAGGATTTCGGTCCGTTGGTCAAGACCACCATGACGCGCTGCATCCATTGCACCCGCTGCATCCGCTTCATTACCGAAGTGGCCGGCGTGCCCGAACTGGGCGCCACCGGGCGCGGCGAGACGATGGAGGTCGGGACCTATGTGCAAAAGGCCCTGTCGTCGGAATTGTCGGGCAATATCATCGATTTGTGCCCGGTCGGCGCCCTGACCAGCAAGCCCTATGCCTATCAGGCGCGGTCGTGGGAGTTGAAGAAGACGGAAAGCGTCGATGTTCTGGACGCCGTCGGTGCCGCGATCCGCGTCGATACCCGCGGCAATCAAGTGATGCGGATACTGCCTCGGATCAATGAGGACGTGAATGAGGAATGGCTCTCGGATAAGAGCCGTTTCGCTTGCGACGCCTTGATCCGCCAGCGTCTCGATCGTCCCTATGTGCGCCGTGACGGAAAGTTGCAAGAGGCGACTTGGAACGAGGCGTTCACCGCCATCGCCAATCGCTTGAAGACGACGCCCGGCGAGAAGATCGCCGCCATCGCCGGCGATCTGGCCGACGCCGAATCGATGCTGGCTCTGAAGGATCTGTTGGCCAGGTTGGGGTCGGCTCATCTCGACGGACGCCAGGATGGGACCAAATTGTCGGGGCCGCGTTGCTCCTATATTTTCAACAGCGGCATCGCCGGTATCGACGCCGCCGATGCGCTTTTGCTGATCGGGACCAATCCCAGAACCGAAGCGCCGGTGCTCAATGCCCGGATCCGCAAGCGTTGGCTGAAGGGCGGTTTCGCCGTCGCCTCCGTCGGGCCCAAGGCCGATCTGACCTATCGGCATGAGCATCTGGGCGACGATCCGGCCCTGCTGACGGCGATTGCCGAGGGGACGCATCCGTTCGCCGCCATCCTGAAGGCCGCCAAGCGTCCGATGCTGATCATCGGTCAAGGGGCGCTGACGCGCGCCGATGGCGCCATCCTTTTGGGCTTGGCCCGCAAGATCGCCCTATCGTCGGCTATGGTGAGCGCGGAGTGGAACGGCTTCAACGTGCTGCACACGGCCGCGGCCCGCGTCGGCGCGCTCGACATCGGATTTTTGCCGGGAGCCGGCGGCCGTGATGTCGAGGGAATTCTCGACGGCGCCGGGAAAGGCGAGATCGGCCTGGTCTATTTGCTGGGAGCCGATGAAGTGGATGTCGCGCGTCTCGGCGACGCGTTCGTCGTTTACCAGGGACACCATGGCGATGCCGGCGCGCATCGGGCCGATGTGATCCTGCCGGGCGCCGCTTACACCGAAAAGAACGCGACCTATGTGAACACCGAGGGACGTGTCCAGCGAACCTATATGGCCGTCTTCCCACCCGGTGACGCCAAGGAGGATTGGACCATTCTGCGCGCCTTGTCCGAGGTGTTGGGGCAGAAACTTCCCTATGACACTCTGGCCGAGATCCGCGAACGCTTAGTTGAGATCAATCCGGCCTTCGGCAAGATCGATCGGATTATGCCGTCGGACTGGGATCCGTTCGGTGCCGAGGGAATCCCGTCTGCCGAACCTTTGGCGTCGTCCATCGAGAATTACTATATGACCGACGCCATCAGCCGCGCTTCGAAGACCATGGCGGAATGCACTGCGACCTTCGTCGGCTGCGCTCATCAGAGGAGCGGGACCCATGGCTGATGTGTGGACGGGCTATGTCTGGCGGACGGCGGTTATCGTTGCCCAAATTCTGGCCATCGTGCTTCCGCTGCTGGTCGCGGTGGCTTATCTGACCTTTGCCGAACGCAAAGTCATTGGTGCCATGCAGTTACGCAAAGGCCCCAATGTGGTGGGACCTTTCGGGCTGCTGCAGCCTTTGGCCGACGGCCTCAAGCTGTTCTTCAAGGAAACCATCATTCCGACCGGCGCCAACAAGGTGGTGTTCTTCATCGCCCCGGCGCTGACCTTCATTCTGGCGCTGGTGTCCTGGGCGGTCATTCCCTTCGACGAAGGGTGGGTCCTGGCCAATATCAATGTCGGCGTGTTGTACCTGTTCGCCATTTCCAGCCTGGGCGTCTATGGCATCATTATGGCCGGCTGGGCGTCCAACTCGAAATATGCCTTCCTGGGTGGCCTGCGCGCCGCGGCCCAGATGGTGTCCTATGAAGTCTCGATCGGCTTCGTGATGATTTCGGTGTTGTTGTGCGTCGGTTCGTTGAACCTGTCGGATATCGTGCATGCCCAGGCGGAAAGAGGTTGGTTCGTTTTCTGGCATCTGCCGATGTTCGTCATTTTCTACACGTCCTGCCTGGCCGAAACCAACCGCTCGCCCTTCGATCTGATGGAAGCCGAATCCGAGCTGGTGACCGGCTACAATGTCGAATATTCGGCCATGACCTTCGCGCTGTTCTACCTTGGCGAGTATGCCAATATGATTTTGGTCTGCGCGATGACCACCATTTTGTTTCTGGGCGGCTGGCTCTCGCCGCTGCCGTTCGCGCCCTTCACGCAAGTGCCGGGGATCATCTGGTTTGCGTTGAAGGTCTCCGTGCTGCTGTTCGGCTTCCTGTGGATCCGGGCGACCTTTCCGCGGTACCGCTTCGATCAATTGATGCGCCTGGGTTGGAAAGTGTTCCTGCCGTTCTCGCTTGTCTGGCTGGTGCTGACGGCGGGTGTGCTGGAATACGCCGACCTGTTGCCGAAGTGAGGAGAGGACCCATGTCGTTCTTGGATCGCACCGCGCGCACCTGGTTGTTGGCCGAATTGCTGTCGGGCTTGGCGGTGACGTTGCGCTATTTCTTCTCGCCCAAAGTGACCATCAATTATCCGTACGAAAAAGGGCCGCTCAGCCCTCGGTTTCGCGGTGAGCATGCGCTCAGGCGCTATGCCAACGGCGAGGAACGCTGTATCGCCTGCAAACTGTGCGAGGCGATTTGTCCGGCGCAGGCGATCACCATCGAAGCGTCGCCGCGCGCCGACGGCAGCCGTCGCACGACGCGCTACGATATCGATATGACGAAATGCATCTATTGCGGTTTTTGCCAGGAAGCCTGCCCGGTGGATGCCATTGTCGAAGGTCCGAACTTCGAGTTCGCCGCCGAGACCCGAGCCGAGCTGATGTATGACAAGGCCAAATTGTTGTCCAACGGGGATCGCTGGGAGGCGGAACTGGCCGCCCGTCTGTCCGCCGACGCGCCTTACCGGTGAGGGGTGACGCGATGAATCACCAGATTTTGAACCGCCAAGACGCCAAGGCGCCAAGGAAAATGATGTCATTGTTGTCTTCGTCATTCCCGCGAAAGCGGGAATCTACTCCACCAAAATGGTGCGGTTATTCCGCGGCAATGGATTCCCGCTTTCGCGGGAATGACGAAAGAGGAGGCGCCTTGGCGTCTTGGCGTCTTGGCGGTTTTTCCTTTTCTGAGGGAGCCGTCGCATGATCCAGGCTCTGGTCTTCTATCTGTTCGCCAGCGTCGCCGTGGCCAGCGCCGTCATGGTCATCTCGGCGCGCAACCCAGTGCATTCGGTGCTGTTCCTCATCCTGACGTTCTTCAACGCGGCCGGTCTGTTTCTTCTGGCCGGCGCCGAATTTCTCGCCATGGTCCTGGTGATTGTCTATGTCGGCGCGGTGGCGGTGCTGTTCCTGTTCGTCGTCATGCTGCTCGACATCAACTATCTGAAGCTGCGCGAAGGGTTCTTGCAATATCTGCCGACCGGCGCGCTGATCGGCTTGATCCTGCTGGCGGAATTGGCGCTGGTGGCCGGCAGCTGGAGCTTCGCGCCCGATGCGCCTTTGTCGATCGGCTCGCACATTCCCGATCCGACTGTGGTGACCAACACCGATGCGTTGGGGCGTCTGCTCTATACGGATTATTTTTATCTGTTCCAAATCTCCGGATTGATTCTACTGGTGGCGATGATCGGCACCATCTTGTTGACCTTGCGCAGCCGACCGGGCGTGCGCAAACAAAAGATCAGCGAACAGGTTTATCGGACCAAAGCCGATTCGGTGGAAATCCGCAAGGTACCGAGCGGAGGAGGGATCTGATGTTGGAGATTGGGCTCGCACATTATCTGACGCTGGGCGCTATTCTGTTCACCCTGGGGGTCTTCGGCATCTTTCTCAATCGCAAGAACGTCATCATTATCTTGATGTCGATCGAACTCATGCTGTTGGCGGTCAATATCAATTTCGTCGCATTTTCGCATTTCTTGAACGACCTGGTCGGACAGATCTTCGCCATGTTCGTTCTCACCGTGGCGGCGGCGGAAGCCGCGATCGGTCTGGCGATCGTGGTGGTGTTCTTCCGCAATCGCGGCACCATCGCGGTGCAAGACGCCAATCAGATGAAAGGGTAAGCGGGAATGTACACAGCCGTTGTTTTCCTCCCGCTTCTCGCTGCGATCATTGCGGGTCTTTTCGGCCGTAAGATCGGCGACAAAGGGGCGCAGTTCGTCACCTGCGCGGCGGTCGGCCTGTCGGCCCTGCTGTCGATACCCATCTTCATCGAAGTGGTGTTGAACGGTCACCCCACCAGCTTCTCGCTGTTCACCTGGATCTCTTCGGGCAATAGCGAGGTGGAGTGGGCTCTGCGTTTCGACACATTGACCGCGGTGATGCTGATCGTCGTCAATTGGGTCTCCTTCATGGTGCATGTCTATTCGATCGGATACATGCATCACGATCTGTCGATTCCGCGGTTCCAGAGCTATTTGTCGCTGTTTACCTTCGCCATGCTGATGCTGGTGACATCGGACAATCTGGTGCAATTGTTTTTCGGCTGGGAAGGCGTCGGCGTCGCCTCCTATCTCTTGATCGGCTTTTGGTATGAAAAGCCGTCGGCCTGCGCCGCGGCGATCAAAGCGTTCGTCGTCAATCGCGTCGGCGATTTCGGCTTTGCGCTCGGCATCTTCGGCATCTTCGTCCTGTTCGGCACGGTCAATTTCGACCCGATCTTCGCCGCCGCGCCGTCCAAAGCGACGGCCGTGATGCATGTCTTTGGTCTGGATGCCGGCGCCATTACCGTGTGTTGCCTGCTGTTGTTCGTCGGCGCCATGGGTAAATCGGCGCAGTTGGGTCTGCATACCTGGCTGCCCGACGCCATGGAAGGCCCGACGCCGGTCTCCGCCTTGATCCATGCGGCGACGATGGTCACCGCCGGCGTCTTCATGGTCGCCCGGATGTCGCCTTTGTTCGAATATAGCCAAGTCGCGCTCAATGTGGTGACGGTGGTCGGCGGCCTGACGGCGATCTTCGCGGCGACGGTCGGTTGCGTCCAGAACGATATCAAGCGGATCATCGCCTATTCGACCTGCTCGCAGCTCGGCTACATGTTCTTCGCTATCGGCGTGTCGGCCTACCAAGCCGGTATCTTCCATCTTTTCACGCACGCCTTCTTCAAAGCGCTGCTGTTCCTGGGCGCCGGTTCGGTGATCCACGCGATGTCGGACGAACAGGATATCCGTCGCATGGGCGGTATCTGGCGGCGCATTCCGTTGACCTGCGTGCTGATGTATATCGGCAGCATCGCTCTCGCCGGGGTTCCTCCCTTTTCGGGCTATTGGTCGAAGGACACCATTTTGGAAGCGGCCTGGGGAGCGGGGACGCTGGTTGGGCAGTTCGCCTATGTTCTGGGGGTCGCCGCGGCTTTTCTGACCGCGTTCTATTCCTGGCGGCTGTTGATCCTGACCTTCCACGGCAGGCCTCGGGCCGACGAGCATGTGATGGCCCATGTCCATGAATCGCCTGCGGTGATGACCGTGCCATTGATGGTGTTGGCGGCCGGGGCCATTTTCGCCGGTTATGTCGGACATGCGGATTTTGTCGGCGAGGGCATGGGGCGTTTCTGGAGCAAGTCGATCCTGCTGCTCGACGGCCATGAGGCGATGCACAACGCTCATCATGTGCCGACGACGATCAGCCTGCTGCCGACCATCGTCGCCGTCAGCGGGATCGCGCTGGCCTATGTGATGTATAGTTTAGCGCCATCCCTGCCGCGTTTTCTCGCCAGTCGGTTTCCGGGCATTTATCGGTTTCTGCTCAACAAATGGTATTTCGACGAACTTTTCGACTTTTTGTTCGTCAAACCGGCCTTCTGGCTGGGAAATGGTCTGTGGAAGGGGGGCGACGGCGCGGTGATCGATGCTTGCGGTCCCGACGGCTTGGCCGCGGTGACACGCGATATCGCGAGGCGCACCAGTGCGCTGCAAAGCGGATATCTCTATCACTATGCCTTCGCCATGTTGATCGGTGTCGCGGCGTTCGTGACCTGGTACGTCGTCAAAGTGGGGTGATGCGTGATGATTGACTGGCCTTTGCTTTCCATCACGACGTTCCTGCCCTTGCTGGGCGCGGCGTTCATCCTCTCGATCCAGGGCGAACCTCAGGTGGTGGCGCGCAATGCGCGCAATGTCGCCCTGCTGACCAGCGTGGCGACCTTCCTGGTGTCGCTGCTGGTGTGGGCGAATTTCAATCCGGCCACCGCCGATTTCCAGATGGTCGATCAGGCCCGTTGGCTGCCGGGTTTCGATATTTCCTACAAGATGGGCGTCGACGGTATCGCCTTGTTCTTCGTCTTGCTGTCGACCTTCCTGACGCCGCTTTGCATCCTGTCCGCCTGGGAGGCGGTGCAGACGCGGGTCAAGGAATATATGATCTGCTTCCTGATCCTCGAGACCATGATGGTGGGGATGTTCTGCGCCCTGGATCTGGTCTTGTTCTATGTCTTCTTCGAGGCGGTCTTGATTCCGATGTTCATCATCATCGGAATCTGGGGGGGCGGACGGCGGGTTTACGCGGCTTTCAAGTTCTTCCTCTATACGCTTTTGGGTTCGGTGCTGATGCTTCTGGCCATTCTGGCCATGTATTTCGACGCTCACACCACCGATATCCAGGTTTTGATCGCCCATCCGTTCCCGGCGGCCATGCAGTTGTGGCTGTGGCTGGCCTTCTTCGCGTCTTTCGCCGTGAAAGTCCCGATGTGGCCGGTGCACACCTGGCTGCCGGACGCCCATGTCGAGGCGCCGACCGCCGGTTCGGTGATCCTGGCCGGCGTGTTGCTGAAGATGGGTGGATATGGCTTCCTGCGCTTCTCGCTGCCGATGTTCCCGGTGGCGTCGCATGACTTCGCGCCCTTGGTGTTCACCTTGTCGATCGTCGCGGTGATCTACACCTCGTTGGTCGCCCTGGTGCAGCAGGATATGAAGAAGCTGATCGCCTACAGCTCGGTGGCGCATATGGGGTTCGTCACCATCGGCGTGTTCACCGTGCAGGTGCAAGGCGTCGAAGGGGCGATTTTCCAGATGCTCTCGCATGGCGTGGTGTCGGCGGCGCTCTTCCTGTGCGTCGGTGTCGTCTATGACCGCATGCATACGCGTGAGATTTCCCGTTACGGCGGTCTGGCGACAAAGATGCCGGCTTACGCCCTGGTCTTCATGGTGTTCACCATGGCGTCCGTCGGCTTGCCCGGTACCTCGGGGTTCGTCGGCGAGTTCCTGGTGCTGATGGGCGCCTTCCAGACCAACAGTTGGATCGCTTTGTTCGCCGCCACAGGTTTGATCCTGGGTCCGGCTTATATGCTTTACCTCTATCGGCGGGTCATCTTCGGCAAGCTGGTGCGTGAGGATCTCAAATCGATTCTTGATCTGAGCGCCCGCGAAATCGCCGTCTTCGCGCCTCTGATCGTGGTGGTGATCTGGATGGGCGTTTATCCGGTGTCTTTCCTGGGGCCGATGCATGCATCGGTGGCGAAGTTGATCAATGACTACCAGCTCGCGCAAACCGTCGCCGATACGGCGTCGGTCGCGGTGCGCTGAGAGGGAGGGGGATAGACGTGCAGGAATTGCCGAACTTTGCGCCGGCCTTGCCGGAAATCTTCATCGCCCTATCGGCGATCGCGCTTCTTTTGCTGGGGGTCTTCCGCAAGGAGGATTCGACTCAAGGGATTGCCGCTCTGGCCATCGTCGCCATGCTGTTGGCCGGTTTGCTGGTCCCGGCGGCGGCGGGCGGCCGCGCGGTCACCTTCGGCGGCATGTTCGTGGTCGATGATTTTTCGGTTTTCGCCAAGCTTCTGGTGTTGCTGGCGTCCGCTTTCACCCTGGCCATGGCCGTCAACTGGCTGAAACGGGAAAAACTCGAACGCTTCGAATATCCCGTTCTGGTGTTGATGGCGACCCTCGGCATGATGCTGATGATCTCGGCCAACAATCTGCTGTCCCTTTATCTGGGGCTCGAACTGCAGAGCCTGTCGCTTTATGTCCTGGCCGCCTATCAGCGCGACAGCGCCCGGGCGACCGAGGCCGGTCTCAAATATTTCGTTCTCGGCTCGCTGGCGTCCGGCATGCTGCTTTATGGGACCTCGCTGATCTATGGATTCGCCGGTTCGACCGGCTTTGACGCCTTGGGGCGTGCGGTTCTGCACGGCGCGCCGATCGGGGTGACCGTCGGGATGGTGTTCGTCATCGCCGCCCTGGCCTTCAAGATTTCGGCGGTCCCATTCCATATGTGGACGCCCGACGTTTATGAAGGTGCGCCGACGCCGGTGACCGCATTCTTTGCCGTCGGCCCGAAAATCGCCGCTTTTGCCTTGCTGGTCCGCGTGATGGTGGGGCCTTTTGGCGAACTGACCCATCAATGGAGTCAGGTGGTGGTCTTCATTTCGCTGGCGTCGATGGCGATCGGTGCTTTCGGTGCCATCGCGCAGAACAATATCAAACGCTTGATGGCCTATAGTTCCATCGGTCACGTCGGTTACGCGCTGATCGGTCTCGCGGTCGGCGATCAGGTGGGGATCCGCGGCGTTCTGATCTATCTCGCCATCTATCTGTTCATGAATGTCGGAACCTTCGCGGTGATCTTGACGATGCGGCAGAAGGGCCGGTTGATGGAAGGGATCGACGATCTGGCGGGGCTCTCGCGAACACATCCGATGACGGCGGTGGCCCTGGCCATCTTCATGTTCTCGATGGCGGGAATTCCTCCGTTGGCCGGGTTTTGGGGTAAGCTTTACGTCTTCATGGCGGCTATCGACAAGGGCTATATCGGCCTGGCGGTGATCGGCGTGCTGACATCCGTGGTGAGCGCCTATTACTATTTGCGCATCATCAAGGTGATGTATTTCGACGAACCAGTGGAGGTGCTGGATCATGGGACCGGCAAGGGCTTGAGTTTCATCGTCGGGATCAATGCCGTGCTGATCGTTCTCTTTACTTTCCTTCCGTCATCCCTGGTTTCCAGCGCCGGCACCGCCGCTGCCGCCTTGTTCGGTGGATGATGCGCTCCCTGCCGGACCCGTTTCGCCTGATCGCGCTGGAGCAGGTCGATAGCACCAATGACGAGGCCAAGCGGGCGGCCCTGGAGGGCGCCCGGCATGGGACGGTGGTGTGGGCGAAGACGCAGACCGCCGGACGCGGCCGGCGTGGCCGGGAGTGGGTGTCGCCGGAGGGAAATCTGCATTTCTCCGTGTTGCTCGATTCCGGCGAGGATATTGCCAAGACTCCGCAGCTGGCCTTTGTCGCGGCGATTTCCGTGCGCGACGCCCTGGCCGCGTTGGTTCCCGCCGCCGTCTTTCAGGTCAAATGGCCGAACGATATCCTCTGTCAGGGGCGCAAAATCGTCGGCATGTTGTTGGAGCAGGCGCCTCCTTGGATCGTCCTTGGCATTGGGGTTGATATCGCGCACGCGCCGGACCCCAGTCTGTATCCGACCATCTGCCTGCGACAGATCGGCAGTGGCGCCGAGCCTTTCGACGTTCTGGCGGGAATTTGCGACCATCTGGCCATATGGTACGCCAAATGGCGTCAGGACGGCTTCGCGCCCGTGCGTCAAGCCTGGCTGGCCGACGCGGCCGGATTGAACGGCCCAATGACGGCGCGCTTGGCCGATGGGACGACGCTCGAAGGCCGCTTCGCCGGCCTCGATGCCGAAGGCGCCCTGCTGCTGGACAAAAGCGATGGCGAACGGCGGCGGATTCTGGCGGGAGACATCTTCTTTCCGCGGTAGAGCCGGATGCTTTTGGCCGCGACCGCGTCCGCGCCGGTCGTCCGAGCCGAAGCCGCGCACTGATCCATCAGAGTGTTCAGCCTTGAGAGGCGACGTCGTTCGGCGAAAGACTGACCATCGTTCGCGATGCCCGCAGCCCCACGGTGATGCGGGCGGCGGCCTGTATCACCGGGTCGGCCGTCAGGCGGACAAATTCGGTGAGCGGCATACGGATCGCCGGTGCTGCGACGCTGATCGCGGCGACGGCATTGCCATCACTCCCAAGGATCGGGGCTGCCAAAATACGAAGGCCGGCGATGAAGGTCGAATCCGCCAGGGCGTAACCGTTGACGCGGGTGTCGGCCAGTTTCTGGCGGATTTGCGGGAGCGACATCGGTGAGGGCAGATTGGCTTTCGATTGCTCATAGTCGGCAAGACTGCGCTCGACCTCCTGGTCGGGGCGGAAGGCCAGAATGGCATGTCCGATCGCCGTGCAACTGGCCGGAATGCGGCTGCCGATATGGATATCGACGCTCAGGCGCAATCCCGCCACTTGCAAGCGTTCGATAAAGACGACGTCGGCGCCGTCGAGGACGCCGAGATTGGCGACTTCACGAACCGAGCCGACCAGTTGGCGAAGTTCGGGTTGGGCGAGGCCGCGTAGGTCCGTGCGCGCGATGGCGCTGAAGCCGAGATCCAACGGCTTCATGGTCAATCGATAGAGACGTGAGTTTTCGACCTTGCGGACATAGCCGAGGTCAACCAGGGTATTCAGAATCCGAAACACCGTCGCATTGTCCAGACCTGTCTTGCGGGCGACTTCACTTTGGGTTTGTTCCGGGCAATATGCACTAAAGGATTCAAGGACTTTGAATCCCTTGGCGAGAGAGAGAACCAAACTTTTGGGGTTCACTTTATCCGTCGTGTCGATGGTCGCCTCTGTTGGCGCGGGCATAGGTTATCCTTCGAGAGGTCGGATCGGGACTCGGTCTCGCCGGCACGGTGGCCTCCGATTTCCCGCTTCCGCAAGGACGAGGCGTCAATCTCAGTGGAGACAAGGGGTAACCCTGTTCGGAACGCGCCGTCAAGGGGCTGGTTCGGGGCAAGCGCTTGGCGTCCGGCCCAAAAGACGTTGCGCGTTCTCACAGTAGATCCGTGCCCGCTCAGCGTCGGTCAAAGGAAGAGAATCGATGGCGGCGATGGTTTCTCGAATAACCAACGCGCCCTGTTCCTTATCAAACGGACAGTCGGTTCCGAACATGACATGGTCGACGCCGAAAAATTCGAGGCCGCAGCGGATTGCCGCGCGCGAGCCCAGCACGGCCGTATCGGCGTAGAACTGCCGGAAATAGTCGACAGGCCGTTTGGCCATGCGGCGAAGGATCGCATCATAATCTTCGTCAGTCGTGCGGCTGCCCAACTCGTCCCATCCATATCCGACCCGTCCTTCGAAGAAGGGAACCATGGCGCCGCAATGGTGGGTGATGATCTTGAGATTGGGGAATCGTTCGAACAGACCCGAAAAGACGATGCGCGCCATCGCGGCGGACGTCTCGTAAGGCCAGCCGAATGTCCACCAGATCTCATATTTGGATTTGTCCTCGGTTCGATAGTCCGAGAAGGCTGGCGGACGTGCGGGGTGCAGCCAGATCGGCTTGTCATGTTTTCCGCAGACCGCATCGAAGATCGGCGCGAAAGAGTCGTGATCCAAAGGCATGCCGTTGATGTTGGTGAAAAGCTGAACGCCGGCGGCGCCAAGGGCGAAGGCCCTTTCGATTTCTTCCAGGGCAGCACTCACATTGTTCATCGGCAACGCAGCGACCCAGGCCACGAACCGTTCGGGATGGCTGGCCACAAGGTCGGCCAGCCCGTCGTTGGCGATTCGCGCCAAACGAGGCGTTTGATCCGGTCCGGCGATTGTCTCTACCGGCGGCATCGACAATGTCAGGACCTGTCGATAGCCGGGGTGGTTGTCCATGATCGCGAATCTCGCCTTGAGGTCATGCAGCGTATTCAAAGAAAACCAACGTTTTAACGCCGCTTTGTCACTGACGATCTCGTTCAAGGTCGAGAAGTACGGCTCCGGAAAGATGTGGGTAAAGATATCCAGTTTCATCGGGGGCACCGTTCAAGGCCATTCGAACCTGCGTCTGCGTTCGATAAATTCGGAATACGAATATTTATTCGTTAAATGTGACTGTAATCTTGCGCGAAGGGTTCTGTCAATAAGGGGTTGGCGATGACGGGATTGTAGGTGCGGCCAGAAAAACGGCGAATAACAGTCCTCTGCAACTTGATCGCCATCCCGGACGCGGCCGGCGCCGAGGCCGATGTTTTGGAGGTGCGGACGCTGTTGGTCTCCTTGACAGGGCAAAGAGGTCGGCATAGTTTTGATAATATAGAAATAAAAATTCGCTATCCGAATTTTTATGATGGTGATGAACGCTCCTGTCGCCTGGGGGGCGAGAGCGGTGAGGTCTCGTCATTCCAAGGTGAAACAAGAAACAAGTCCGATATTCAGGGGGGGGAATATGGCCGATATCCGACATGTCGGGGAGGATCTCCGATTTGAAACAATCACGGCCCGACTGGAACGTCTGCCATTGTCGCGACCGTTGATTTGGGCCCGTTTGGTGGTTGGATCCGCCACGTTGTTCGATGGGTTTACGACCCTGGCAATCGCTTATGTCATGCCGGTCTTGAGTCACGACTGGACTCTTTCCCCGGCCGATGTCGGTTTGATTATTTCCTCCGGATATATCGGGCAACTGATCGGCGCCTTGTTTTTCGGTTGGCTGGCCGAACGGAAGGGGCGCCTGCCTTGCATTCTTTATACGGTCGCCATCTACACCGTCATGAGTGTCCTGTGCATCTTTGCCTGGAATAGCACGTCGCTTCTGGTGTTCCGCTTTCTGCAAGGGATTGGTACGGGTGGAGAGGTGCCTGTGGCCAGCGCCTATATCAATGAATTCGTCGGTGCCAAGCGGCGGGGGCGGTTTTTCTTGTTTTACGAAGTCTTGTTTCCCGTCGGTCTTATGGCTTCCGGTTTAATCGGTTATTTCCTGGTGCCGTTGTATGGATGGCAATCGATGTTTATCATTGGCGCCGTTCCCGCGGTTTTGACTGTGCCACTTCAGTTTTTCTTGCCGGAGTCGCCGCGGTGGCTGTTGTCCCACGGGCGATTCGATGCCGCCGAGGCCATCGTGTCGCGTATGGAGCGCGATGTCGAACGGTCTCATATCCTCTTGCCCGACCCGGTGCCGCTGTCGGTCGCGCCTGTTCGCGAGAAGGGAAGCTGGCGCGAGCTGTTCCAAGGAATTTATCGCCGCCGAACCTTCATGATCTGGGCCTTATGGGCGTCGGCCTATATGATCAACAATGGCCTCGTCACCTGGCTGCCCACGCTTTATAAGACGGTTTTCCAGATGCCGTTGAAGACCAGTTTGGCCTTTGGATTTGCCACGACCTTCGTGGCGGTGATTGCGTCGGTGGTTTGCGCTCTTTATATCGACAAGGTCGGGCGCCGGAGATGGTATATGGCGGCGTTTTCGCTCGCCATCGTACCGTTTTCCGTCTTGATGCTTCTGGGGGCGTCATCGGCGATGGTCGTGTTTCTCTTGGCGACCTTAAGTTTTGCCTGCATCCAGACCATTTGCTTTTCGCTCTATCTCTATTCGGCTGAACTTTATCCGACTCGCATCCGGGCCATCGGCGCAGGAGTCGGCAGCGCATGGTTGCGGCTGGGATCGGCCTTGGGGCCCACCATCGTCGGACTGATCGTCGCCCATGCGTCGATTGTCTGGGTCTTCGTGACCTTCGCCGCGGTGGCCGCTTTTGGGGCGGTGGTCTGTTGGCGGTTCGCCATCGAAACGCGCGGTGGGATTTTGGAAAAACTTTCACCTTAGAGCGCGATATGTTTGGGGGTATTGGGCGCCGATCAGGACGCCGTGGCCCTGTTTGTCGGTTTCAACGGTTGGGTCCTCGGTTCAGTCCCGCGCGCGGCGCAAAGAGGCACTTCTCCGATCCGCCATATTGGTTCATTGTTGATGATCTCTCTTGGATATTCCACCTGAGGTCATATGCCCTGGACCAATGCCGCTGTCGATTCACCACAGGTTCGGATTGCGGCCACTCTGGAGCCGCGATCCGACGTTGCCGCATCCGAGATATACCAGCAAATCAGACAGGACCGAACCGGTCTGGCGATGGTCTTCATGTCTCCGTCTCATGATCGTGAGGCGTTGGGACGACAGTTTCGGAACGATTTCTCCACCATTCCGCTGATCGGCTGCACGACGGCCGGGGAAATCGGTCCGCTCGGTTATACGGAAGGAGGGCTGTCGGGATTCAGCTTGTCGGACGCCGATATTGTCTGCGAAATCGGTGTCCTGGAGGGCGTCTCCCGGCAAAAGCCGCACGATACCCGGGCCTTCGCCTTCGATTTGCGCCAGCGGCTGGTCAAGCGCGCCGCCGAGTTCGATCCCAAGCGATGTTTCGCCCTTTTGCTGATCGACGGTCTGTGCGTTCGCGAGGAAATCGTCGCTCGGGCCGTCTATGATGGATTGGGGGGGATTCCTCTGATCGGCGGTTCTTCCGGAGATGGGCTGGATTTCCGTCAAACCTGGGTGATGCGGGACGGACGCTTTTACGCGGACGCCGCCATCCTTTTGGTGGCTTCGACTCCGCATCCCATCGAACCTTTCAAGACCCAGCATTTCACCAGCTCCGGTGATCGTCTGGTGGTGACGGGGGCCCATCCGGAGAAACGGATCGCCACCGAGATCAACGGCTTTCCGGCCGCCCAGGAATATGCCCGTAGCGTTGGAGTGGAGCTTTCCCAACTCGATCCCCTGATGTTTTCGGCGCATCCGATGGTGGTGAAGATTGGCGGTTCCGATTTCGTGCGGTCGATTCAGAAGGTGAATCCCGATGGCAGCATGACGTTCTTTTGCGCGATCGACGAAGGGATCGTCTTCAATATCGCGCGCGGCGACGATTTGCTGTCCAATCTCCAGTCCTTGTTCCATGACATCGAACAGCGGATCGGCCCTCCCGCGTTGGTGATCGGCTGCGACTGCATTCTTCGCCGTCTGGAATTGGAACAAAAAGCCATTATCGACGAGGCTGCCGCCATCATGAATAGCCACAAGGTCGTCGGATTCAGCACATATGGCGAGCAATTCCGCGGCATCCATATCAATCAGACATTCACCGGCATCGCGATCGGGAGGGCGGTGAGGTCATGACCTTGCCAGACGATCTGAGATGCGATCCGACGGATCCGGCGGGCCTGCTGGCCGAGATCGCTCGACGTGACCGTATCATCAACGTCTTGATGAATCAGGTGCAACGCAACCTCAATAACCCGGACAGCGATTTCGCTCTGCTGCAAACCACATTCGTGTTGGAAGAGGAAGTCCGTCGGCGAACCGAGGAATTGGAGCAGGCGCTGCGCGCGCTGGAACAGGCGACCAAGGCTGCCAAGACCGCGCATGACCGTTTGGACGCGGCGATCAGCGCCATTGCCGAAGGCGTTGCGCTGTTCGGACCGGATGACCGTCTGCTGTTGTGCAATGAGACGTACCGGCGGCTCTGGGGCTTCGGCCCAAACATCGTCGGTGCCAGTTTCGAGACATTGCTGGATGAGGCGTCCGTACGGTACAAACGGATGGATCCCCTGCAAAAACAACAGCGACTCGACGCGCACCGTAATGGCACGGGGACTGGGCAATACCATTTTTCCAATGGTCAATATGTCCAGATCCGCGAACGCAAAACCGCCGATGGCTGTATTGTCGGGCTTTATGCGGACATCACTGAATTGGTGGATATCCAAGCCGAGGCGTTGCGTAACGAAAAATTGGCGTCTCTGGGCCGGTTGGTGGTGGGTGTGGCCCATGAGATCAACACGCCGCTTGGCATCGCCCTGACGGCGGCCTCGTTTCTTGACGAACAAACACGGATTTTTTCCGGCGTTTTCGCCGCCAATCAGGTGCGGCGATCGGATCTCGAAAATTATCTGCGGAGCCTTGATGAGGTGACGGGCTCTTTGCTGTCCAATTTACGCAGAGCCGCCGATCAGGTGAAAAGCTTCAAACTGGTGGCGGTTGATCAATCCAGCGACGCGGAGAGAACGTTTAATCTGCGTGACTATATTGATGAAATTATGCTGAGTTTGCGTCCTCAGTTAAAAAAGACGAATCATATAGTTTCAATTTCCTGTCCATCGTCCTTGGTTTTACGAAGTTTCCCAGGTGTCTTCTCTCAAATTATTACAAATCTTGTGATGAACTCCCTTGTTCACGGTTTTGAGGGGCGAGACGATGGGCATATCGAGATTGTTGTGGAGCGCGATGAGCGTAAGCTGACAGTGTTCTATCGCGACAATGGAAAGGGTATGCCCGAAGAGGACGTGGAAAAAATTTATGAGCCTTTCTTCACGACCAAAAGGGGACAAGGCGGCAGTGGACTTGGCATGCACATCGTTTACAATTTAACGACCCAGAAATTGGGGGGGCAGATCGATTGTCAAACAGCGCCCATGGCGGGAATTTGTTTTACGATCCGGCTGCCCTGTCTTGCGGAGGACGATGATGTCTGTCGAATCGCCTGATGACCTCATGACCTTCGCTGCGGAGGACAGTGATCCGGAGCCAATCAACACGGCCCCGCCCTGGACGATTCTGATCGCTGACGACGATGACGAGGTTCTGCAGATATCGCGGATGGTTCTGCGCGATTTCACCTTCGAAGGCCGGGGCCTGGAGATTTTCGAAGCCCGGTCGGGGGAAGCGGCGAGAGAACTGGTCGCGGCGCATCCGGACGCCGCCATATTGATGTTGGACGTGGTCATGGAGACGGATGACGCGGGGTTGGCCGTGGTCCGCCATGTCCGCGACGTCCTGGGGAACAAACTCATCCGCATTATTTTGCGGACGGGTCAGCCCGGTCATGCGCCGGAAAAGTCGGTCGTGATCAATTACGACATCAACGACTATAAGGAAAAGACGGAACTCACGGCTCAGAAGTTCATCACCACGATCATCTCGGCGTTGCGCGCCTATCGCGATATTGAAATCATTGATGTCAGCCGCCGCGGTTTGCGCCAGATCATCGGATCATCTTGCAATCTGTTCGAACCCCAATCCCTGTCGCATTTCAGTGACGGCGTTCTGACCCAGTTGACGTCTTTGATGAATTTGGGCGGCAACAGTTTGTGCCTGATGTCGTCGGGATTCGCCGCCAAACGGGATGCTGGTCATTTCGATGATTTCTCGGTTCTGGCGGGGACGGGACAATATCGCAATGCGGTCGGCCGCCGATTGCGCGAGACGACGTCTCCGGCGGTGCTCTTCCGTTTGCAGGAGGCGACTCGGGAGCGGCGTACCCTGATCGGCGACGCCGATTTCGTCGGCTATTTTCATACCTCGAACGGTTCGGAAAATCTGGTTTATCTGGAGACGGGGCGGCGAATTTCGCAAACCGACGCCGATCTGCTTCAGGTGTTTGCCACCAATGTGGCGGTGGCCTTCGACAATATCTATCTGCATGAGGAATTGCTCGGTTCCCAGACGCAAATCGCCCATACCTTGAGCGAGGTGATCGAAAGCCGGTCCATCGAGACGGGATTGCATGTTTTTCGCGTCGGGGAATGCGCTTTTCTCCTGTCGCAATTGGCGGGCTTGGCTGCGCGGGACAGCGATATCGTTCATTTGGCCGCTCCCATGCACGATCTTGGAAAAATTGGCATTTCGGACGCGCTGCTGAATAAGCCTGGCGCCTTTACCCCGGAGGAACGCGCCATCATGTGTCAGCATGCCGCGATGGGGCATGATCTGCTGAAGAAAGCGCAGCAACCAGCGTTGCGTGCCGCTGCCGTGATCGCGTTGCAGCACCACGAATGGTGGAATGGCGCCGGTTATCCGCAAGGGTTGGCAGGGGAGAATATTCATATTTTCGGCGCCGTGACCGCTTTGGCCGATGTCTTCGATGCCCTGGCGCATCCGCGTTGCTATAAGCCGGCCTGGCCGATGGATCGTGTCATCGACCATATTCGAAGCAACCGCGGCAAGCAGTTTTCCCCCCGTTTGGTCGATGCCTTCCTGGCCCATGTCGATGACTTTGTCGCTATTCAGGACGCCAATCCGGACTGAGAGCCGTGCTTGTCTTTCGTGCCGAAAGACACATGTTCTGGGCTCAGGTCCGACCGGTGTCGATTGCGCTTCGCAGAATCGCTTGTCGCGACTAGTATGCCGCCCTTCCGTGCGCCTTCTTGAACAATGGGACGGCTTTTCGCGGTCGGTGACGCGTTATCTTGCAGGCAGGGAACGAGGATGCTGCTGGTAATCGATTCGGGTAATACCAATATCGTCTTTGCATTGTATGACGGAGACCGGGTTCGGGGGGAATGGCGGTCTTCGACCGACCCTGAACGCACGGCCGATGAGTTCGGCGTCTGGTTGACTCAGCTTCTATCCATGGAAGGGATCGACCGGCGGCAAGTCAATGCCTGTATCATCGCCTCGGTGGTGCCGGCGATGGTCTTTTCGTTGAAGCAACTGTGCCGGCGCTATTTCGGTTGCGAGGCTCTGGTGGTCGGCGACGAGGGGGTTAATCTCGGCATTCAGGTGCTGGTCGATCGTCCGGAAGAGGTAGGCGCGGACCGCTTGGTCAATTCGGTGGCTGCCCACCAGGCTTATGAAGGGCCGTTGATCGTCATCGATTTTGGTACGGCGACGACCTTCGATGTGGTCGACGCGGACGGAAACTACCGTGGCGGCGTGATTTCGCCCGGCATCAATCTATCGCTGCAGGCGCTGCACATGGCTGCCGCAAAGCTTCCCCGTGTGGCGATCGGGCGTCCCAAAAGCGTTATCGGCAAGGCCACCGTGCCGGCCATGCGTTCGGGTATCTATTGGGGGTATGTCGGTTTGATCGATGGGTTGGTCGGACGTATCCAAAAGGAATTCGGTGCGCCGATGACGGTGGTGGCGACAGGCGGGCTGGCGCCTTTGTTCGCCGAGGCCACCGACGTCATCCAACATCTTGACTTCGATCTGACCCTCCGGGGTCTCTTACAGATATATCGGTTGAATCGTCCCTCATGAGCACACAGAAAAATGACGAACTGGTCTTCCTTCCCCTCGGGGGAACGGGGGAGATCGGTATGAATCTCAATCTTTACGGTTGCCATGGAAAATGGCTGATTGTCGATCTGGGGGTCTCGTTCGGTGACGACAGCATGCCTGGCGTCGAGGTCTTCATGCCCGACCCCACATTTATCGCCGAACGGCATCACGATCTTCTCGGCATCGTTCTGACCCATGCGCATGAGGACCACCTCGGCGCCGTCGCCCATCTGTGGCCGCGCCTGCGGTGTCCGGTTTACGCCTCGCCGTTTGCCGCGTCGCTGTTGCGGACCAAATTGGTCGAAGCCAATTTGGAAGGCGAGGTGGAGGTGCATGTGGTTCCGCAAGGGGGACGCATTCAACTGGGGCCCTTCGGCATCGAGTTTATCCGGCAAACCCATTCGATTCCCGAACCCAATTCGCTGGCCATCGATACGCCGTTCGGCCGTGTGCTGCATACCGGCGATTGGAAATTCGATCCCAAGCCGCTGATCGCCGAACCCGCCGATATTGCGCGCCTCGAAGCCCTTGGGGACGAGGGCGTTCTGGCGGTGATCGGCGATTCCACCAATGTCTTCAAGCAAGGCGCCGCCGGGTCCGAATCAGAGGTCCGCGAGAGCCTGATGGAGTTGTTCGGCCGGTTTCAGCGGCGCATCGCCGTGGCCTGCTTCGCCACCAATGTGGCCCGGCTCGAATCCATTGCGGTGGCCGCCGCCGCGCATGACCGGCATGTCGCCTTGGTCGGACGCTCTTTGTGGCGAATCGACAAGGCCGCGCGCGAGAATGGCTATCTCGCCGATCTGCAGCCATTCCTGTCCGAGCATGACGCCGCTTTCCTTCCCGAGGACAAGGTTCTCTACGTTTGTACCGGAAGTCAGGGCGAGCCTCGCGCCGCCCTGGCGCGCATCGCCAATGATTCCCATCCCCATGTGACGCTGAGTGGCGGCGATGTCGTGATCTTTTCTTCGCGCATCATTCCGGGCAATGAAAAATCGATCTTTCGGCTGCAAAACCAATTGGTGCGCCAAGGAGTCGAAGTGATTACCGAAAAAGATCATTTCGTCCATGTGTCCGGTCATCCGGGGCGCGACGAGATGATCCGGCTTTATGGCCTGTTGCGCCCACAGATCAGCGTACCCGTTCATGGCGAAGCGCGTCATTTGCAGGAGCACGCGCAATTGGCCAGGGACTGCGGGGTCAGCCACGCCGTCGAATTGCAAAACGGTGAAATGCTGAAGCTGGCGCCCGGCGCCGTCGAGATCGTCGATATCGTGCCGATTGGCCGCCTGGCCGTCGATGGGACGCGTCTGGTGACGATGGATTCGGTGATCATGCGGGATCGGCACCGGATGGTTCACAATGGCAGCGCGGTGGTGACCATCGTGCTCGACCGGCTCGGAAAATTGCTTGGCGAGCCGCAGATTTCGGCGCATGGCCTGCTCGATGCCGAGCATGAGGCCGAAGCCCACGAGGCGGTTGTCGAGTCCGTGCGCGATGCGATCGACGAATTGCCGCGCTTGGCCCGGCAGGACGACGGCGTGGTCCGTGAAACCGCCCGCCTCGCCCTTCGCCGCCATCTGAAGCAAAGCCACGGCAAGAAACCTCTGACCGATGTGCATCTGGTCAGGGTGTAACCGATTGAATTAACAAGAGGAGTTGTTTTTTCCGATGACGGCGGAGCAAATTGTTATATAACCTTATTTTTTTTAAGTGTATAACTCTGACTTCTTCATCGTAAGGGAGTTCTCGTCCCATGATTGGTAAACTGAACCATGTCGCCATTGTCGTTCCCGACCTCGAAGCGGCGACCAAAACCTACCGCGACGTCCTGGGAGCCAAGGTGTCCGAGCCTCTGGCGTTGCCAGCCCATGGCGTGACGGTGGTCTTCGTGCTGTTGGACAACACCAAGGTCGAATTGCTCAATCCGCTGGGTGAGGCATCGCCGATCCAAGGATTCCTGGACAAAAATCCGTCCGGTGGCATTCACCATGTCTGCTACGAAGTGCAAGACATCATCGCTGCGCGGGACAAGCTGAAGGCTAGCGGCGCTCGTGTGCTGGGCAATGGCGAGCCGAAGAACGGCGCGCATGACAAGCCGGTGCTGTTCCTGCATCCCAAGGACTTCAACGGGACGTTGGTGGAACTGGAACAGGCTTAACCTGTATTTCTCAAGACCTGCGGCGCGGGACCTCGCCGACCGTCTATCGGGGCGGCGGTGTCCCGGCGTCAGGGGTGACGTCTGTTACGCCTGCCTTGCTTCGCTCCAGGTCGTGAAGACGCTGAGCGCGGCATCGTAAACCTCGACCAGATTGCTGTCTTTGTCGGTTTCCGCCTTGCTGCGGAGGGCGCCGATTTCGGTTTCGGTCTCCTTGATAATCGATAAGACGTTTTCGCCGCGGAGTTCCTTCTTGTCCCGATTGAGATAGTCGCGGGTTTTGATCCGCGACTGCGCCTGGCGCTCCACCGTGTTCACGCCGTCCCGCGCGGCGATGAGGAGCTTGAGAAGGTCTTCGGCTTTACTCATGAAAATTCTCCACGAGCATCGTGCGGTTTTGCCGCCGAGCTCTTGCCGCATGGCAAAATTGCACCGCGACAGAATTTAATCTATGAGAAAATTGCTTCGGTAGCATAGTAAATAAAGTAATGAAAATCATTATGTCTCAATGCGGACACGCATTGTTAAGAAGTATACATTGTTTTTACGGATATTGTCTGGTTATTGACATTGGAATATGACTTTGTGTCGTTCATCAAGGATTTTCTGTACGGAATATATCGTTTTGATTTTCCGGTCCCATTGCGACTGAATGTGTAAGGAGCGGGGCCATCGCCGATAACGGTGGGAGCTGAAATATTTAATTTGCCTCAAATGCAATGTAAATCTAAGGTCGTTATCTCGTTTGATATATAGCCAGCTCGCCCTATTCACGTTTTTGGTTGGGCAGGTTGGAAAAACGGTTACTGACGGGGGCGTCTTTGCTCGACAAATTTAAAATGACGACACGGTTGCTCGTTGGATTCGGCGTGCTGGTTCTGCTGATCGCCGGTCTTAGCGTGTTTTCGGCCGCCTCGTGGAAGAGAACCGCAACCGCTTTTACCGAAGCGCATAACGTGGCCGCCACTCAGGTTCTTAATCAAAAAGTCGAGAAGCAACTCTTCGAAGGCCGCATGCGCATTTGGATGGCGTTTGCCAGCGGCAAGGAAGAGCCGTGGCAGAAGGCGTTGGAAGCCTTTGGCCGCATGCGCGAGACCCACGCAAGGCTTCTTGCCGAAACCAAGGACCCGCAACGTCGTGCGATGGTGGCGGAACAGGGGCGAGCTTTGGCCGAATACGAAGGCGTTTTGGTCAAGACCAAGGAAATCAAGGATCGGACGGGTGGCTTTGACAACCCCGAGGTCAAAGAGTTGGCCATCACTGCCGGTCAGGTTGCCGGCCGTGTCGATGCCCTCGCCGAGGAGATCGGCAAAAGCTATGAAAAGGCGAATGCCGAACAGACCGATGCGGCGAATGCCATTACCGAGACGGGGTTTGATGCCAGTCTCATCGTCGGTGCGATCAGCGTTCTGCTGGGGATTGTCTTGTCGTTGGCGATTTCGCGCAGTATCGCGCGGCCTTTGGCCAATCTCATGCGGACGGTACAAGGATTGGCGGCGGGTCAGACAGATCTGATCGTGCCGGAGACCGAAAGAACGGACGAAATCGGGCCTCTGGCGCAAGCCCTGGAAGGCTGGCGCATGGGTTTGATCGAAACCGAGAAGCGTCAGCGCCTGGAAACGGAGAGCGTGGTGCGACGGGATTCACGGCAGCGTGTGATCACGGAAGCGGCCCAGCGTTTTGACGCGACCATGGTTTCGATGATGAGTCGGATCAAAGCGACGGTCGAACAGTTGCACATCTCTTCCAATTCGCTGTCGGCGAATGCCGAACAAACACGCCGGCAAAGCGCGGCCGTGGCGCAGGCGACGGCGCAGGCGACGGCCAACGTCGAGACGGTGGCGACGGCCAGCACCCAGCTTTCGGCGTCCATCAACGAGATTTCGTCGCAAGTTCAGCAGTCGGCGTCGATCGCCCGGTCTGCGGTCGACGAGGCGGCGGAAGCCAGCCGAAAGATCGGCGGATTGGCCGATGCGGCGCAGAAGATCGGCGAAGTGGTAAGCCTGATCAACAACATCGCCGCCCAGACGAACCTGCTGGCGCTGAACGCCACCATCGAAAGCGCGCGGGCCGGAGAGGCTGGGAAAGGGTTCGCCGTGGTGGCCAACGAGGTCAAACATCTGGCGGGGCAAACGGCGCGCGCCACCGAAGATATCAGTCGGCAGATATCGATGGTGCAGGATGAGACGCAGGCGGCCGTCGACGCCATTGCCGGCATTTCGCAGACGATCACGCGGATGACCGAATTGTCGACGGTCATTGCCGGAGCCGTGGAGGAACAGGAAGCGGCGACGGCGGAAATCGCGCGCAATGTCGAACAGGCGTCGCAGGGAACCCGCGAGGTGTCGGCCAATATTGGTGGGGTCGCCCAGGCAGCCGGCGAGACGGGCCAGATGGCCGAGGGCGTGTTCAAGGCCTCGGACGGACTCTTGGCCGAAAGCGACGAGTTGGCGGGTGAAGTCGAGCGATTCCTGGCCGACGTCAGGAATGCGAGTTAAGCCCGAGCGGCGTTTGAGCCAGAATTTCCGCGGATGCGGAAACGCAACACGGACGACCCTAGAGCGCGATGACTTTAGGTCGAAGCGGTTCCGCTGCGGCCTAAAGTCTGAATCGCCCTCTACTTTATTGAGATAGAGGCGGATTCAGACATTAGGGCGGATCGCCCAGGCGATTCGACCTAATGTCATCCGGCTCTAAGAGTCCGTCCGGAAACTTCATGATGGATTACAGAGCTTTCTCAGCATCAGCCTGATGGACGCAAGGCGGAGGAA
>Ga0209415_10003478_pt1 | contig 29273 bp, 31 predicted proteins | sample PeaSoiSIISIP2007_FD_187696 | JGI IMG/M metagenome (GOLD analysis project Ga0209415, IMG submission 187696) | Peat soil microbial communities from Weissenstadt, Germany - SII-SIP-2007 (SPAdes) (version 2) | ecosystem: Environmental > Terrestrial > Soil > Wetlands > Peat | place: Germany...
CGCCTCCGAAGCCGGCCATCACCCCCGCCATCAACGGCAGCCGCGCCTCCTTGATCAGCATCCAGAGCATCTGCCGGCGGGTCGCCCCGAGCGCCAGGATCTGCAGCCGGAGGTTGGCCGGCAGCGCCTGCATCGCGCCGATGGTGATCCCCATGACGATAGGGGTGGCGATCACCGACTGGGCGATGACGATGGCGGTCGGGGTGTAGAGCAGTTCCAGGAACCCGAGCGGGCCGTTACGCCAGAGCAGGATGGAGACGAACAGGCCGACCACGACCGGCGGCAGCCCCATCCCCGTATTGACGCAGCTCACCAGGATCTTTTTGCCGGGAAAGCGGGTCAGGGCGATCAGGGTGCCGAAGCCGATGCCGATCACCAGGCTCAAGAGGGTCGCAAGCCCCGAGACCCTGAGCGAGAGGAGCGCGATCCCCATCACCTCGGGGTCGAGCGAGATTAACAGTTGCCACGCTCTTACGGCGCCGTCGAGGATCAGGTCCATTACGCTCTACAGCCCCAAGAGCTTGGGATCCCGGCCTGCGTCCGGGAAGAACAGCGGCATGCCGAACTGTTTCATTCCGTAGCGGCCGATCATCTCCTGGATGTTGCGCGAAACGATGAATTCGGCGAAGGCCTTGGCGCCCGCGTTATTGACCTTGGGCCACTTGGCAGGGTTGACCTCGACGACGTGGTAGACGTTGAGCAGCTTCGGCTCGCCGGACACCAGGATCTCAAGCCCCAGCCGCTTGTTCTTGTCGAGCGAGAGGAACGTGCCGCGATCCGAAAGCAGGTAGCCGCGTTTTTCGGAGGCGACGTTCAGCGTCTCCCCCATCCCCAGGCCGGTCTGCTGGAACCATTTCCGGCCGGCCGGATTGATCCCGGTTGCCTTCCAGAGCGCCTTGTCCTTGGCGTCGGTGCCGGAGTTGTCGCCGCGCGACAGGAAAAGCGCTCCGGCCTGAGCGATTTTCTTGTACGCCTCTGCGGAGGTCTTGGAGCCCTTGATCTTGGCCGGGTCGCTGGCCGGTCCCAGGATCAGGAAGTCGTTGTGCATGACCAGCTTGCGGCTGCTGCCGAAGCCCCGGGCCATGAACGCCTTCTCCGCGTCGGGGGAATGCACCAGGAGCACGTCGGCTTCGCCACGCTCGCCCATCTTCATCGCCTGGCCGCTGCCGACCGAGATGGTTTTCACCATGTAGCCGGTTTCCTTCTCGAAGATCGGGAGCAGGACGTCAAGGAGTCCGGAATCCTGCGTGCTGGTAGTGGTCGCCAGGATCAGGTTTTTCTGTTTTTCCGCAGCCAGCACCGAAGTTGTGGCTACAGCTGCTGAGAGAACAATCACGGCAACCAGCAAAGACAGTATTTTTCGTGTACGGACCATGTGACGTTCTCCTATAAACGGAATACCGACATCACAACTAGAGGTAAATTTCGCGCGATGCCTGTTATAGCACGTTGATGACGGTATGTCATCCTGTACGCTTCCATTATCCATTCATCCCGCCTTCCCTCTTGTACTCTTGTCATCCTCGTACTCTTGTCATCCTGAGCGAAGCGAAGGATCTGCTTCTCAGCCGGAAGGCAAAAGCAGATCCTTCGCTGGCGCTCAGGATGACAGGCATATGCCGGGATGACGCACGGATGACAGAGCAAAAAAAGAGCCCAAAGCTCGCACAGGCGGAGCTTGGGCTCAGGAGGACCGATGGCGTGGGGCGGGGCGGACCTTCGGGAAGGGACGCCGGCGGCGGGGCTTACGGCATGATCGCAGGCTCGCCCTGCGCGGCAGCCGCGGGAGAGGTCGGCTTGTTCACGTCCAACTCGCGCTTCTCGTGGTACAGGAAGCGGACCACGTAGTATTCGAACGGGTAGCCGCTGTCGTAGTAGCTAAAACTCTGCTGATGCCGGGCGTCGATGGCTTCGAGCGTGGTGATGCCGGCGCTGATGGTGAAGTCGTCGTCCGAGTTGGAGAAGGGATCGGCGACGGTCCAGAGGCCGTAGGTGATGCCGCTGTCTATCGCCAGGCCGCCCGCATCGCGCGCCGACGAAGGCCCGAAGACGGGAAGCACCAGGTAGGGCCCGGATCCCGCACCCCAGTAGCCGAGGGTCTGGCCGAAGTCCTCGTAGCGGCGCTGCAGCCCGAACTTCGTCGCCGGGTCGAACAACCCGCCCAGACCGAGGGTGCTGTTGGTCAGGAACCGTCCCAGCGTCACCGCCGTGTCTTTCCCCTTCAACTGCAGCAGGGCGTTGGTCAGCGTGCGGACCTCGCCGATGTTGTTGTAGAAGTTCGACACCCCGTGCTGTACGAACACCGGCGTCACGAACTCGTAGCCGTGCACGACCGGCAGGAACAGGTACTTGTCGAAGTAATAGTTGAAGTTGTACATGCTGCGGTTGAAGCGCACCCACGGGTCGTAGACATAGGCGAACTGCTGGTCGACCCCGGTAAATTCGGCGAGTGTGTGCCGGGGCGGCACCTCGGGGAGCGCGCTCGGCTTGACGGTGGCACAGCCGGCAAGAAGCCCTGCGACTAATAACGACAGGAACAGGCGATTGGCACGGTTGACGGCAACGGTGATCATGGCGCTCCTCCCGATCATCTGAAAAAGCCGACCATGTAGGCCAGGTTGTCTTTGTACTCCAGGTTGCCCAGGTGACCGCCGGTCGGATAGACCTTGGCGCGCTCGCCGAACAGCCGCTGCAGGTAGGAAAGCTCCTCCGGGGACATCAGGAAGTCGTTACGGTTGGCCATGACGCCGAACTTGTCGGTGGACTTCAGGTATCCCTCGATGCTCGTCAGGCTTTCCAGGCGAACAAGCGCATCCCTGGTAAGCTGCGGCCGCTGCCGCTTCATGTACGGATAAAAGTATTCGTCGAAGTACTGGAGATAACTTAAGTGGGTGCAGACCATGAAATAATCCGCAAGCGGCTCGTTCGGCTCCAGCACCCTGTTCTTGGGGACGACGTAACCGCCGTTGGTCATCACGTCGGAGGCGAAGATCATCCCCGCCAGGTTGAGGCGGAAGGAAAGCCCGATGAGCCCGGCGGTTTCCTGTGGGGAAAATAGCTTCGACTGGTAGATGGCGTACAGGAACTGATCGTTGATGGCGACGAAATTGCCCAGCTGGTAGAACTGGCTGAACTTGGAGAGCATCCTGTTGAAGAACACCCCCTCCTTCAGCGGACCGCCCGGGAGCCGTTTCAGCAGTGCCTCGATGCGCTGGGACGAGGTGTACAGACTCACGGACGGGTTGATCATCAGCACCTTGCGGAAGTTGAAGAGCTTGCGTTCATCGTCGAGCTTCGCCACGAAAGCCGCTTCCGTCCCCCCCAGGCTGTAGCCGCACAGGTTGAAGGACGACACCTCGACGTCGTCGCGCACATCCTGCCAGGCGGCCTCCATCACGCGATAGAGATCGGCGGCGTCCTCGGTGAGATCGCCGGGAACGCGGCTTGCGGAGGCGGAGACGATGAAGTTGGCGTGGGACGGGGACGGCAGCGCGATGACGTGGAAACCCTGCTGGTAAAAGGCCTTCATCATGGTCGAAAGCTTGTCGGCGCGGTCGTTGGAGCCGCTGCCGGCGATGATGAAGACAAGCGGCGCCTTATGTTTCTGGTAGGCAAAGGTGCAGTGCAGCCCCTCGTCGTAGAAGAAGACGGGAGGCTTTTCGCGCTCGGGGAAGATGTCGAGCACCAGTTCCTTGGTGTGCATCTTGGCGGGGAACCGCGGCATCAGGCTTGTGGGGGTGCCGATGATGGTGGCTTCGTAGGCGCCGGGGATAGGGTAACCATACTCTTCGTCGGCAGCGAAGCCCAGGGACGGCAACAGGACGAGGCAGGCAACGAGCAGCAGTTTTCGATGCATAATGGCTGGCCTCCATGACAAATGCTGGCAGAGCAACACACTATTAACCCCGCACAAGCGGGCTGTTTGAGCATATCGAAAAGAGGTGCACTGTCAAGGGAACGGCGGCAGCGTTATTTAGATTTGTCTAAAGCTATAGCTATACTCGGGTGCAGTTTCGACCGTGACTGTGGCAGGTTGAAGAGGAGTGAAACTATGAGATTCCAATGGGCTTTAGTGAGCGTGTGGCCTTTTGTCAATGCCGCCAAATGTCTTGCCGCCGATGCCTCGATCTGCGATCCCGGTGGGACGACGAGGTAGGAAGGCTGCCCAACGTAGGTCGCGTTGAGGTACGAAACGCGACGGACGGCGATGGTGGCATCGGCAATGGTGGCATCATCAGGACCTGCCGGGGAACGGCGGGCTAGCGCTTGAGGGTCTGGGCCCACAGATGGGCCATCACCTGCTGCATTTCGTGCCAGACCTGGCGCTTGAGCGAGGCGTCCGCCTGCATCTGGTCCGGGTGCAGGCTGGGCAGCACCGGAACGCCGTCGAGTTCGAAGAACCTGCCACGCAGCTTGCCGATCGGCTCGCCGGTATCCAAGAGCAGGCGGGCGGCCTCCTCCCCCAGCACCACCACCGCGTCGGGAGCCACCGCCGCAATCCGGCGGCGCAGCGCCGGGCGTAGCGAGGGGACGGCTGCCTGCGGGGCGATGGACAGGAAATGGGCGCTCTGAGCGGTAAAACCCATCGCCTTGACGATGTTGACGAACAGGTCCCCCGAAGGCCCGGCCAACCCGGGCCCGGTGAGCACGAAAACGAGCTTGGCGCAGGGGTCGCCGCTGGCGGCGATGCCGGCCGGTTCGGGCGCGTCGACCTCGGCGGCATCCGGCGCGGCGGGCGGCGGCGGGACGGAGGCAACCGCGGCGGCGTACGGCAACTCGTCCACCCCGGTATCCCGCAGCTCCTCCAGGTATCCCTTGAGCGAAGAGAGCAAAAGCTCACGTTCCTCCATCTCAACCATCCGAAACTCCTTTACATTTTCCGGTGCATTCGGCTATGCTCAAAGCCATGTGGATACTATTTACGGCAGCAGTGCTGCTGGTCATGGCCATACCCCAACAGGCGTTCGCCTGGGGCGCGGGGATTCACCTGCAGCTCGGCATGAACGTCCTCTCCCACCTCGAAGCCCTGGAGCCGTCCGTCGCCGCCATCATCGGCAGCCATCCGTTCGATTTCCTCTACGGCACCATCGCCGCCGACATCACCATCGGCAAGAAATTCACCCACTACCTGCAGCACTGTCATCGCTGGCGCATCGGCCACAAGGTGCTGGAGCGTGCGGGCGACGGGGCCGAAAAGGCCTGCGCCTACGGCTACCTGAGCCACCTGGCGGCGGACTGCATCGCCCACAACTATTTCGTCCCCTACAAGACGATGCTGAGCTTCTCGTCGCTCACCCTGAAGCACGCCTACTGGGAGATGCGCTTCGAAAGCTACGTCGACAAGGAAATCTGGGAAACCGGCAAGAAGGTTTCGCGGGAGCACTTCAGCAAGAACGACCAGCTTTTGCGCAAGGTCCTCTCCGACACCATCTTTTCGTTCACCACCAACAAGCGGATCTTCAACTCCATCCTGCTGGTGAGCCGGCTGGAGAAGTGGCAGAGCCTTTTGCAGACGCTTTCCGACAACTCGCGCTATCAGCTGGAGGAGAGCGACCGGGACGAGTATTTGCAGCTCGCCCAGGAAGCGGTGTACGACTTTCTCAACCACGACGAGGGATCGCGCTACTTCAAGGCCGACCCGACCGGAGAGAAGGCGCTGGCCGCCGCCGAGGCGGTACGCAAGAACCTGAGGCTTCTTTACCGCACCGGCAAGATCACCAAGCCGCAGGCCTACGCCGAACTGGCCCAGCTCAAGATCAAGCTGAGAGAGGCGATCTGCGAGCCGGACATCCTGCTGCAGATATTGTCCAAGTAGGAGCGTCCTTCGGGCGCGATCGCGGGCGGAGCCCGCTCCTACAGGCCCCCCGCCAGCAGCCCCGCTACCCTCTCCAAAATTACCCCTGCCAGCGCGTCTTTGCCCATCATCGGCAGCTCTTCGACGCGGCCGTCACGGTAAAGCAGCTTCGCTATGTTGGTGTCGACGTTGAAGCCGGCCCCCTCCCGGGAAACGTCGTTGGCGACGATCATGTCCAGGTTCTTGGCCTTGAGCTTGGCGGTGGCGTTCGCCACCAGCTCGTCGGTCTCCGCCGCAAACCCCACCAGCACGCGTCCCCCCTTGCGCCCCCCAAGCTCCGCCAGGATGTCCGGATTCTTCTCCAGCTCGATCGCCAGCTCGGCCGCCGTCTTCTTCACCTTGCCCGCGGCCCGCAGCTTCGGCCGGTAATCGGCCACCGCGGCGGCCTTGATCACCACGTCGGTATCGTCAAACCGCTCAAGCACCGCACCACGCATCTCGCGCGCGCTCTCCACCTGCACCACACTCACCCCGTACGGGGGCGCCAGGGCCGTGGGTCCGGTCACCAGCGTCACCTGCGCGCCGCGCAGTCGGGCCGCCCGGGCGACGGCATACCCCTGCTTCCCGGAGGAGTGGTTGCTTATGTAACGGACCGGGTCGATCTCTTCGCGGGTGGGACCGGCCGTCACCAGGAGGCGCTTGCCGGCCAGGGTCTTTGGCGTCAGCGCCGCCACCGCCTCCTCCACGATCACCTCGGGGGCCTCAAGCTTCCCCTCCCCTTCGTAACCGCAGGCGAGCAGGCCGCGGGCCGGCTGCACGAACAGGTAGCCGTGCCCTTTCAGCTTCTCCTCGTTCTCCCTGTAGAGCGGGTTGCAGTACATGTTCACGTTCATGGCGGGGGCGAAAAGGACGGTGGCGCGGGTGGCCATCACCGTGGTGGTCAGGAGGTCGTCGGCGATGCCGCACGCAACCTTCCCCACGAAATTGGCGGTGGCGGGGGCGACGATCACCAGGTCGGCGCGGTCCGCCAGGGAGATGTGACCGATCTGCTGCTCGGAGATCAGGTTGAAAAGCTCGAGGTGCACCGGCTGGCCGGAGAGGGTCTGAAAGGTGAGCGGCGTCACGAACTCGGTAGCGGCACGGGTCATCACCACGTGCACCGTGGCCCCCGCCTTGGTCAAAAGGCGCAGGAGTTCCACCGCCTTGTAGACGGCGATGCCGCCGGTTACCCCCAAAAGGATCGTTTTGCCTCGCAACATCGCGTCCCCCTACCCGTTGATGTACGGGTTGCTGCGCTTCTCGCGGCCGATGGTGGTGGACGGCCCGTGCCCGGGCCAGACGACCACGTCATCGGGGAGCGTCATCAGCTTTTCCCTGATGCCGCTCAAAAGCTGCTTGAGCGAACCGCCGGGGAGATCGGTGCGCCCGATCGAGTCGGCAAAGAGCGTGTCGCCGGTGATCACCAGCTTCTCGTTGCAAAGGTATAGACAGCACCCCCCGGGCGTGTGCCCGGGGGTATGCAGCACCTCGATGGCAAGCGAGCCGAACTCGAGCCTGAGGCCGTCGGTGAGGAAGCGGTCCGGCTGGGGCGCGTTCTTGGCGGAAAGACCGTACATGCGTGCCGACCTCTCCGCCACCGACAAAAGGTGCAGGTCCTTTTCGTGGATCAGGTACGTAGCGCCGGTGGCCTCTTTCAACGCCTGGACGGCGCCGATATGATCGAAATGCCCGTGGGTGTTGATGATGTACTTCACCTGCATGCCGCTGCGGTCGATGGCGTCGAGGACGGCATCGCCGTCCGCGCCCGGATCGACGACCACCGCTTCGTTGCTCGCTTCGTCGCCCACCAGGAAACAGTTCACCCCCAGGGCGCCGACCAGTATGGTTTCAAACAGCATCGTATATCCTCCTGATAGGCACGCTTACTTTTCTTGCAGCAGATTCGCGAACGGGTTGTTGCTGAAGGACTTGCGTTCCTCCCTGCGCGGCTGCGGCGGGCGGACCGGCTGGCTCTCCTCGACCGGCGGCGCAGGGGGGACGAGCTCCTCGCACGGCTCGATCTCCTCGACCGGCAGGCCGTTTTCCTTGAAGAAATAGCGGTCGTACAACCGGTGATAGGAGGTCCAGCGGGAGGGGTTGTCCGGCTCCTTCCTGATGTGCGTCCGGATGCCGTTGATCTTGGAGTCGAGGTCGTCGAGGTAGCTGAGAATGGTCGCCTCCATGGTTTTCGGACGTTTGGGCGAGCCGTATTCGTACTGCCCGTGGTGCGACAGGAGCATGTGCTTGAGCAGCATGCCGAGTTCCACCGGGAAGCCTGGGAGTGCTGCGATCCGCTCCTGCAGCATCTCCACGCCGATGGTGATGTGCCCGATCAGCTTCCCCTCGTCGGTGTAGTCGAAACAGCGCAGGTAGGTCATCTCGCGCACCTTGCCGATGTCGTGCAAAAGCGCCCCGGCGACCAGAAGGTCGCGGTTGAGCCCCTGGTAGAGCGGCACCATGGCGTCGACCAGTTTGGCCACCGCCAGCGAGTGTTCCAGGAGCCCGCCGAGGTAGACGTGGTGCATCCCCTTGGCGGCGGGCGCCACCCGGTACTGGGCAATGAGCGCCGGGTCGTCGAAGATCGACTTCAGCAACCGGGAGAGATCGGGATCGGCGATGCCGGCGATCAGGGCCTGCAGTTCCTCGACCATGAGCGCTATATCGCGCTCGGTCTCCGGCAGGAAGTCGGCCAATTCGACCTCCTCCTCCGGCACCCTCTTGAACTCGGAGAGGATCAGCTGCATCTTGCCCAAGTAGACGCTCGCCTTGGCGCGCACGGCCAGGAAATCGTTGCGGTCGAACATCGCGCAGGCCTGGTCGGCGTTGTCCCAGACCTTGGCGTCGACCTCGCCCGTCTTGTCCATCAGCTTGAGGGTGAGGTACGGCTTGCCGTTTTTGGCCATGGCCATGATCTTTTCCTTCACCAGGAAAACGCCGTCCACAAGGTCGCGGTCTTTGATGTCGGCAACGCAAATTTTCTTCAAGTTGAGGCTCCTTTGGACCAGTCTGAGGATTCAGACCAGTCGGACTGGTCAGAGGGTTTGCTTCGATGCTGCGATGGCGTCGGCCACCCGGATGCCGTCCAGCGCGGCGCTCATGATGCCGCCGGCATAGCCCGCGCCTTCGCCGGTCGGATAGAGCCCGCCGTGGCTAAGCGACTGAAGGTCGCCGCCCCGCACGATGCGCACCGGTGCCGAGGTCCTGGTCTCGACGCCGGTAAGTGTGGCCTCGGCGGTAATAAAGCCGCGCATGCGCCGCTCGAAGTCGACGATCCCTTCCCGTAAGGTCGCCGTCACCGGCGCGGGAAACAGGCGCCCAAGGTCGCATTCGGTGATCCCCGGCCGGTAGCTGGAGGCGAGCTTCCCGCTCCCCTTCCCCAGGAAATCGAGCAGGCCCTGGGCCGGAGCCAGGTAGCCGCCTCCCCCCGCACCGTAGGCCCGCCGCTCCAAGAGCCGCTGGAACTCGACGCCCGCCAATACGCCCCCTTGAGGGAAATCGGCCGGGCCGACCGTCGCCACCAGCGCGCTGTTGGCGTACGGAGAATTGCGCCGGTAGCCGCTCATGCCGTTCACCACCACGCCTCCCGGCTCGGAGGCGGCAGCCACCACCACGCCGCCCGGGCACATGCAGAAGGAATAGGCGGAGCGCCCGGTCTTGTCGTTGTTGTAGGCCTGCGCGTACTCGGCGGGCGGCAGGCTCGGATGGCGGTTGGCGCCGTACTGGATGGCGTCGATCAGTTCCTGCGGGTGCTCCACCCGCAGCCCGACCGCAAACGGCTTCGCCTCGATGGCCACCCCCGCACGTGCGAGCATGGCGTAGGTATCGCGCGCGCTGTGCCCCGGTGCCAGGATCAGCGTACGGCAGACAAGCTCCTCCGCGTCGTTCACCTCGACCGCCACGACCCGCTCGTCCCGGACGCGCAGACCGCTCAACCGGTTCTGGAAGCGGATGGCGAAGCCTGCGGCCTGCAGCCGCTCCCTGATGCCGCGCACCACGCTCCGCAGCCTGTCGGTGCCGATGTGCGGTTTGGCGGCGTAGAGGATCTCCGGCGGCGCGCCGTAGCTGACCAGCTGTCTTAGCACCCAGCCCGAGTTGGGATCCTTGACCCGGGTGGTGAGCTTGCCGTCGGAGAAGGTCCCCGCCCCCCCCTCGCCGAACTGGACGTTGCTTTCGGGTAAAAGCGTCCCCTCGCGCCAGAAGCGGGAGACGTCGCGCTGCCTTTGGTCGAGGTCGCAGCCGCGCTCCAGCACGATGGCGGTCAGGCCGTACTCGGCGAGCCTCAAGGCGGCGAAGAGCCCGGCCGGCCCCATGCCGACGATGACGATCCCCTCGGCCGGGGAAAGCCGCGGGAACCTGCGCTCGGGCTTTTGCTCCACCCGCGAGAGGTCGCCGCCGAGGGTGAGCCGGGACTCGTCTTTAAGCGCGAACTCGACCGTGTAGACGAGCTTGATGCGCCCTTTCTTACGGGCGTCGATCCCCTTCCTGACCACCGTCAGCGAGACGACGTCGGACTCGCGCACGCCCAAGCGGGCGGCGATAAGCGGCCGGAGCGCCAAGTCGTCCTCGCCGGGATTCAAGGTCAGGTTACGAAGCTGAAAAGGCATGATCTCAAATGGTGATAATGTATGTTGCCGAGTCCCCGTAGGAGCGGGCTTCGCCCGCGATCGCGCCTGAAAGGCGCTCCTACGGATCTGTCAAAGTGCTCAGCGTAACTTTCAGGAGAACACCGGGAAGGGGTCATCTTACAAAAAAGAACCTCAAATGTGAACATGAAAGAAGTTGCACTGCCACAAAGAGAAAATTAATCGGCCAATCATGGCGTAAAAAAAGGGCCGCGCTCCCTTGAGAGCGGGCCCTTTTCCCGACTGACAGTAAATTGCGGCACCAAAGCCGCCCTTTAGTTAGGCAGCCTTGGTGACGGAGATCTTCAGCGTGGCGTTGACTTCCGGGTGCAATTTCACGACTGCGGTGAACTCGCCCAGCTGCTTGATCGGCTCGGCGAGCACGATGCGTTTGCGGTCGATTTCCACGCCTTTGGCCTTCAGCTGCTCGGCCAGTTCCATGTTGGTGACGGAGCCGAACAGTTTGTCGTCGGCGCCGGACTGGTGAACCAGGGACAGGGTGATGGACTCGATCTTGGCGGCCAGCTGACGGGCAGCTTCCAGCACCTTGTTCTTCTTGTACTCGAGGTGCTTCTTCATGTGCTCAAGGGCCTTGGCGTTCTTCTCGGTTGCCTCGACGGCAAAGCCTTTCGGGAGCAGGAAGTTCCTGGCGTAGCCCGGAGCTACCTTTACCACGTCGCCGATGTGACCCAGATGTTCCACGTTTTCTTTAAGAATGACCTTCATTGTTGCCTCCTAGCCTGAGTTTTTTACAGGTTTTCCCGTTTAGAGGGGGATCGGAAATCGCCCCAGAGATCAAAAACGCCCAGCGCCGCAACCGTCAGCACCATGAAGGGCTGAAAGACGAGGAGCAGGCAGGTGATGACTATCACAAACTTGGGTACTGCAAACTTGCGGAAGTAGTGGCTGACCACCGCCAGTCCCTGCACGCTGTAGAGGGCGAGCACCACGATCAGCACGTTGAGCGCCGCCAGGTGCAGCGTCTCTTCCGTAGCCAGCATGCCGAAGCCGGAGAGGATCAGCACCCACACCAGCGGGTCGGGGTTGCGGTACTTGCGGAAGTCTCCCAGGTAAACCGGCAGACGTACCCGCGTCGCGATTCTACCGAGCAAAAGCAGGTTCAGGCAGGCGATCACCCCGAGGGTGACGGTGACCAGCGCCGGGTAGATGCTGACGATAAGCTGGCCTGCCTGGTGCATGGAATCCTGCAGCGCCTTGAGCTCGTCCCCCTTGATACCCGCCTTCTCGTAGAGCTGGCCGGTCTGGGCGATGCTCGCCTGCACGCCTTTCACCACCTTGGCGTGCAGTTCGGCACCGGTGACGTAGCCGTAAACGGCTGCCGAAACCAGGATCAGGACCAGGTTGATGGCCACCGCGTACACCACGGAGCGCGCCCCCCCCTTGATCCTGACCAGGAACTCGGGGAGCGCCAGGGACATGACCCCGGCTTGCAGAAGATACATGGCCATGGTGACCGGGTCGGCCACGGCGGCCAACAGCGCCGCAGTCGCCAGCACGATGGCGATGCCGGTACCCCGGCCGTTTTTCAGGCTGAAGAAGACCGCCGGGACCGGGGCGAAGAGCCCGGGAATCATGCCTATGATGGGGAGAAAGATGAACGCAAGAAAGAGCGCCGCGGTGACGACGCTCCCCTTGATGGTGTCCAGAATCCGCCCCTGCAACAGGGGATTGTTACCCAGCGCCACTGATTAAGCGGTGGCGTGGCTACCCGCGATCGGGAGCAGCGCGATGTTCCTCGCCCTCTTGATCGCTTCGGTGATCTCCCTCTGGTGCTTGGAGCAGTTGCCGGAGATACGGCGCGGGATGATCTTGCCACGCTCGGAAACGAAGTAACGCAGGGTGCGGGGATCCTTGTAGTCGATGGTTACCTGCTTGTCGGCGCAGAAACGGCAGACCTTGCGACGCTGAAACGGTCTTTTCTTCCTCGGTGCGCCACCGGCGCTTCTCTGGGGTGCTCTTTCGTCGGCCATGTCTTATTCCTCCACCGCAGTAGTCGTTTCGGCCTCAACAGCCTCGGCTGCAACAGGCGCTTCCTCGGTCACTTCCTCGGCGCTCTTGACCGGAGCGGCGGCAGGCACCACCACTTCCGTCTCAAGCTTCACGCTCTGGTAACGGATGACCTTGTCGTCCAGACGCAGACGACGCTCCAGTTCGGCGATCAGACCGGAATCGCCGTCGAAGCGGAGGTAGAAGTAACGACCGCGCGGGTTCTTGTTGATCGGGTAAGCCAGCTTCCTGACGCCCCAGTCTTCCAGCCTCTTGAAATCGCCTTTCATGTTGGCGACGATGTCCTGCACCTTGGCGCCCAGAGCCTTAAGCTCTTCTTCGCCGAGGTCCGGCTGGACGATGTAAATCGTCTCGTACATCCTGCTCATGTAATGCCTCCTCACGGTTATTTAGCCCCGGGTCTGCCCGGAACAAGGAGATACGGCGCTTGGCGCCGTTCTGTGGAACGAAGACTAATACTACAGATAAAGCCGGTTGACAAGGAAAAAACAAAAAGTTTGTCATCGTAAGCCAAAGGTTGTCATCCTGAGCGCCAGCGAAGGATCTGCTGTTGAAGCCTTCAAAAGCAGATCCTTCGCTGCGCTCAGGATGACAGACGAAGAAACAGTGACAGCAGAAAAATCTAGACGTTGAACCTGAAGTGCATGACGTCGCCGTCCTGCACGACGTACTCCTTCCCTTCCAGCCGCATGAGCCCCTTTTCCTTGGAGCCCGACTCGCCGCCGGAGGCGACGTAGTCGTCGTAGGCGATGACCTCGGCGCGGATGAAACCCTTCTCGAAGTCTGTGTGGATGACGCCTGCGGCCTGCGGCGCCTTGGTGCCGCGGGTGATGGTCCAGGCGCGCACTTCCTTGACGCCGGCGGTGAAGTAGGTGATCAGCCCCAGAAGTTCGTAGCCGGAACGGATCAGGCGGTCCAGACCGGACTCGCAGAGCCCCATCTCCTCCAGGAACGCCTGCTTTTCCTCGCCGGCAAGCTCGGAGATCTCGGCCTCGATGGAACCGCAGATGCTGACCATGCCGTTACCTTCCTTGGCGGCAAAATCCTTCACGGCTTGCACGTAAGGGTGCTTCCCTTCCAGGTCGTCCTCGGCCACGTTGGCCACGTAGAGCACGGGTTTCGCGGTCATCAGGTGCATGTCGCGCAGGATCAGGCGCTCGTCTTCGTTCTCCGCCAGGTCGCGCGGCGAGCCGCCCTTCTCCAGGGTCGACTTCACCTTGAGGCAGAAGTCCATGTCTTCCTTGGCCTTCTTGTCGCCGCTTCTGGCCTGTTTCTCCACCCGCAGCATCCGTTTTTCCACGGTGTCCAGGTCGGCCAGCGCCAGTTCGGTCTGGATCACCTCGATGTCGCGCACCGGCGAGACCGAGCCGGAGACGTGCACCACGTTCTCGTTGTCGAAGCAGCGCACCACGTGCAGGATCGCGTCCACCGAGCGGATGTGCCCGAGGAACTTGTTCCCCAGCCCTTCGCCCTGGCTCGCACCCTTCACGAGACCGGCGATGTCGAGGAACTCGACGGTGGTCGGCTGCATCCGCTGCGGGTGCACGATCTCGGCGAGCCTGTCCATGCGCGGATCGGGCACGGCCACGATGCCGACGTTGGGATCGATGGTGCAGAAGGGGTAGTTGGCCGACTCGGCGCCGGCCGAGGTGAGCGCGTTGAAGATGGTGGATTTCCCGACGTTGGGGAGACCGACGATGCCGCAGTTGAAGCCCATAAATATTCCTCTTTACGGGTGCCCGCAGGCACCGATGATTACTTCCTGGCGTTGAAGATGCTCATCGCCTTGGGCATGCCGTCCTTGAGCACCATCTCCAGCGCGTCGACGGCGCCGTCCAGGACGCCCAAAAGCTTGTCCATTTCTTCCTTGGGGAACGTGCCCAAAACGTAGTTGGTGACGTCGCCGTGCACCGGGCGTCCGATGCCGACACGCAGGCGCGCGAAGTCGGTGGAACCGAGTTCCTGGCCCAGCGAACGCAGGCCGTTGTGCCCGCCGTGCCCGCCCCCCTGCTTCAGCTTGACGCTGCCAAAGGGGATGTCGAGTTCGTCGTGGACCACGATCAGATCTGAGAGGGAGAGCTTGTAGAACCTGAGCGCCTCGGCCACCGAACGACCGGACAGGTTCATGAAGGTCTGCGGCTTGAGGAGGTAGACCCGCTCCCCCTGCCAGTTCCCGTCACCGGCAAGACCGGAAAAGGCCTTCCTGGTGACGGAAATGGAGGCTAGGCGGGATAAGCGGTCCAAAACCATGAAACCCGCGTTGTGGCGGGTCCATGAGTACTGGGGCCCGGGGTTACCGAGCCCTACGATCAATTTTGACGGCATGTTGGTACGGCTTACTCCTCAGCGCCTTTGCGGCCGAGGATGCTCACGATGGCAGCTTTCGGATCGCCGAGGATCTTCAGGCCGACCGGGGCAACGACGTCGCCTACGTGGATGGAGTGACCGATGGCAAGCGGGGTCACGTCGACCTTGATGTTCGCCGGGATGTGCATCGGCAGGCACTCTACCTCGACTTCGTGCATGGCGAAGTCGACCATGCCGCCCGCCTTGGCGCCGGCTGCGGTGCCGACCAGGGCGACTTTCACGTGCACCTTCACCTTGTCGGCGAGGTTGATCTTGTGGAGGTCGACGTGACGCGGGGTCCCTTTGATGGGATCGACCAGCAGGTCGGCCACGATCACGTTCTGGCCGTCGAGGGAGCCGCCGCCGTTGACGGTGATGATGTGGTTGCGGCCGCCGACGCCGGCGACGGTCTCGCTGAATTCCCTGATGTTGAGGGAAACGGCCACCGGCTCGATGTCCTTGCCATATACGACTGCCGGAATACGCCCGGCCATTCTCAGCTGACGGGAGATACCCTTGCCGGTTTTTTCCCTCAGTTCGACGTTCAGAACCTTCTCACTCATACATCCTCCGATGTCAATCAATGTTGATTTTTAGACGTTTTCTATTTTCTCTGCAGGAGCGGCTTTAGCCGCGAGCTATCGCGCCATGAGGACGCTCCTACAACAAGCGATCTGGCTATACGAAAAGCGAGCTGACCGATTCGTCCTCGTGGATACGGCGGATCGCCTCGCCCAAAAGTTCCGCTACGGACAATACCCGGAGCTTGTCGGTGAGCCCCGCCTTGTCGCCCAAAGGCACGGTATCGGTGATGACCACCTTCTCCAGGCAGGAATCGTTGATGCGGTCGATGGCCGGGCCGGAGAGCACGGCGTGGGTGGCGGCGGCGTAGACGCTGGCGGCGCCGTGATTCTTGAGCGCCTGGGCGGCATGGGTCAGCGTGCCGGCGGTGTCGATCATGTCGTCCAGGATGATGGCCGACTTCCCCTTCACGTCGCCGATCAGGTGCATGACCTCCGCCACGTTCGGCGCGGTGCGGCGCTTGTCGATCACGGCGAGCGTGCAGCCCAGCCGCTTGGCGAAGGCCCTGGCGCGCTCGGTGCCGCCGGCGTCCGGGGAGACCATCACCAGGTTGTCGAGTTCGTCGGCGAAGCGGGTCTTCAGGTGGGCGAGCAGCACCGGGGCGGCGTACAGGTTGTCCACCGGGATGTTGAAGAAGCCCTGGATCTGGCCGGCGTGCAGGTCGACGGTAACCACCCGGTCGGCGCCGGCTGCGGTCACCAGGTCGGCCACCAGCTTCGAGGTGATCGGCGTTCTGGGGGCGGCCTTGCGGTCCTGGCGGGCGTAGCCGTAGTAGGGCATGACCGCCGTAATGGTCGCCGCCGAGGCGCGCTTGAGCGCGTCCATCATGATCAGCAGTTCCATCAGGTTATTGTTGGTCGGGCAGCAGGTGGACTGCACCACGTAGATGTCCCGACCCCGGACGTTCTCGCCGATCTCGACCATGATCTCGCCGTCGGAGAAGGTTTTCACCTTCGCTTTGCCCAACGGCACGTTCAGGCACTCACAGATTCTCTCTGCCAGAGCCGGATTCGAGTTGCCGCTAAATACCCTGATTTTATCTTGCATCAACGTTCCGGCCCTCTTTTACAGCATGCTATTGATTTAGTCGTTCCGGGCCGGCCTGACCGTCCGCCGCCCGTCACGCGCTCGCGACATCCCGGAAACGCTACTTGATACAATAGTTAGCCTGCGAAGTCAACCGGAAAATCCCCCTCCCCCGTCTGCATAGGCGCTAACTAGTGCCTCCCCCTCCCCTGGAGAGGGGGTCGGGGGGGGTGGGGGTAGGTGCCAGGACCTCAGATGTGGCCCGCTCCCCCACCCCCTCGCCCCCTCAAGGGGAGGGGGGATATATTTCGGTGAAGGGGGAATAAGTTCAGGAGAGGTGGAACAGAAGAGAGGGGATGGAGCCCGGATGTAAGAGGTGGCTAGGTCGCGGGGAGATTCGCAGGCCGGTAGACGGCTGCCATGGCGCCGGGCTCGGCGAGCACGGTGCCGGCGGCCATGCGCTCGGCGATCGACGGGTGCACCAGGAGGCCGCTCCCCCCGGCGAAGCTCCTGACAGTCTTGGGGAAGCAGGCCAGGTGCCACGGATCGTGAACCCACGGCTCGTGCGCCGTTCCCTTGGCGTCGGGCGCCGGCACGTATTGCGGCGCCGCCGAGAACTGCACCCCCGCCTCGGCAAGCTGCCCCGCGAGCCACTGAAGCGAGCCGTCGGAAAGACCGCTTTCCGTACGGAGCACCGGATAGCCGCCGCCGACGTCGGCATGCGCGCCGGGAAAAAGCATCTGGGTCACGTTCTCTCTCTGGTCCCACAGGGTCGGGGTGAACGCCTCCCGCTGTTCGTCCACCGAAACGGCATGGTACCCCTTGGCCACCTTGGGGCTTAACTTGGTATCGGCAAAGCGGAAGGCGTCCAGGCACGCCCCCTGTTCGTAAACGGGAATACCCATCGCCCCGACCGTGTCCCAGACGGCGACCGCCGCGATGGCGTCGACCGGCAGCAGGTCCTTGTCCCCCAGGTTACCCATGGATACGAAAGCGGGCAGGTCGGCTACGATTTCCGCGAGCTTGGCCAGGCTGAAGGGACGCTCCTTGCGGCTGCGATACCACGCCTGGGCACCGCAGCGGTAGGCGGTCTCAGGATCTTCCGCAAGGCCCGGCACCAGCACCCCCCGGGAAGCGATCAGCCCGGCGAGAGCCCGTGCCGTGTAGGCGCCGCGGCTGAAACCGACGACGTAAATCCGGTCGCCGGGGAGATAGTTGCGGGAAATGAAGGTGTAGCCGCGCACGATGCGCGAAATCACCCCCGCCCCGAAAGCCCCGCCCAAAAGCCTGTTCAAGAGGTTGCGGGAGTCGCCCACCCCGTGCAGGTATTTGGCGACCTGGGTCACCGCCCCGTTTTCGGTTGCGGTCCGCTCCTGCTCGTCGGCGCAGCGCAGCGTGTCCGGGGACAGCTCGCCGGCAAGCATCAGGAACAGCTTGTAGACGTTGCTGGGATCGGCTGCGTGGTCCGCGTCCTCGTCCTGGTACGGGTTGTTCCAGGTCCCGTCGGCACAAAATACGATCTTCTTGGCCATTACCCCCCCTTTGCGTCCGCTCTTTGCCAGGAGCGGGCTCTGCCCGCGAGAATTATCGCGCCTAAAGGCGCTCCTACAATTTCGCTATCAGCGAAACCGCTTCGGCTATGCAGGCCACGATCTCTGCCGCCATGTCCACTTTGGCCACCACCGCTTTGAATTCGTCTTCCTCGCTCTGCAACACGCCAGCCTGCGTTTTGAGCGCTCCGGCACTGTCTGCGAATACCTGGTCGTCGTCAATGGCGATCAAGTGCAGTATCTGTGTCAGGAACGAGTCGAGCTGAGAGTATTCGTTGTTGATCTTTGCCAGCACGACCGGGTCGGTACTACTGCGGCTTGCCTCCATCAACTTCACCTGGGCCGCTCTCAGACAGGAAACGCTCTTGAAAAGCAACTGTTTCTGTTCATCGTGTGCCATGTGCCACCTCCTCGCGATCGCTGCCTGCTACTTGGCCAGTTCCTTTTGCATGGCCTGCGCCGCGCCCGCCCGCGCCGCCAGGTCGTTGATCGCAGCCAGCAACCCGCCGGTGCCTGCCCTGGCGATGGCACGGTTGGCGCTGATTACGCCATCGAGAGCGGCGTTCAACTGGCCTGCGACGTACTCCGGTTCACGTTGCGGGTCCAGGCTGCCGGGTGCCCCTGCGGCCGATATCCCGAAGGGGTTGGCGGACTGGACGATGCGCCGGGCGGCGACGACGTCCCAGAACGATTCGCCGCCCCGCTTCTGATGCGTCGACGCCACCTGTTCGCGCAGATACCCCTCGATCCGGCCGGTCTTGCCGGCTATGCCGTAGGCAAAGGTGGTGTTTTCCGTCTGCAGCGCCGCCACCACCGCCGCCAAGTGCGGCTCCATCGCCGCCGCGGCATCCTTCACCTTTTCGAAACGCCTTTGATCGAGCGCCAGCTCGGCGATGGCGGCGACGGCGGCCCCGACGCCGCTGGCGACGGTCGCGCTGGCGAAGCCTCCCTGATGGGCGACCGCGGCGAGCCTCCCGGCAAGTTTCTCGGAATTCGCGTTGAGCGCCTTGTTGTCGTCGTTCACAGCCAGTGCGGTCATCTTGTCGGCATAAAGGACGATGGAATCCATCAGCGCCTGTCTGAGGCGAAGCTGCTCGTCGTCAAGAATCGCAGGTTGGCAGGCACCGGCCAGATCGAAGCTCCCCTTGTCGTGAAGGGCATACTCATAGGCTTTGGTGTAAAACTGCTGGTTGCAGTCCGCAGACTGCACTGCATGGAAGAACCCCATCTGTGTCATGGCCAGTGAGTGGACGCTCTCGTCAAATTTCACTATCGGCCCTTGCAACCGGTTCATGCCGCTGCAGCCGGTAAGAGCCAACAACAGACAGAAAGCTGACATACGAACAGTCACGTTAGTCATACGTCCTCCTTTGAGAGTCACCTATGTCAGTGATGCACGCCAAGATAGATTGATACCACCTAATAAAATAAAAGCAAACGCGCGCCTCAAACTAAGCCCCCTCCCCCGTCCCCCTAACACTTGCGGAACCACGGGAGTAGTGGTATCAACGAAGTGCCGTATTCCAGGAGAACAGGAGCAACCGATGTACTCGCTTCTTTTGCGCGCTGCAACAGTCGTCGACGGCACGGGAGGACCATCCCGCCGGGCCGACGTAGCGCTTGACGGCGCACGCATCGCGGCCGTGGCGCCGGACGTCGAAGGCCGCGCCGAAAAGGTGATCGACGCCGGGGGACTGGTCCTTGCGCCCGGCTTCATCGACCTCCACAGCCACACCGACACCACTATTTTCAGGACGCCGGACGCCTTCAGCAAGGCCTACCAGGGGGTAACGCTCGAAGTGGTGGGAAACTGCGGGCTCGGCGCTTTCCCCGTTGCCGGCGGCGGCACGGACGACCTCGCCGACTTCCTGCGGCTGCACGACTTCCATCTCCCGGAGACCGGCTTTGGCTGGCACGACTTTGCCGGCTACGCCGACGCCATCGAGCGCTCGGGCACGGGGGTCAACCTGGCGCCGCTGGTCGGGCACGCCCCGCTGCGCATCGCGGCGATGGGGATGGAGAACCGGAAACCGACGCCGCCTGAACTGGAGCGGATGAAGCAGCTTTTGGCCGGGGCGCTCAGGCAGGGAGCCTGGGGGCTTTCCACCGGCCTCATCTATCCGCCGGGAAGCTTCGCGGACACAAGCGAGATCGTCGAGCTGGCAAAGGTGCTCGCCGTGCACGATGCCCTTTACGCAAGCCACATCCGCGACGAAGGCGACGGCGTGCTGGCGGCGCTGGCCGAGACGATCGCCATCGGCGAGAAAAGCGGCGCCAGGGTGCAGGTTTCCCACCTCAAGCGGCTGGGCAAAAAAAACTGGGGACGTTACGGGGAGTTACTGGCGGCGCTGGCCAAGGCAAGGGAAGCCGGGGTCGACATAGCCGCCGACCAGTACCCGTATGCCGCCTCCGCCACCACACTGGCTGCGGTCGTGCCGCAGTGGGCGCAGGCAGGCGGCGTCGCCCGCATGCTCAAGCGGCTTGAGGACCGGGAACTTAGGCCGGGGATCGCCGCCGAAATTGGCCGGGCCATGGCGGCCCGCGAGGGCGCGGCGGGGATCGTGATCGCCAACTGCCGGTCGCCGCGCAACCGGGACTTTTCCGGGCAATCGGTGGCGGCGGTCGCAGCTTTCTGGGGATGCGCACCGGAAGAGGCCGTCGTCAGGCTTTTGATCGAGGAGCAGGGTGCGGCGGGAGCGATCTTCTTCTCCATGTCCGAGGAAGACGTGGCCGGCATCCTGGCGGACCCGCAGGTGGCGGTCGGCTCGGACGGTCACGGCCTGGACGCCGCAGCCGACGCCGGCGAAGCCACCCATCCCCGCTCCTACGGCACCTTCCCGCGGGTGCTCGCGCGCTACGTGCGGGAAAAGGGGCTAATATCGCTGGAAACGGCGGTGAGGAAAATGACCTCCCTCCCCGCCGCGCGTCTGGGGCTTACGGACCGGGGAATCGTCAAGCCGGGATACGTCGCCGACCTGGTGCTGTTCGATCCGGCGGCCATCTTGGACCCGGCCGATTACGGGAACCCGCACCGCTACGCCAAAGGGGTGAGTCACCTCCTGGTGAACGGCGAGCCGGTGATGGCAAACGGCAAACCCACCGGCCGCCGCCCGGGGCGGGTACTGAGGAAGAAGTGACTATCCAGTCGTCACCGCCATAGCCTGTCATCCTTCCTCATGCTCGGGATGACAAAACAAGAGCTCGCAACAAAGAGGAACCGCCGTTGGACAAAGAACTCATCATAGGGCTATCGGGTCTGGCGCCGCTTTTGCTCTACGTCGTGCTGGTGTTCCGCAACGTCGACGTGCTGCCGGCCACCGCGATCTGCGTCGTCGCCGGCGGGGTGTTAAGCCACCAGAGCGTCCTCTCCTTCGGCGCGGCGCTCGCGGGCGGCATGACCTCCTTCCTGGCGCTGGTCGGCCTGATCATCATGCTCGGACGCGGGCTGGGCGAGGTGCTCTGCGCCACCAAGGTCTCCCACACCATCGTGCACCGCATCATCTACAGCATCGGGGTGGATACCGAAAAGAAGGCGATGCTCGGCATCATGCTCGCCTGCCTGGTGATCGTCGGGCTTTTGGGGACCATGGCCGGCGGCAACGCGATCATCGCCCCCATCGTGCTCCCCATCGCCGCGGCCGTCGGCCTTTCGCGCAGCACCGTCGCGGTCATCTTCCAGGCGGTGGGCGAAGAGGCGCTGATCTTAGGTCCGTTCACCCCGCCGGTCATCACGCTCCTCGGGCTCACCAAGATCGGTTACGGCACCATGCTGCTCTTGGTCTCCGGACCGGTCGTGCTCATCACCCTGACGGCAACCTGGCTCATGATCCAGCGCATCCAGCGGGCCACCAAGCACGTGCACCCCTACGAGCCGCCGGAGGGGATCGAGCGCTTCGTGCCCACACCGAAAAGCCACCGCGCCACCCTCGCCTTCGTCGGCTGTTTCCTGGCCGCCGTCGTCTTCGGCATCGTCGTCCAGGCGCCGACCTCCTTCGTCATCGTCATCATGCTGGGACTTTCGCTCGTCACCGGCTTCGTCGGCGGCTTGAGCCTGGACGAGATCCTTCATCTGGTGGTGAAAGGGATGGCGGGGAACGTGGGGCTGTTCCTGCTTTTCCTGTTGCTGGATCCGTTCATCGTCTTCGTGCAGCAGGCAGGTGGTTTCCTGGCACTGGCGAAGCTGATCAAACCGATGATGGAGTTCGGCGGCAAACCGGCCATCGTCATCTCGGGCGGGCTCTTGGGCGCCTTCGGCATCAGCGGCGCCACGGTGGCGACCCTGAAACTTTTGCACGAGATGTTCAACCCGCTTTTGTCGCGCTACGCCATCTCCATGATCGCCTGGTCGCTTGCCCTGGTGATCGCCACCCGGGTCAACAACTTCGTTTTCCCCGGCGCCAACATGGTCAGTTCGCTCGGCTTCGCCGAATCCGAGGACCTCAAGTCCATGCTGCGTAACGGCTGGCTGGTCGCCTCCTGCCAGTTAAGCTTCCTCGTCGTCTTCAGTCTCTTCTTCGCCTAAAGCCGATCACCAGACGGTAGGTTGGGCAAAGCGCAGCGTGCCCAACCCTACGAAAGCTGCAACGTCTGACATTCCACGCCATCAAAACAAAAAGGGGACGGCTGCCGTTTGGCAACCGTCCCCACAATGTCGTTACATCTTGTCGCTATCAACTCGCCATCTTCATGGCGTCCTGCAGGGGCTGACTGGATTTGAATTCGTCTATGGTAAGAACAACCGCCCGGGTCGATTTGCCGTCCAGGTTGATCAACAGTTCGTTGACGTCGATCATATTGTCCAACCACATCTTGGCGAATATATCCAGCGGTATCGGAAACGGCAGGAAAACCGTGCCTACCAGTTGCTGATTGACCATGAATCCGAGCACGCGTTCTATGCAAGACCACACCGGCAGCGAAAACCCGCGCTCATCGAGTTCCAAGGCGTAGATGTAGTCGCTGTCCCCCTTCACCACCCAGATCTGGCCGCTTGCTTCGAGTTCTTGCAGAAACGTTTCTTCACCAGGAATGTCGTTCATTTTCTCATCTCCCTGAGGGCGCAAGGTGTAACGCCCTTGGATCGATTATAGACGATCCCATGGGAACGATGAAAATTTTTTAAGTCACACTCGAAAGGACTCTACGGACGGTAGCGCAGCAGCACCAGATGGTCGGCGAAACGGCTGGCCAGGGCCAGCTCCCTGGGGGAGAGTTCAGCGGCGGCAACCGGCCTCCGGAAACGGCGCAAGAAGCGGCGGCCGGCAGCGTCGAGCGGCTCTACCGGCTGCCCGAGACGCCCCTGGATACGCAGCGCGCCGAGCCGGAAAAAAGCGGCCGCCTTCTTCAGGCACGGGTTGATCAGGAACGTGCCGCCGTCGCGGCAGGGGCCTTTCACCTTCTGCCCCAGGTACAGCACGAAGTTGCCAGGCGAGGTCCGCTGGGCCTCCAGCCCGGCAATCCGCTCCACCTCGCGCGCCACCTCGGGAAGCGCGCCCCGGTGCGCGAAGAGCAGCGGCTCCAGGCCGCTTTCCCGCACCAGATCGAGCAGCGACTCGATGCGGTAGGTGTGCACCAGGGGATGGAGCAAGGCGTCGGCCAGCCCTGAGGTAAAGCCCACCTCGTCGGAGAGCTCGAAGAACTGCCGCAGCCGGGAATCGGGCTTGCTCCTTTGGACCAGATCGAGCACCTGCGCCGGCTCCCGTATCTTCAAAAGCCGCAGTGCGCGCCGGATCGACTCCTCCTCGCGGCGGGTATAGCGGCTGTAGACCATGAGCCTGACGATCCCGCCCGGAACGAGCCGCTTCGCCAGCGCCTTGAGCCCCGCCGCCGGGTCCGCCAGGTGGTGCAGCACCCCGTAGGCGTCGATCAGCCCGAAAGGCCCGGGCGCCAGCTCCGGCTGCAGCAGGTCGCCGACCGTGAAGTTGACGCCGGTGATGCCGTGCAGCAGGCAGTGCAGCCTCGCCCGCCGCACGCTTTTTCGGGAGAGGTCCAGGGCGGTGACGGCGGCGTCGGGGTTGGCCACGGCGAAGGGATACGGGGCGAAACTGCCGCAGCCGGCGATCAGGATTTTTCGGGCGTTTTCAGGGGGAAGCTCGCCGTTGAAGCGGGCCCAGAGGGCGCGGAGGTTGTTGGCGTAGGTATCGCCGGTGCGAACCGAGGCAACCAGGGGGTAATTCGGGTAGGGATAGAGCTGATAATGGCGGCGTACGCTTTCCGGCATGCAGTTCACCTTGGGTCGACGAATTGCACCCCGTCTCGTCCGTTCTCCTTCACCTGGTACAGCCCGGAGTCGGCCCGGCGCAGCACCACCTCCACCGTGTCGCCGGCCAGAGCCTCGGTGGCGCCGATGGAGACGGTGACCTTGATCTCGTTGCCGTCCAAAAGGAAACGGCCGCCCCCCACGCTGTCGCGCAGTTTCCAGGCCAGCCGCGAGGCGGTCTGCAGGCTCACCTTTTCCAGGATGACGGCGAACTCGTCGCCGCCGAAACGGGCTACGAAGTCGCTTTCCCGCAGGCTGTCCTTCAACCTGAACGCGACGCCCTTGAGTATCCGGTCACCCGCCTGGTGCCCGTAGGTGTCGTTGACGGTCTTGAAGTTGTCGACGTCGATCAGCATCAGGAACGAGGCGTCCGTGCCCTGATGCTTCAAGTTCAGGATTTCGCTGAGCTTTTCGTCGAAATGGGCACGGTTGGCGACCTGGGTCATGCCGTCGAGGTGCGCCGCGCTGCGCAGCTTTTCGATCACCTGCTGCTGCGAGTTCAAGGTCTTTTGGGAAGTGGCCAGCTCCCCCTTCAGGGTGCTGTTGCTGTCCACCACCCGGTCGATCTGCGCCACCAGGTCGGAGGCGGTACTCGCCAGTTCGGGCGGCAGCCGCATCACCTTCAGCGCCACGCGCGCATCGGCCAGCACCACCGAGGAGTCGGCGGCAGCCCGGTTGGCCCGGTCGATGGCGGCGCCGAGCACGAGCAGCAGATCCTTGATGGCATGCACGGAGTCGTTGATCCGCCGTTCCCGGCCGTCGTCGTGGCAATCGGCTACCGCCGGAGCCGGCTCCGCCTTGCGCAGCAGGAACATCTTCCCGAACAGCCAAGCCGCCATTTGGAAGGGAGCTGCCGCCGCACGCCCCAAAAGGCCGAAGGCGCGCGGAGCAAGGCGCCCTTCCATCAGCCGGGAGCTGATCGGCACCACCGCCATGCCGGCGAGGAAGGCCAGAAAAACATAACCGAGATGCTGCAGTCCATGCACAAGGCACCCCCTGACGTAAAAAAGAGCCAGAAGCGCTGGCAAGTGGGCTGATTGTAACCGGTTCCTCATTATTACTCAACAGGATTCATGATTGCTGCAGGGAATTACCGACTTCGGCTAGCCGCGCTCGTCGCGCCCCCGGGAGCGCTCCATGGTGCCGAACAGGTAACCCGCTATCGCGCCGAGGATGCCCATGGTGGCGGTCATCTGCTGGTCGTTGTCGGAGAGGATGACGATGTAGATGGTGCCGAAGATGATCAGCACGAGGCCACTGGCGTTGACGATGTTGCCGGCCGTATAGGCCGTGCGGGTGATGAAGCGCAGGATGATGATCAGCGAGGAGACCAGCCCCAGACCGAGGATGATCGATTCCAGGAAGCGGTGCTGCTCCTGGATCATGCGGAACTGGTAATACCTTTCCCCTTCCGAGGCCGGCTCGATCGCCTCGCTCTTGAGATAGCTGCCGGTTTTGGCGGGTGCCGGCGGGTTCGCCTTTTCCACCTTTTCGTAATCGAAGGGGGTCGGGGTCTTCGCGCTCTCGGCAGCGCCCGGGCCGGCGCAGATCAGGACCGCAAAAAAGACGGCAGCGACGGTGGTGGGAAACGATCGTGTCATCGCCGGCTCCTTTAGTTACCGATCGCCCTCAGGATCTCCAGCAGCCGCCGGTAGTATTCCGCCTCTTGAGGCTTCCCGTCCTTAAGCGCGCGCAGTTGTTTCGCCGAGTAGGTCTTCAGCAGTTCCTTCCGCTTGGCGGGGGTCTGTTTCCTGGCGTACTCCTCGAAATTCCGGTAGACCTGCGGCTCGACGCCCCCCGGCGCCTTCGCTCGCTGCTCGCCCGCCAGCGGCTCCTGCCCGGGCGGGGGGATCTGCTGCTGCATCATCTGCTGCTGGGGAAAAAATTGCGGGTAGATCTGCAGGGGAGCCGGCGCGTACGGCCTGAGCTCCGCGGCGGACCCGAGCCGGGGCGTACACGAAAGCACGAGCAGCGCGGCGGCCATGCGCCCTTGCCGACTCCGATTACCGCTCCGAAACCACGAGCCGTGCATCGTGCACCTCCTTTGTACAAAACCGCCCAAATCCCCTCCGCCCCGGCGGGTCAGGGTGAGGGGGAAAGCACCGCGATAGCGGCAGAAGACGGTCATGGCACCGTCCCGCAGCATTAATTAGAACAAACGAATTCCGAGTATATCCTTCGCAGGAGGATTTGCAAGCGGGGTACGGGAGAGGGATCAGCGGGGGGAAAGGCGGCGGAAGAAGCGTTCGACGGTGTCGTTGAAGCCGAAGGCAAGCGGGGTGGCGGCGGCTTCGCAGCGGGTGAACCAGCGCAGTTTCTGCCCTTCGCTCAGCACCAGGCGCTCGAGGTCGAAATTCTCCCGTTTCCAGAAGGTGAACTCGGTGCGGTCCGGGAACTCGAACCGTTCGAACAGCTCGAAATCGGCCAGGCCGATGCCCAGTTCCTCCTGCATCTCCCTGACGATGGTTTCCGCCGGCGTTTCACCCGCTTCCGCCCCGCCGCCGGGGAGGTCCCACTGGTTGGGATACTTGATGGTCGGGACGTCGTCGCGCAGCAACAGCAGTATACGGTCGAGATCGTCGAGGAAGATTATCGAAGTGCCGCGCGGCCTCGTCACCCCTTCTTCCGCTCGTTCACCAGTTCCACGAACCCTTTCACCAGTTCGGGGTTGAAGGCCTTGCCGGAGTCCAGGCGGATGCTCTTGACGGCCTCGTCGTGGGTGGCGGCCTTGCGGTATACCTTGTCCAGCGTCATGGCGCTGAAGCTGTCGCACAGTGCGGAGAGCTGCGCGGCGCGCGGAATCTTGTCCCCCTTGAGGCCCGACGGGTAGCCGTCGCCGTCGAACCGCTCGTGATGGTGACGAACGATGTCGAGGGCGGTTTGGCTGAAGACACCGGTCTCTTTCAGGAACTCGTACCCCTTCTGCGTGTGCTGTTTCACCTTGTAATACTCGACGTCGGAGAGCGCGTCCGGCTTCTCCACGATCTGGCTGCTGATGAAGATCATGCCGTAGTCGTGCAAAAGCGACCCTATCCCGACCTCGTTCAATTCGTCGGCGGAGGATTTCAGCAGCTTTTCGTGGGCGAGCAGATTCAGCGCGGTCATCTGGACGGAGTGGGCGAAGATGTAGAAGTTGTGGGCAACGACGCTGCCGACGGCCCCCAGGGCGTTCAGGTCCTTGGCGACGAAATCCTGCATGTACTGCACCAATTGCCGGCAGCGTTGCAGGTTGGAGGCATGTTCCGGTATTTCCAGGGCGTCGATGACGTAGTTGATCGAGGTCTGGTATAAAATGGCGCCCTTCTGCTGGCTGGTCAGGTCCTTGCGCAGCAAAAGCCCTTTCAGGGAGCCTTCCAGGTAGGAGGTGATCTCCTGCATGTCGCCCGTTCTCAGGTAGACGAACTCCGTCTTGGTCCGGTCCAGCCGGTCGCGGTCGGCCTGGGTGAACCTGCGGTCGCCATCCTTGTAGAGGACGTAATTGCCCGACGATTTAAGGTACAGCGGTACGGACGGAAAGGTGTTCGGATCGACGCACTCGATGCTGACCGCACGCCAGTAGTTCTCGTTCATAACGCTCCCAATCTTTCCGTCAAATAGCCGAACAGAGGAATCAGTTTTGGTCAGGCAATGAGGCACGCAGAACGAGAAGGAGAGGCGTCCGGGCGGATGACGTAACGACGGCGAGGGCCGAATCCGGCCAGGCGCCGTGTCATTTCAGCGAGTTAACAGCATTGTCTGAGCTGCCGCAAATATATGGTGTTTTGGAATGAATGTCAATGACAGGAATAGCCGGTGCGATTGCGGCGGGCCGGCGGCCGCGTCATCACGCCCGCTCGCGGAGTTGGGCCTCAGCCCTGTTGCTGTTCTGCCCGCGCGTCCCTCCAGTCATTCAACAGCTCTATGAAGCGGTTGAGCAATTCCGGTTGGAACGCCTTGCCGGATTCCAGGCGCATCGCCTTCACGGCTTCCTCGTGACCGGCGGCCTTGCGATACACCTTGTCCAGCGTCATGGCGCTATAGCTGTCGCACAAAGCCGCCAGCTGCGCGCTGACCGGAATCCTGTCCCCCTTGAGCCCCACCGGGTAGCCGTCGCCGTCGAAGCGCTCATGATGATACCGGACGATGTTGAGGGTGAGTTCGCTGAAGGCGCCGGTATCCTTCAGGAATTCATATCCTTTCTGGGCGTGCTGCTTGATCTTGTAGTATTCGACGTCGGAGAGCGGGCTCGGGTTCTGCAGGATTTCGTTGCTGATGAACACCATACCGTAGTCGTGCAAAAGCGACGCCACCCCGATGTCGACCATCTCCTCGGCAGACGAATGCAGCAACGACTCGTGCGCCATCAGGTTGAGAGCGGCCATCTGCACGCTATGGGCAAAGATATAGAAGTTGTGGTGAATGACGCTGCTGACCGCACTCAACGCCTTGTGGTCGTGAGAGAGGAAATCCATCATGTTCCTCACCAGTTCCTGGCAGCGTTGCAGATTGGCGACATTCTCCGGTTCTTCCAGGGCGTCGATGATGAAGTTGATGGAAGACTGATAGAGAATGGCGCCCTTCTGCCTGCTGTCAAGGTCTTCACGATGCAACTGGCCTTTGAGCGAGCTTTCCAGGTACGAGCAGATCTCCTGCATGTCGCCCGTGCGCAGGTAGACGAACTCGGTCTGGGTGCGCTCCAACCGGTCATGATCGGCCCGGGTGAATTTGCGTTCGGCGTCTTTGTAGAGGACGTAATTGCCGTTCGACTTGATGTAAAGAGGCACGGAGGGGAAGGTGTCAGGATCGATGCACTCGATGCTGATCGCGCGCCAATAGTTATCGTTCATAGCACACCCATCCTTTCCGTCAGTAAGGAACGTGGCAGTGGCACAAACAGGCAAGAGTCGGAGCGGCTTGACAGAGGGCCGGCAAAGACAGATCCGATCAGGTAAAGCGGGACGTTAGTATCTTACCATCATCTCCTCGGGTCCCGTCAATATATTGTTTTCCCGGACGGGCTGCGAACTCTCGTGGAAAAACTTACCCTC
>Ga0209415_10003479_pt1 | contig 29273 bp, 30 predicted proteins | sample PeaSoiSIISIP2007_FD_187696 | JGI IMG/M metagenome (GOLD analysis project Ga0209415, IMG submission 187696) | Peat soil microbial communities from Weissenstadt, Germany - SII-SIP-2007 (SPAdes) (version 2) | ecosystem: Environmental > Terrestrial > Soil > Wetlands > Peat | place: Germany...
AACGGGCGCGGAGGGATTTGAACCCTCGACCGCCGGGTTAGGAACCCGGTGCCCTATCCAGACTAGGCTACGCGCCCTCGAACCCAGTTTCCACCGCCGAGGATATCATGGCTTCGACGCGGCGAGGACCGGCTCCGAGGACAGCAATCGGTCGTATCGATGGTCGACCTGGGCGACAAATCCGGCGGCTGCTTCCTGCAGAATCTCGATCCCTTCAAGGTACTCGCGAAGCGTGGGCAGCACGGGCCGACGAGGACTCTGAGGGTCGGGGGGCGGGGGGTTCGCGCCTCCGAGCGCGCTGATGAGCCAGCGGTCGCTTCCGACCACGAAAAGGAACGGGAAGACCCGGCACTCTCGGGTCAGGGTGGCGAAAAGGTTCTCGGGCCGGGCCCCCGCCTTCGGAGACCCCGAGAGAAGGACGACCTGGTCCGCGGCCTTGCCCCGGTGTTCCGGTACGAGCGCCGGGTCGAGAAGAGTCCGGTGGGTCACCCAACCCTTCGCGAGCATCTTTCGTTGAGAGAACGGTAGGCCGAAGGGCCCGACGAGGTGGCCACCGCGGCCTTGGTCCGTGGCCACGAACGGTCGTCGGAGTAGCTCTCCGACCGCCCACCTTTGGTGAGGACTGAGCGCCGCCTCGTCCTCCTCTTCACCACGACCGACCAGGACCCCACCGAGTCCGTGCGGGTAGGCGAGGGTTCCCTCTAGGTCCGCGAGGTGGCACCAAAGCCCCTCGAAATCAAAATACACGGGCACCGTCGGGGCATCCGCCCGAACGGTTACCGACCAGGGTGCCGTTGCGAGCCGGTTCGATTGGACTCGGCCGAGGAGCTGCTCCGCTTGTTCCGGCGTCTCGTGGAAGGCGACTGCAAGAGTAGTCTGCGCCCCCGACCAGAGCACTACGTTGCCGGGGTCTTGAGCCATGGTTTGGCCGAACTCCTCGACCCGGTCGGCGAACGGGCGGGCGACGACGAACGAAGCCCAAGGACGACCCAGCGGGACGGGGTGAGGGACGTACCGATCGCGCAGCCAACCCTCCTCGTAGGCCCGCTTGCGGACGGCATGGTAGGTGGAGCGGGGGACCGGGACCTGTCGTAATCGCTCTCGTTCCCGGTCGGGGCGGGCGGCCAGCAAGACCGCGATCACGCGCGCCTCCGCGTCCGTCAGCGCCCGCAGAGATACGAACCCCCTCGATTGCGACGCTGTAGCACGGTGTCCAATGCACGAGGTCCCGGCCGGAGCGCCCGTTTAAAAGATGGGGGAATCATGATTCTCCTCCGAAGACGCCCTAGGAGCGACGATGTTGACGCGCGTACCGGTCAAGAGGGGTTCCGTCCTGGTCTCGGTAGCCTCGGCAGCTCTAATGGTATTTGTTCTCGCGTCCAGCACCGTCGCCGCGACGCCCGTTCCGACCTCCTCGACGCCGGTCGGCTCTTGGTCGTATGGGGCGGTGAAGACCGTGACGGTCGGCCCGCTTCACGGCGCGGACGGCTGGACCTACCAGGGCACCGCTACGCTGGGCTACACGGTGACGGTCTTCGACAACAACACGTCCGCTACGACGTTCGAACTCACGGTTCTCCGGACAATGGGCGCTGCCTTTTCGGTCGAATTCTGCCTTCCCTCGTGTTCCTCGCCTACGAACTGGGTGAACCTCACCTATCGGGCCTGGGAGACGAACACGGCGTTTTCGAACTTCACCACTCAAGGCCTCGTGCACGAAGGCACTCACCTGGTCCCGGCGATCGCGCTCGAGAACTCAAGTGTCTGGGTGCGCGCGAACCTGACCGAGACGTCCGACGAACACCTTCCTCAACTCCTCTGGACCTCGGACCACACTCGGTTCCTCTCGGCCAATATTGCGGGGCAGTCCAACGTTGAGTTCATGCCCTCCCTCGGGCTGTTCCCCCAGAGTCTGGCCCCCGGCACGGTGTGGTCCGCCACGAGCGCGTTCGACGCGGCGGGAGGGGCGAATTATTCTTTCTACTACTCGGCCCACGGAGCCGTTGGGAACACGGTTATCGGTCCTCTGACCGGCTCGATCTCGCTGGCGAGCCACGGGAATGTGACCGTTGATGGGGCGTACGCGCCCGGGAGCACGATCGACTTCGGCGGCGTGACGTATCCGGCGATCACGCTCACGGTCTTCGGACCGTTCAGTGTTCGAGAAGGGGTCATCTTCATTCCGACCACGATCGACCTCTTCGGAGCCTCGAATCCCGCATGGGCGGGAAATGCGAGTGGCGCGACCGTGGCTCAGCAGTCGAATCTCGATGTTCGACCGCTGTCGGATGGCCATTTCGATCTCGTCGCTTCGAGCTGGCGGTACAACACGAACTCGGTGAATCCGGCGGATGCGGCCGGTTCGAATTCTGCCGCAGCGTCCCTCGCCCCATCGGTTGTGTCGAGCAACCCCGTCTCGTCGACGACCGTCCAGGGCCAGCCCGAGAGCGGCGCGACCGCCACCACGAACCAAGGATGCCTCACGGGCGGGAATGGATGTCCCACGGTCTCCGTCGGGCCCTTGCCCCGTTCTCTCGTCGGTGATATCATCTTGATCGGGGCGGTCGCGAGCATCGGGGCGCTCATCGCCATCGGCGTGGTCTCCCGCCGCCGCCAACTCCCGCCCCCGGCGTACCCGAACGCGGTCCTGTATCCGCCCGGAGTCGGCGCGCGCGGCCTGTCCTCTGTCGCTCCGGTGAAACCGGGCACGCTGCCTCCGGCCGAGGAAGACCCGCTCGACCATCTCTGGTGACGAGCCACCGCATTACGGACCGCTGTTGTTCCTCCGGCGGGCGTGCCCGATGGGCGGGAGCCTCCCAAGAATCCTAAGTCGGTCGCATTTAGACCGACGCCATCCTAGATCGACGAGGGGGATCGCGGGGCCGGTGGCGGCGCTCGCGTCGCCATGGGATATCGGAGCAGGGCCGCGACCCCCCGGAACGCTTTCGCGAGCAGCTCGCCTTCCTCGCTCTCGGTGGAAACCAAGCGAGCGGTCGCCCCCGACTCCGCCGCGCGTCGGAAGAGGCCTTCCACGTAGTCTTCGCTCGAGACCTCCCCGACCGTGTGCTGCCCGCATTTCGGACACGGACCGTCGAGGACCGCATCGATCGCCTCGTCCGGCAGCGACCGCTCAAATTCGTTTTCGCACGAGGAGCACCGGAAACGCACCCGCTGCTGGCGTAGACCCTCGGAAACGATCAGGACGTCCACCGCGCCGAGGTCGAGCGCGTGATTGACGTCGACTTCTCCGTACGCCGCGAGTCCCGCCTCGGCCTTGCGAATCTCGTTGAGGAGCCGTTGGATGAGGCGCTTCTCCTCCGTCAACTCGAGACCGTGGAGCGTCTGGGTCGCCTTTTCGACGAGCTCTCGGAGCCCGTATTCGTCGGTATAGCCCGTGTCGAAGAGAGGCTGCACCACCTTCTGCTGGAGCTCGTACTGGAGGTAGGTTTCTTTGAAGAAATACTCCTTGGTGGCCCCCGGTCCTCCGAGGAGAATCCCCTTCATCTGTTCCTTGCGCGGCAAGAACAGTTCGCTCGCCATCTCGGCGATCTTCACAAAGAACTCGTGGGCGGCGTGTTCGATCATCCGCTCGAAACGGTGTTGGGACTGCCCTCCCCGCCCGTGCTTGCTCGGCACGAGCGACTGCCGGTTGCGAAGCGGTTCGACCCGTTTGCCGCGCAGGAGTCCCAACGTGACCTCGGCCCGGTCCATGACGATCAAGCCCCAGACGTCCGGCTCATGGACCATCGCGAGAAGGGGGTCCAGGAAGAACGAAGAGTCGCACCGGTAGAGGTACGTGTTGAGGGGCTCCGGCGGTTCGACGATGAAGGTGACCGGGTCCGACTTGTCGGCCCCGACCGCCTTGTGGCCCACGAAGAAGGCGACGCCGTTCGAGGGGGGCTCCTTGAACCCCCGGACCCGGCCCATGAGCGATTCGATCGCCCACATGACGTTCTTGCGGGTCGTGCGGCTCTTGATGTTCGAGCTCTGGGCGTACTCGTTCCGCAGGTAGGACATCACGTCCGAGATCTGCTTGCCCGGCGACACATAGAGACTGATCAGCTCCGTGGCGCGCCCCCGGCACGCCGCGATCTCGTCCAGCTTCCGCTGGAACGAGTAGCGGGCGAGTTGCAAGTCCGCGGAGGGGGCGCTCATAGGGACCCCCCGGTCGGCCGAGGACTAAACGATTCCGTTGCTCTCGAGCCGGCGGAGATTCGAACGACGGGGGACGGAGACCCGTTCCCCGGGCGACGGAGTCAGAGCAGACGTCGAATGTGCTCGTCGATGACGTCTTCGGGGTACGCCCCAACGATCCGGTCGACCAGCTTTCCCTGCTTGTAGAACAAGAGGGTGGGAATGCTCATGATCCCGAGCGCGCCCGCCTTCTCTCCGTTATCGTCGGAGTTCATCTTCGCGAACGCTACCTTGCCCTTGTACTTCTCGCTGAGTCGGTCGACGATCGGAGAGACCATCCGGCACGGACCGCACCACGGAGCCCAGACATCTACTACCACGGCATTGTTGTCCTGCGCGAATCGGTCGAAGTTGACGTCCCCGACTTCCTGAACGCTCATCGAGCTTCCTCACCCCTCTCGAGGGCCCGCGAATATTAAATCTCTCTCTGGCGCAAAGGAAACCGGACGGTGCGAACTTCCCTCGCGGGGTCCCAACGTCTTTCCCGGGCGAAGTGTACTTGTAGCCCGGAGACCATTACGGGTCGTGTCGTTTTCTTCCAGTTCCCGGGAAACCCCGGGTCTATCGGCGAGCCTCGGGGCCCGGTCCGGCGAGTCCGTGCCGTACGTCGACCGAAACCGCTCGCGGCCGGCCGTGCTAACCCCGGCGGCCCGAAAGGGGATCCGTCAGCGGATGCTCTTGTTCCGGCAAGCCTCCCTCGACCGAATCTGCCGGCTGACCGGCGCGCCCCTCTCCGAAGTGAACCGGTTCCGTCGGGAACTTCGCGAGAGCGAGCTGCCCGACACGTTACTCGACCGAGGCGCCGGGGTCGCCTTCACTCGGGAGCTTCCCCAGGGGGCGCTGCTCTACCTCGTCGTACGCGCGGCGCGACCGGGACACGTGGTCGAAACCGGCGTGCGTCCAGGATACTCCACGGCCTGGATCTTGGCCGCCCTCGAATCCAACGGCGAGGGAGAGTTAACGTCACTCGGGCCGGGGCCGACCGCCGGTCGTGCGTCCGGGGTCCGCGATGTGAGCGTGGGCCAATTCGTCCCCCCCGCCCTGCGGACCCGCTGGACCCTCGCGCTCGGGAACAGCGAGGATCGTCTCCGGGAGATCCTGGCTGGCTCGAACGGAGTCGACCTCTTCTTCTACGACAATGGTCCTGTGGCGTCCCGCGCCCGGTTCGAGCTGCGGGCCGCTTGGGAGGCGCTCTCCCCCCGCGGCATCCTCCTCGCGCACCACATCGAAGCGAACAGCGCGTGGACCGACTTTTGTCGGAACCAGGGGATCGTTCCCCAGCTGCTCGACCCCGGCCCGCCTCCGATGGGGGGGCTGTCCGTCAAAACGACGGCCTAGAACGAACCGTCGTCAGCGTTCGAGTTCTTCGACCAGGTGGATCGTTGCCGGGAGGATCAACTTCTCGATGGCGGTGCGAACCGCCCGCTCGCTCCCCGGGAGCGCGAAGATGGGTTTTCCCTGGATCACGAACAGGGCCGCTCGACTGATCATGGCCAGCGGCCCCACTTCTGTAAAGCTCAGCGACCGGTAGATCTCGCCGAAGCCCTCCAACTTTCTCCCGCCCATGGCCTCCAGAGCGTTCACGGTGAGGTCGCGGGAACTCACTCCGGTGCCCCCGACGGTGACCGCCGCTTCGACCTTGACCTCCTTCAGCCACGGGTCGAGCGCCTCGCGGACGTCCGCGACCGAATTCGCGACGAGCGCATAGTGGAGGACGTGGTGACCGGCCTTTCCGAGGAGGTCTCTCGCGAGATGTCCCGACGGGTCGTCCTGCTCCGTATGCGTGTCGGAAACGGAAAGGACGGCGAACCCAAGCGACCGGGTCCCATGCAGATGGTGGCGGCTGGCGGCCTCGCTCGGTGGTTTCACTTCGGTCATTGGTTCTCCTTCCGCGACTTCACCTTGGTAACGACCCGGAGCGGGCCGAGCGAGGTGGACGGATAGAGGCCCCGCCGATCCTTCTCGAGGTACTTGACCATGTCCCATACGGTCAGGAGGGCGACACTCGCGCCCACCAGCGCTTCCATCTCCACTCCGGTGCGGTCAACCGTCTCGGACTCGACGCGCGCCCGGACGCCCCGTCGGGAGAGCGTGAGCTCGACGGAACTCGCGGTCAGGGACACGGCGTGGCAGTGAGGGATCAGCTCGGACGTCCGCTTCATCGCGAGGAGGCCTGCGAGCTCACCGGTCGCAAGAGGGTCGCCCTTCTCGACACGATGGGCGCGGATCGCCCGACGGGTCGATGGCTTGGTACGGAGCTCGCCGACAGCGACCGCCCGACGATGCACTCGCGGCTTCGCTCCCACGTCCCGCTGCCGTGCCACGCGCTACTTCCCTCCGGGCGCGCTGGCGGCAACATGGGCGAGCACCGCCTCGAGTTGGATCCGGTCCGACGCACCCTGCGCGAGCCGGAAATCGACCTCCCCGAGATACTCGAGCAACCGGACCTTCTCGCGGGCGGGGAGGAGAGACTCTGCGATATCCGGCAAATAGCTGTGGATCGCCTTTAGGATGTCTTCGCCCGAGGCACCCCGCTCGACGAACATCGCGAAGAGCCGGTCTCGGGCGTCTCGGAAGTTTCCTGTCAGGGCGGCCGAGAGCATTCCCTCCACCTCTCGGCGAAGGGGGATCGTCGCGTACTCTTTGATCGTCTCCGCAGTGATGCTGTCGGCGTGGGTCCCGGCGAGCTGAAGGAGGTTGGTCGCACGTCGCATGTCGCCGCCGGCCGCCGTCAGGATCGTCTCAAGTGCTTCGGGCGAGACCTTCTTGCCCTCCGCCGTCGCGATCCGCTTGACCTGGGTGCGCACCGCTTCGGGAGCATAGGCGCGGAAGCGGAAGACCGCACAGCGCGACTGGATCGGGTCGATGATCCGTGAGGAGTAGTTGCACGAAAGGATGAAACGGCACGACCCGGAGTAGCGTTCCATCAAACGCCGCAACGATGCTTGAGCTTCCGAGGTCAGGTTATCGGCCTCGTCCAGGAATAGAATCTTGAACCCGACATCTCCGAGAGGAGACGTCCGAGCGTACTGCTTGATGGTCGTTCGAACGGTGTCGATGCCTCGTTCGTCGCTATTGTGCAGGAGGAGCGGTACTGTACCGCCCCAGAACGCCTGGCTTCCGGGAACGGACAGGTCATAGACGTCCTGCGCAGAATCTTCCGCTCGAATGGATAGAATCTGCAGAGCGTGAAGGTCGGATTGGGCGAGCGATCGCCACCGGTGTAGGGCCGCAAGGTCGCGCTGGGAAAGGGACTCCTCAGTAACCTTACCAAGGACTTCCAGAATCGTCCGCTTCAGCGTGCGAGGGGAACGACTCGCGTAGAGAGCATGACGAAGAGTGTACCTCCAGTTCCCGCGAATCCGTGAGCTGCCGAGCCGTTCCAAGAAACGTTCCAAGGGCCGAACCGGAAGCAGCTCCGACTTACAGAAGCTGCTCGACTTCGGCCAGTTCAGGGTGGTGTTTCCCCAACCCGACTTGAAGGCACTCTCGATACCGGATATCCGGGCAAGCCATGCCGTATCGATCAACATGGTATCCGATTTCGACGTGTAGCGCAGAGTTGTCCCCCAGCTTCCGTCCGCGTCGCCGGCATATCCTTGGAGGAACGCGTGTCGCTCATTCAGCGGCGCCGAGAAGACGAACGAGGGAATGGACTTGGTTCGGGCGTTCTTGATCGAAGCTGAGTTGTAGAAGTTCGAACGGAAGAATCGCATCCATTGGACGGAGGCGAGGGAGAGCTGTATCGCCGAGAATCGGTGAGTCCCATCCTTTGACCCAAACCCAGAACGTATCGTGTGAGTTTTCGTGTGAAATCCGTATCGCTGGAAGGTGTCCGCCAAACGTGCCGTCTGGCTTACCTCCTGTGGATACGCATGAGTGAATACGACATTCCCGCTTGTGCGTGTGGGGCTCGCGCAACCTTCGGCGGCGTAGTCTCCCAATACCCAGGCCAACTCGTCATCGAGAGGTACGGAACCTAGTATGGCTCCAACCGTTGGGTTTCTAATCGGGCGCTTGTGATTCGGTAAAAGTATTTCGCGCCTCGGGGCATGTGGGGCAAGATCCAACTGAACAGGCGAACCCGGGAACGTAGTTGCGAACGATAGGAGCAGGTCTCCCACGGCCAGATCCCCCGCCAGTTTCGGGACCAAGCGACCGTCCTCATCGATTACGACCACGGAGTGATGCTGGGAGACGCCTAGCGTTCCACCTTCCACCGCAATGCGAACGACTCCCGAAACACGATGCCGGATCAAACGCGAGGCCGATTGAAAAGAAATCCGGAGAGCGCTGTCAATTGACAAAACTTCGAGATTCGGGATAGCGACCGAGTCTGGGCCTAGCGCATCGAGGTAAGTTTCGGCCAACGCCCCGATTGTTGTCCGCTTCGTATCTCCTTGGATCCGGACCAGCAAGGGTGTATCTCCGGTAACGCTTGCATTCAACTCCAAGAACGATCCACGCCATTCCGGTCCGAAGAGGTCGCGAGCCAAGGCGAGAGCCGCAGTGGTCTTTCCGCTCCCCGGCGGACCTGCGAACAGGAGATGAGGCATCGACCGCTTCTCGGCGTAGGACCGCAGAAGCGGCAGGATCGCGTCCTGGCCGACCATGTCCTTGAGGGAGCTCGGCCGATACTTTTCGACCCAAACGGCCTCGGACCCACGAGCCGCCATCGATACCGTCCCGCGCTCTCCCCGGATGGCTATTAGCGTTTCTTGACGGCGCCGGGCGAGCGAGAGAGGTCCCGTAGGGTGACCCTCTGCTGGAGAGCGCGCTCTTCCGCCAAGTGACGTCGGAGAGCTTCGCCGAGTACCCGCCCATACTGGCCGAGCGCTTGCCGGTGACCTCCGTGGTCCTCCTTTTCAACCACGCGGAAGAACCACCAAAATTGTTCGAGGGAGGTCTCGAACCATTCGTGGTCGCTGAGCAGGAGACTGGCGCCCCGGTCCGACTCCTCGTCCCCTCGGGGAATGCGACGAATTCGACGGTCGCAGGTCGTTCGGTGCGAGCGGACGGCGCTCTCGACGGAGGCCAGCGCCGATCGCAGGTCGGCCATCGGATACTCCTCGAGCAGGACGAGCCCGTAGCTCCACCGTTCGAGCCAATCGACCCGCTCCTCGAAGTCGGCCGGGGGAGAGCGGATGTCGACCTCGGGTCGAGGGAACGACATCGCTCGGTACTCGATCGCGGAAAGAAATCCGTTGCGGCATCTCGGCTTCCCGCTCGGTGGTCACCGAGGGTGAGTGTTCGCCGTGCGTCCGCGGGATGATACCTCAATCTATCGTCCGTCCGATGAACGGCCTCTATCTGCGACCCACAGTGGAATCGGCGATCAGCCAGCGAACTCCCTCGGACCCCCTGCCCCGAGAACGAAAGGTTCCGGGTTCGCCCGACGGACTGTTTTCGGTCCGCGACCCTTCGCGCCAGGGACCTGCCCAAGCGCGGGCACCCGTCCGGACCCCACCCTAAGCGGGAACGGCAGCGATGACGAACCCCGCTCGGCACCGCCGGCGCGTCCGCACCTCCGGAGAGCCGGTCGCGTTTCAGGTTCCGGTGGGCGGCGGCCCTGTCGCTCCGTGCGGTATCGCCGGAGCCGCGTTTCGCCGGTCCAGCGTGCGACTCAAACGGAAGAGGAGATAGACGAACACCGCGCTGACGACCAGGATTCCCGGTACGAGGATGAATTCGATGAGCACGTCCCAGGCGAACAGGGCGATGAGCATGCCCACGGCGAAGTAGAATTCGGTCCGCTCCAGGTCGACCGTTCCGACCCAGCGGAGGACGAGCATCAAGGCGGCCGCGTTGGCCACCACGAAGAAGACGGTCGCGCCGACCGCGGGAATGAGCCAGGTGGACGAGAAGAAGAGAACGGCAATGTAGGCGGCGAACTCGACCGTGCCCAAGAGGACCCAGGCGTTCCGACCGGCGCGGCGGGGTCCGGGCTTCGCCGACAGAAGGTATCGGGGAGCCCATAGCGCGAGCCCCACGAGCGTCGCGACGACCCCGATGAAGAACGCGAGCGCGGCGGGCGAAGGTCCGTTGCCCACGAGGAACCCGAAGACGACGACCTCCGCCGTGTAGAAGAACCCGAGCGTACCGATGCCCCGGCGCCCGAACCAGCGGACGTTCGAGGCCTGGGGGAACCAAAGCCGGGTCAACAGAATGGGGAGGGCGATCGCGTACGTCGCGTGGAAGACCGTCAGGGCGAGTGACCACAGCCAATTGACGCCGAAGAGATGGCCATAGACCCCGAGAGCCCCCACGGTGTCCGCGGACGGAGCAAAGAAGGTGTGCACCGCGAACCCCTCTTCTGCGATGCCATACGCGGCCCCCAGAAGGAGGATTGACGCCCAACCCTTCTGGTAGACGACGGCGAACTCACGGATCAGGAGCGCGCCGAACCCGTAGAGGACGATATCCAGGGAGAATCCGACCACGAATCCGATGGGGTTGAAGAAGAGCTCGCTGATGGGTGTCGAGCCCGTCAGAAGTTCGGGGATTGACGGCGCGAGGAGAAGGAGGGCGTAGGCGGGGAGATTGGCCCGGAAGTGTTGTCGAAGGGGCTGGAGACGCGACCCGGCCCTCTTTTCCACGGCTCGAACTTCGCGACGGAGTTACTTGAACCATCGGGTCCATCGCGCCGGGGACGGGCGTTATTAGCCGACGCCGGCTTTCGGCCTTCGTTCCATGCGCGAGTTGCTCGCTCAGGTGGCTTTCCGAGGAACGATCCGGGAACGCACGGTCGAGCCGTATCTCCGTCTGTTGAAGGCGCTTCGCTACAAACGTCGGGTCAAAGGGGTCCTGCTTGACGTCTCGAGCGGCGGAGGCGAGGCGATCGCCTCGATGGACTTCTACCTCGCGGTCAAGCGTCTCAACGAGGTGAAGCCGGTCTACGCATCGATCGGTTCGATGGGCGCCTCCGGCGCGTACATGGCCGCCCTGGGCGCTCGGAAGATATTCGCGTACCCCGAGTCGGACGTAGGCTCAATCGGGGTGATCTCCGCACATTTCGCGGTCCGGGACCTCATCCGCCGCCTCGGGATCTCGGTCGAGCTCCTGCACGCCGGGGTTCACAAGGACGCCTACCAGGGGTACCGACCGCTGACCGAGGTCGAGCGGGCCAAGCTGCAGGCCATCACCCAGGAGGGGTACGACGTCTTCGTGCATCTGGTCGCGAAGGAACGTAAGCGGACGGTGGAGGAGATCCTACCGCTCGCTACCGGAGAGTTCTGGACCGGCACCCAGGCGCTCAAGCTCGGTCTGATCGATGGCCTCGCCGACCGAGAGGCGGCGCTCGAGGAGCTCGCGCGGTTCACAGGTGTCTCTTCGCGCAAGATGGTCCGGGCGAGCCCTCCCCGGTCCTTCATCGACCGGCTCTTCGGGGGGGCCGCTTCCAGCATTGGCGACACGCTCGTCGGCCGGTTCCAAGATGCCCTCGAGGACGCGGTCCTCGACAGCGAGCGCTTTTCGCTTCGCCGCTGAACTCCCCGAGAGCGGTTATATAGCGCCGTCACGCTCGAACTCTCGCCATGCCGGAACAGCGCCGCACCGGGTTCTCGAGCGCCGCGGGGCTCATCCAATACTACGACATGGAAGAGACGCGGGCGCTCAAGCTCAACCCGTATCTCGTCATGGGGATGGGGGTCGCCGCCGCGATCTTCGTCGAAATCCTGAACTGGCGACTGGTCTAACCGCTCGCGAGCGCCGCGGCCATCGGAAGCGGGGCCCCGAGCGGAGTTCGTCCGGGCAAGAAACGTCCCTCGGCCGATCTTCCCAGGAGGACGACCTTCGAATCGGGCGACTCGTCCAGCACGAGGTAGCCCGTCCGGGCGGCGAGGCGCTGCGCAAACCCCGAAATCTCCTCGTGCGTCGGCTCCTGGTCGCGGCCCAGGCGCTGTCGGGACTTCCCCATGTAGACGTAGCCTTTTGGTTCGATGAAGTCCGGACGGGCGACGGCGTCCATCTCCGCATACGACCGGACCCAGCCGAGGTTCCAGCCTTTCACGAGCGTGTGGCGAACCACACGACGGGTCCTCAGACCGCGGACGATCTGGAGGGATTCCTGGAGTCGCTCCCACGCATCGTCCTGGGCCGGGAGCGTGAGCCGACGAAAGACTTCGGCGTTCGGAGCGGTGACCGAGACATAAAGTTGCGTCGGGAGCGGGTCGAGCGCTCGGAGAGCATCCGGGTTCGTGCCGTTCGTGACCAGGAAGGTGGTGATGCCCCGTTCGTGGCAGAGCTCCAGGAACCGGTTCATCTTCGGGTAGAGGGTGGGTTCCCCGGTCAATGAGATCGCGATGTGCTTCGGCGTCTGCGCCTCGTCCCAGCGCTCGACCTCGACGTCCGGGTCCCCCTTGAACCCCGAGAGTATGCGTCGTTGGGCGTCGATCGACCGGTCGAGGAGTTCCTCCGGGTCGTCGTACTCGGGCATCATCTCGTCGTTCTCCCAGCCCTGGTTCCGCCAGCAGAAGCGACAATGCAGATTGCACGAGTCGATGGAGGGAGACATCTGCAGGCACCGGTGGCTTTCGATGCCGTAGAATCGGCCCTTGTAGCAGTCTCGACCTCGGGTAAGGGATTCGCGCGACCAATAGCAGAGCTTGACCGCGCTATGCTTGCCGGTGAGCTGGTACCCCTGCCCCGCGAGCTCGTTAGAGAGGTCTTGGTCACCCATGGGTCGAACGCTTCACCGACGTTCGGGCAATAAGGTTTTGGAAAATCGGCCGGAGTCCTACGTGAACTCCTCGCGCTCGAAGAGCCAAAGCCCGGCGAACGCGGTGAGAACGAAATACCCGATCATGATGGCGAATCCCTCGAGGTACGTGGGGTTCCACGACGTCGTCGTGAGAATGGCGCCTCGCGCCCCCATGAGCGTGACGGTGGAAACATGCGGGGGCAAGGTCGACAGGAACGGGTACCCGATCACTTGGTCGGCGTAGGTGATGATGAACCAAGGCTCGACCTTGACGAGGTCCGTGATGATTCCCTGCAGCAAGCTGAAGCCGAACAGGAACAGCACGGCCACCACGAGAACGGCATAGAGGCTGTTCTTGAACAGCGAACTGAACAGAAACACCGAACCGAGCAGTGCGAAGAGGTAGAGGAGCGAGATGAGGAACGACTCGCCGAGCGCCGCAGGGAACGCACTCCCGTGGAGGTAGTACGCCCCGTTCGCGAGGAGGATCGCGAGGTAGAAGAACACCGCGACGAGGGACGCAGCCAGGGCGGCGAGGAACTTGCCGACGTACACCGTCGTCCGCTTGATCGGGAGTCCCATGAGGAAGTACCCGGTCTTGTTCTGGAACTCGCCGGCGATCGCGTCGCCCCCGAAGATGATCCCCGCGAAAATGATCACGATCGTGACCCCGCCCGCCCACGCCGACCCGTAGAACGCGTTGGAGCTGCTGAGGAGGCCCTGCACCGCGGCCGCGGAGTTGAAGTAGGCGAGGACGAACGACAGGATGGCCCCGATGGCCGCGACGATGATCATCATCAAGATGAATCGGCGAGAGCGGAGGTAGTCGCGGAACTGGTAGCGTGAAAGCAGGAGCGCTTGCTGGACAGTTCCCGGGACCTCGCCGAGCGTAGACCCTCCGCGAGCCACCGGCGCGAAGGGAATGGCGGTCGACATCAGTCCCCCTTCGAGATTTCCTGGAGGTAGAGCTCTTCGAGGGCGCTTTGGGAGGGCTCGAAACTCACGAGGCCGAGGTGTGCGGCCGCGAGCCGCTCGAGGACCTGGGCCTGGCCCGCGGCGCCCCCGGTGATCATCAACTTCGCGCGCTGGGCATCCAAACGAGTAACCCCGGTTACCCCCGGGAGGGTCGCCACTTGGCTCGCCAGGGCATCGTCGCCGATGGGTCCGACGAAGGAGAGTTGGACCGACGTCGCATTCCCCGTGAGACGTTTCGAAACGTTCGAGAGGGAGTCGTAGAAGAGCAACTTTCCGTGATCGATAAGGGCGACCTCGTCACAGATATCGACGACCTCGCTCAGGATGTGGCTGCTCATGAAGATCAGGCGGTTCTCCTTCTTGAGACCGCGGACAATGTTCCGGACCTCGGCCATCCCGCGCGGGTCGAGGCCGGTGCTCGGTTCGTCCAGGATGACGACCTCCGGGTCCGAGAGGAGGGAAGCCGCGATGTTCACCCGTTGCTTCATTCCCTTCGAGAAGCGGCCCACTTTTTGATGAACCCAGTCCGACATCTTGACTTCCGCGAGGACCTCGGCCGAGCGCGACCGGATTTCCTCCGGGCGCATTCCGCGGAGGGCGCCGCTCATCTCGAGCGCCTCGAGCGGGGTGAGCGACGGGTAGATCTCGGGAGTTTCGATTAGGTCACCGCAATCCGAGAGTGCCCGCTTACGGTCCTTCTGGACCGAAATGCCGTTGATGAATGCCTCACCTTCGCTCGGGAAGATCAGGTCGGTGAACATCTTGAGGGTCGTGGTCTTTCCGGCCCCGTTAGGCCCCAGGAAGCCGACGCACTTTGCCCCGTCGATTTTCAAATTGAGGTGGTCAAGCGCAGTGAAAGTGCCGAAGCGTTTCGTTAAGTCGACCGCTTCGAGACTCGGCGACATGGTACCCCAGTGACAGTGGGTCCTGCCCCGCGGGTTAAAAAGCGCGCTGTATCAGTGAGCAGGGGTCGCACGCCCCGGGGCCGGAAAGCTCGTTCGCACTCGATCGACCGAACGAAGCGAGAGCGAGTTGAGCACCACGGTCGTGGACGAAATTCCCATCGCGAGCGCTCCCGTGATCGGGAGCACGGCGTACATTCCGAGCCCGAAGAAGGGAACAAGCGCCCCCATGGCCACGGGTAGGAGGACGACGTTGTACCCCACTGCCCACGCAAGATTGCCGCGGACCTTGCGGACCGTGCGACGTCCCAACCGGAGCGCCCGGGCGACGTCCGCGAATTCCGAACGCAGCAGGATGACCCCGCCCGTCTCCCGGGCGACGTCGGTGCCGGCCCCGATCGCTATTCCGAGGTCCGCGGCAGCGAGCGCGGGGGCGTCATTGATCCCGTCTCCGACGTACGCGACCTTGCGGCCGCCCCGTTGAAGCTCGCGGATCAGCTCGAGCTTGTCCCGGGGGGTCATTCCGGCGTGGACCTCTGTGATTCCGGCCGTCGCGGCGACGCGACGGGCGGCCGTTTCGTGGTCGCCGGTCGCCATCGCGACCGAGATGCCGTCCGCCTTGAGGTCGCTCACGGCCGCTCGGATTCCCGGAGCGGGCTCGTCCGAGAACCCCAGCAATCCCACCGGACGGCCGTCCTGAAGTACGACCGAATAGGCCCTCCCTTGAGCGGTCAATCGCTCGACGTCCGATCGGAGGGATCCGACATCCACCTTCTCTCCCCGGACGGCACTCTCGTTGAGGATCGCGATCGAGACCCCCGAGAGGGACCCTCGGATTCCCTTTCCAGGGTCGGAATGGACCCCATCTGGACTGGACAACGAGAGCCCACGGCGTCCCGCCGCCTCCACCACCGCCCGGGCGAGAGGATGTTCCGAGCCCGCCTCCAGGGCCGCGGAGACCGAAAGGAGCGCGACCGGAGTCACGCCCGGAGCGGTGACGAGGTCAGTCAAAATAGGACGACCGCGAGTCAGCGTTCCGGTCTTGTCCGTCAGCACCATGTCGATGGTGCTGGCCCGTTCGAGTGAATCCTTTCCTTTGAACAATATGCCTTCTTCGGCCGCTCTCCCCGTCCCGACGACGATCGCGGCCGGTGTCGCGATTCCGAAGGCACACGGACACGCCGTGATCGCCACCGACACGAAGACCAGAAGCGCGATCGTGAGGCCCGCGCCCGCCACGAACCAGCCGATGGCCGCGGCCGTCGCGAGGAGCAGCACCACCGGCACGAACGTAGCTGCGATGCGGTCCGCGAGCTGCTGGAGGGGGACCCGGCTGGTTTCCGCTTCCGTGACGAGCCGCCCGATCGTGGCTAGCACCGTGTCCTCCCCCACGTTCGTGGCGCGCACCGTCAGCAATCCCTCGCCGTTCACCCCTCCGGCGATCACGGTGTCCCCGGGACCCTTCTCCACCGGCAGGCTTTCGCCCGTCAGGAGCGCATCGTTCACGTGCGAGGTCCCCTCGACTACGACCCCGTCTGTGGGAAATCTTCCGCCCGGTCGCACCCGACATAGATCGTTCGGCTGAACCTCTGAGATCGAGAGCTTGTATTCGCGACCGGCGCGCAGAACCGACGCCGAACCGGGGAGGAGCTCATCGAGCTTGCGAAGAGCCCCTCGCGCTCTTTCTCGGGTAAGGTGCTCGAGGTAGTTCCCCGTTAGTATGAGGGTGACGATGAGAGCCGACGCGTCGAAATAGGTCTCCGCAGGCAGGCGACCCGGAAGCAGCAGGACCAACACGCTGTAGCCGAACGCCGCTGTCGTCCCCACCGCGATAAGGACGTCCATGTTCCAGTTGCGACTCCGAAGAGCGTCCCGAGTGCTGACGAAGAACTGGAAGCCCGCGTAGAACTCTACGACGCTTGCGAGGGCGAGGGCCAGCCAGACGCCGTCGGCGAACCGGATCGCATAGGTCAGGAGGAGGACGGCCACGGAGAGCGGCCAGGCCACGACCAATTTCCGCCGAAGGTTTCGGAGCGCTCGCTCTGGCTGGGCAAACTCGGCCAAGCAGTGGGTCGAGCAGAAGAAGTAACTGCGGTTGTCGCGGACGAGCTTCAGCTCGGCGGTGAGTTCGTCGACGAACATTCCGCATACCGGATCGGTCGCCATCGAACGGAAAGCGACCGAATTCGACCACTCGGCGAAACGTTAGCCGGAGGGTGGATGGGTGCGCTCGTAGCTTTTCTTGCAGGCGCTCGAGCAGAAGTACGTGGTCAGACCATGAAAGTCCCCGCGAGCGGCGGCCGTACTTGACTCGATGACCATGCCGCAAACCGGATCCTTGACCTTTGGCATGCTAATGCCTCAACAGGACTTATTCCATTAGTTTATTTAGTCTTTAGCTCATCACACCTCGAATCCCAAAGTCATCATGATGACCGGGCCGGAGTCGCACGGTGAGAGAGATCGGCTCGTCGTCGATTTCGTGAACACGGTGGCCTGTCCTGGCTGCCGGGGTAGCGATGCGTTCGCCTCCACCTCGGAAGCGAGTCGGTGGGTCCGACGCAGATTCTCGGATCACTGGCCGCGACTTACGTCGCCGGAGACGCGGGCCCTCCTCCGGTTCCGCGGCGAGATTCGCAGAGTGCTCCAGGCGGCGGTCGACGGGACGCGACCTCCGCCCTCGGACCTGGAGGCCATCAATCGGGTCGCCACGCGGTCGTTGTCCCGTCCGGCGCTTCGATGGACTCGAGGGCGCTGGGACGTGGAAGAGCGGGGAACCGGGGCCCCGGGGTCCCGACGGCTGATGGCCCTAACGGCCCGGTCCGCGATCGAGCTCATCGGGAGAGCCGGACGGAGTCCCGTACGGAGGTGCGAAGGGCCGGGATGCGTTCATTTCCTGTTGGCTCATCGGTCCGAGCAACGTTGGTGCTCGCCCACTGGTTGCGGCAATCGGGCCCGCGTCCAGCGCCACTATCGGAAGGCCCGGGCCGGCCAGCGCGCAAGCTAGACCCCCCCGGATTTTTCCGTCGAAACCTCTTTGACCTCGAGGTAGTGCCCCACCCGATGGTCCAGCAAATCGAACCGGCCGAGGTCGCTCGGAAACTAAAGTCTGCCTCCGAGAAGGTCGTGTTGCTCGACGTCCGGGAACCGTTCGAGCGCGAGATGGCAGTGATCCTTCCCTCGATTCACATCCCGATGGGCGAGATCCCCCAGAGGACCCGTGAGATCCCTCAGGATCGGGAGGTGGTCGTCTACTGTCACAGCGGCAGCCGCTCGAACGTAGTGGCGGGGTTTCTCGCGAGTCGCGGGTTCAAGTCGGTGATGAACCTCGCGGGAGGCATTGACGCCTGGTCGGTCGAGGTGGACCCCTCCATACCCCGGTACGGTTAGTCTCGCCGGTGAAATTCGCTTGGATCCGCTCGAAATCCATCCCGGCCGTTCGCGGATTCAGCGACGACGAACCCCACGCCGGTCCGGGTCCGGGGGCTGCTCGAGCACTTCGATGTAGCCGCGCATCTTCCAATACGTGTCCAGGAACTCCTGTCCCCGGGGAGTGATATCGTAGACCGGTCGACCGTCGACCTCCTCGGACCTGAGGAGCCCCAGCGATTGCAGTCGCTCGACGAAATTCCTCAACCGGTCGACCGGCATACCGGCGCCGTAGGATATGCGCGTGATCCGCGCGGCGCCGTGATAGCGCTTCACGACCTCGAGCACGGTCGCATAGAGGTCGCTTACTTCCCTTCGGCGAGGGCTGCCGGGCGAGTCGTTGAGCATGCCGATTTCTCCTCGTCAGAGGGGGAACGCGGGCAGGGTTGCTACCTTTTGGGGCGGGGATCGCACGCTCGCGCCCGCCTTCAACTCGAGGGTTTCCGTATAGACGACCTCGGCCGCCGAAGCACCCTCCCCGAGGGACACCCGGCGGGCAACTACACGGCGTGCTTCTGCTTTGTCTCCGAGCTCCACCGTGTCCCCGTAAAGGTCCTCGGCGCGCGCCCTGGTGTCGATCTCGATCCGGCCGCCCACCAGGGGACCCGTCGCTCGCGACTTGCGTCCGAGCGAGATGCGGGCGGCCTTGAATCCTTCTCGAGTAACGACCGCTCCTCCGATCTCGGCGTCGGAAGCAAAGACGGCTTTCCGGGCTTCGATTGTCCCACCGACCTCCGCGGAGTTGCCGGTGAGTAGTTCGCCGACGGAGATTTGTCCCCCGACCTCGAGCTTTCCCGTGATCTCCAGGGACCCCCGGACCGTGAACCGTCCTCCGACCTCAACGTTCCGGCCCTTGCCGTTACCTCCGATGGTCCCGAGGCCACCGATCTCGAGGTCTTCGAACGTGAGGTCCCGGTCGGCGCTCATCATGCCGCCGGCTTCGATGTCCCCCCCTTTGGCCGTCTCGTGGAACTGGGCGATCCCGCCGACTTCGATCTTCCCGAATTCGATCGGAGCGTCGGAACTGAATTTTCCCCCGACCTCAATGGAACTCCGTACGACGCCGCCCGCGAGGCGGACGACCCCGCCCACCTCGAGCGTTTCGAGGTCGACCTCCCGCAGGTCCACCGACCCTCCGGCCTCCACGGTATCCGCCGTGAGCTTCCCCGCGAGGCGGAACTTTCCACCCACCGAGACCTTCTTCGCGGCCAATGTTTGCGCTCCCTCCAGTCTTCCGCCGACATCGAACGTTTCCGCCGCCGCGGCGCCTTGGACGGTCAGTCCTCGGTCCGCGTCGACGTGGCGGGCCTTGAGCTCGCCCTCGACCTCGACCGCGCCGTCGTGCGTTTCGAGGTCCTCCACGACGAACAGATGACCGCGTACTCGGACGGTGCCGTCCTCCGATCGGAACGACCCGCATTCCATGTCTCCGCGCACTTCGGCATCCCCTTCGAACCGAGCCCGCCCGCTCACCGCGAGGGCGCCCTCAACCTCGATCTGCGAATCTCGTTCGACTCGCAGGTCCCCGGCGAGGGCTCCCAGCCGGACCTTGCCGCCGCGCGGAACGCGTGTCTCCGTCATCAAGAGGGGGAGGGCTCGGGGCATCTATATCGGTAGGTCACGCTCGGTGACTACCGGGGCGGACCCTTCCCCGCACGGCGGAAGACCCAAGAGGCGCCGTCCCTCCCCTTTCGCGTGCCCGACTCCCTCGAGACGATACGGCGCGAGGTCGTGGCCTGCGCGCGTTGTCCCCGCCTCGTCCGATACCGAGAGCGGGTGGCCCACGAAAAGAAGCGCGAGTTTCGCGCCGAGGAGTACTGGGGTCGCCCGGTGCCCGGGTTCGGGGACCCGAACGCTCGGCTCGTCGTAGTCGGACTCGCGCCCGCGGCCCACGGTTCCAATCGAACGGGCCGGGTCTTCACCGGCGACCGTTCGGCGGCGTTCCTCGTCCGAGCCTTCTACGAGTGCGGATTCGCGAACCAGACAACCTCCCTTCGACGAAATGACGGTCTTCGATACCGCGACCTCTACCTCACCGCGGCGGTACGCTGCGCCCCGCCGGACAACCGGCCCACCCCCGTCGAGCGCGGGAACTGCGCCCCGTTCCTCGAACGCGAGCTCCGGGCCCTCCCCGAAACCCGGGCGATCCTGGCGCTCGGTGGCTTCGCATGGGACGCAGTTCGCGACGTTCTGTCCCGAGTCTACGCGGGCGAACGCTTTACCGGAACGTTCGCCCACGGTGTCTGCCTACCCCTCGGTCCGGGTCGCCCGATGCTGTGGGGGTCGTATCACCCGAGTCCTCAGAACACGAATACGGGCAAGCTCACCCTCCCGATGCTCGTCGACCTCCTGAACCGAATCCGCGCATCGTTCGACTCCGGAGACAATCCCCGGGCACGCCAGCCTTAACGGGCGCAGCCGCTGGACGAACGACGATGGATTTCGAACTCCTGGACCGGGACGGACTCGCCCGCCGGGGTCGGTTCACGACTCCGCACGGGGTGATTGAGACCCCGGCGCTCCTGCCCGTCGTTCACCCGGACCCGACGCGACAGCCCGTGCCTCCGGAGGAGATGCGGTCGCGACTCGGGATTGGCGCGGTGATCACCTCCGCCTACATCACCTGGCGAACTCCCCCGCTACGCGCCGTTGCGGAAGGGCAGGGAATTCATCGACTCATCCGGTTCGACGGTCCGGTCATGACCGACTCGGGAGCCTTCCAGCAGCATGCCTACGGCTCGGTCGAAGTCACCCCGGGAGAGATCGTCTCGTTCCAGAACGCGATCGGAAGCGACATCGCCACCGTTCTCGACGTCTTCACCGAACCGGAAGACAGCCGTGAGGAGACCGAAACCGCGCTGGACGCGACCATCGAACGGGCGCGCGCCAGCCGGGAGGCCCGCTCGGGACTTCTGGCCGTCCCGGTTCAGGGGGGATCGCACCCCGACTTGCGCGCGCGATCCGCTCGCACTGCGAGCGAGGTCGGGGACGTACTCGCCGTCGGAGGGGTCGTACCGCTGATGGAACAGTACCGCTTTCCCGAGCTCGTTCGCGTTTTGGTCGCTACGCGACCCAGCCTCTCCCCGGCCTGCGCGGTCCACTTGTTCGGCACGGGCCACCCGATGACGTTTGCCCTGGCGGCCCTCTTCGGGGTGGACCTGTTCGATTCGTCGGCGTACCACAAATTCGCGCGACGCGGCAGTCTCATGTTCCCCGAAGGGACGGTCCCGCTCGACGAGGTCCGGGAAAACGCCTGCCATTGCTTCTTGTGCGCCGAACGACCGCTCTCTGAGGTGGCCCAGCTTCCGGCCGACGAGCGCGAACGAAGAGTCGCATTCCACAACCTGCTCGTTTCGGCCGAAGAGATCGGCCGCGTCCGACAGGCGATCCGGGACGGGACCCTCTGGGAGCTGGCGGAGCGCCGATCCGTCGCCCATCCGGCTCTGCGGGCGGGCCTGAAGGAGGCGATGGCGAACCCGGATATCTTTCTGCCCGCCGAGCCCGAATCTCGCCGGGCGTTCCGTGAAGTGATCGAAGAGAGCAACGACCGACCGGTAGCGATCCGGTTTCGCCACGCCGTCCAGGCGTATCGGATTGGAAAGAGCGAGAGCCGTCGGGTTCCTCGATTCCCGTTGCGGCCCGAATACCTCTCCCACCTCCCCACGGCCGACCGCTCCGGTCGCCCCCTGGAATGGGAAAGTGACACCGCCTTCGGCACCGTTCCGGTGGAACTGGCCGACCTCTACCCCGTGGGACCGTACCTCGGAGTGGAGGAGTTCGTTTCCCGACGTCACCATCGATCTCCGGCGATCTTCGCCTCGATGGTCGCTGATACGGTCGGCGTCGAGGCGGAGCCAGACCGGGATTGGACCCCCGCCTGGGACGAGCGACAGGTCGCGCGTCTGTTGGAGTGGCGGTACGGAAGCGCGGTCGCCTCCGCCCTCGCCGAAGGGCTCCGAGCGGAACGTTCCCGCAGGACCGGGAGACTCCGTTCGATTGTTCGGGACGGGCAACCGGAGTGGGTGATCGGCACGGATGGGGTTCCCAGGCCGACGTTCCGCGGCGCGGCCCGACTGCACACGCGCCTTGGACCGGGGCGGGAACGAGTGGTGGTTCACGACGATGCCCTGCCGTTCGTCCGGGAGGGACGCAGCCTCTTTTCGACGTTCGTGGTCCAAGCCGACCCCGGACTGGTCCCCGGAGTATCCGCGCTCCTCGTCGACGGCAGTGATTCCTTGCTCGCCGTCGGCCGATTGGTCCTCGCCCCCTTCGAAATGGGTCGCCTTCGTCGCGGAGTGGCGGTCCGGGTCGTCGCCCATGCTCATTCGCCGGCCCCGGAGACCGACGAGTGAGCGCCCGACGCCTGCGACGGGCCGTCCGGCGACCGCTCGACCGTCCGACTTTAATGCCGCGGGGGATAGGGCGGGCCGGGTCGCCCGCAGGGATTCAATGACCAAGTCGTTCCTTCTCCTTCAGCTCGACAGCGAGGGCGCCCCGTACTCGGAAGTGGCCTCGATTCTCGAGGACCTCGGCTTTCGGCCCGAAACCGAGGGGTACGACTTTCTCTACGACTGGGGGCGACCGGTGAGCGTGGCGGAGTCCCTCGCGTTCGCCGACCGCATCCAGGAAGCGCTGCGAGGCTCGCGCGTACGCTTCCGGATCGAGTCGACCGAAGAGTGAGCGGCCGGCTCACGGCCGCCGGGTTATAACCGCCCCGCCAGTGGAAGGACGATGGTCGTCCTCGGCATCGAGTCGACGGCCCACACCGCCTCCGTGGGCGTCGTGGGGGAAGGGGCGACGGTGCTGGGCCTCGCTTCGGATTTCTACCGACCGCCGTCCGGAGGTATCCATCCCCGGGAGGCTGCGAATCACCACGTGGAGGTCCTTCCGTCGCTCGTGGTTCAAGCCCTCGAGTCGGCGGGAGTCCGACCGAGCGAAGTGGACGCCGTGGCGTTCGCCCAGGGACCCGGTTTGGGGCCGTGCCTCCGGGCCGGCGCGACCGTGGCCCGCATGCTCTCCCTCGCCTGGAACCGCCCTCTCGTGCCGGTGAACCACTGCGTCGCCCACGTGGAGATCGCGCGGGTCCTGAGCGGACTCGAAGACCCTTTGCTGCTCTACGCGAGCGGGGGCAATACGCAAGTGATCGCCTACGCGCGCGGCCGCTATCGGGTCCTCGGCGAGACGCTCGACATCGGCGTGGGGAACTTCCTCGACAAGCTGTGGATCGGCCTCGGAGGCACGTTTCCCGGCGGGCCGGCCATCGAGGCGGAGGCGCTGCACGGAGAGGATCTCTTGCCGCTGCCGTATTCCGTCCACGGGATGGACGTCGCCTTCTCGGGGATGCTCACGGCCACGCTCGCCCTTCACGCGAAGGGGGCAAGGCGGCCGGACCTTGCGTACTCGGTCGAAGCGACGTCGTATTCGATGTTGACCGAGATCACCGAACGAGCGCTCGCGCACCGGGGACGGGACACCGTCGTGCTGGGGGGAGGCGTCGCATGCAACGAACGTCTTCGAGGAATGGTCCGGACGATGGTCGAGAGTCGGGGGGGTTCGATGTTCGCCCCTCCCAAGTCGCTGTGCGTCGACAACGGCGCGATGATCGCCTGGACGGGGCTCCTCGCGTTCCGCGCCGGCGTCACGACCTCGGTCGAAGCGTCGGCGGTGCAACCGCGCCAGCGGACCGACCTGGTGGCGACCCCCTGGCGCGCCGACTGAACGGTCTCGCCTTCAGTTAAGTGCGGATGTTCCGTGGAGGAAACGTGGACTCGGTCGACGTCCTCGTAGTGGGTGCAGGACCCGCGGGGTCGACCGCGGCCGCTCGGCTCGCCAAGGCGGGGCACACCGTCCGGGTCGTCGAAGAACACCCCAAGGTGGGTCATCCCGTTCAGTGCGCGGGCCTCGTCTCGCAACGGGTCCTCGACCTGGCCGGGTCCGACGCGATGGTGAGAACGACGGTTCGGGGTGCCAGCGTGTTCGGCCCGTCGCTCGAATCCATCTCCTTTCGCGCCGACTCTCCACGGGCCTTCGTCATCGACCGGGCGGGGCTCGATATCTACCTCGCCGACCGGGCGGCCCGCGCCGGAGCGGAGATCCGGACGTCGACTCGGTTCGACGGGGTCGAGGGAGAATCGGCCGACCGACTCACCGTCCGACTGAAGGCCCCAGACGGTTCGACCGAAACGGTGCGCCCGCGGCTCGTCATCGGCGCGGACGGGGTCTCGAGCAAGGTGGCGCGGGCCTTCCGCCTCCGGCGCCCCGTGGAAGTGCTCCCGGCGTTCGAAGCCGAATTCCCCGAGAGCCCCGGAGACCCCGACACCGTCGAAGTGTATCTGGGCCGCAAGTTCGCCCCGGGGCTGTTCGGATGGTGGATCCCGGACGGCGCCGGCGGAGCTCGGGTCGGGGTCGCGACGGACGCCGACGGCACACCCACGCGGAGGTACTTCGACCACCTCCTCGACTACCTCGAACGCCGATTCGGCCGACGTCTCGCGAACCCCACGGCCTACCTCGTTTCCGGGATCCCGATCGGCACGCTCCCCCGAACCCACGGGCGCCGGGTCCTCCTCGTCGGAGACGCGGCCGCTCAGGTGAAACCGCTCTCCGGCGGGGGGATCTTCACCGGCATGCGCTGCGCCGAGATCGCGTCGGACGTGGCTTCCGAGGGTCTCGCCCAGGGGGACCTTTCCGAGGGTTTCCTCGCCGAGTACGACCGTCGATGGCGGGCGGAGCTCGGCGAGGAGTTCCGACGAGCGCTCTACCTGCGGCGGTTGTTCACCCGCCTATCGGATGACGAGCTCGACCGAGTGGTGCGCGCGCTCAAAGGGACCCACCTCGAAGCCACGATCGTCGCCTTCGGGGACATCGACTTCCCGACCCACGTGGCGCGCGAGCTCTTGAAAGCATCGCCCGGGCTGGTCCGCCTGCTCCCCAAAGCCCTGGGCGCGTGGGTCTCGGCGGGTCCCTATCGGGCTCCGGAGCTCGACTTCGGGCCCCGGCGGAAATAGACGAAGGCGCCCGCACCGATCAGCACGATCGACGCTCCGAGGATGAGCGCGAGCGCCCAGTCCCAACTGGACGACGAAACGTAGATGGCCGTCTCTGCGATCACGCCGGAAACGCCGAGCGCGGTCAAGTTGAGGGTCGCGCTCCCGTTGGGTAGCTCGGTGGCCGCCTCCCAAAGGCTCGCGGTGAACCATCCCCGGGACTCGAACCGATAGTTCGTCCCATTGGCCGTGAACGAGAGCGCCGTTCGGACCGCGAACGTGCCGGACGGAGTGTTGGAGGATGTCGTGACCCCGACCGAGTCGTCGAAACGCTCGCGCGGGATCATGGTAGCGAGGGAGACGTTGACCGATGTCCCCGAGGAGTTGAGCCCGAAGAGGACCGGGGTTCCCGCGCTATTGATCGACGACGTGGCGTTCCCCGGGAACGCGTTGAAGGCGTAGACATCGAGGGTGAGAATGACCGATCTCATGGTCACGAACCAGGACGGGTCTTCGACCTGGAAAGCAAGGGCGCTCTGGCCGCCGGGGGCCATGTCCGCACCGGTGAGGTTCGAAAGGAAGGTGGCGCCGGAGGAGATCGGGAGAGGCGGAAACGGCGAGGCGGCGGCCGGCGGAACACCGGTAGTCAACGCCGCGATCGCAAGCGTCATCGCGACGACCACACGAACGGTTCGCCGCAACGGTCGGGTGAGTTTACCCACCGAATTCCTCCGGGAACTGTCCGCTCTCCGCGAGCGCGACGAGCCTCCGGATCCGCTCCACGGCCTGGCGGCGGCCCCGGGGGCCGCCGACCCCCAGAAGCCCGGGAAGACTGCTCCCCGCCGCAGGAGCGAGGAAGGTGGCCTTGAACAACGCTCGAGCCATCGCCCGGGGTCGCCGGGTCATTTCCACGGCGTCGAGGTCGGCACGGTACTCTTCCCGGCGCGTCAGGGACTCCGCGAAGTAGGCGAGGATGGGGTCCCATCGCATCAGCCGGGAGAGCGTTCGGAAAAACGTCAGATATCGGCCGTCGAGTTCCCGCAGGTGGCCGACTTCGTGCGCGAGCACGGCCTCCCATTCTCGGGGGTCGAGTTCCGAGAGCAAGCGGTCGGAGACCATGATGACATCGCGGCGACGCAGTCGCTTCGGTCCCCCACGCTCGAGGAGGGTGAACGCGAACGCTCCCCCCGTCTCGGAACGAAACACCCGCAGGCTCGTAGGGTTCGTTGGGGCCGGCAATCCCGCCGGCCACGGGATCTCCTCAGAAGGGAACAGGCGGAGGAATCCTCGGCCGACCGTTTGGCTCAACAGGAAGGCCGCCAGGAAGACGAGGAAGGCACCCAACGCGCCGGCGACCCAGACGTCCGCCGACATCGGCTCGAACAGCAGAACGGGCGAGCCGGCGAGTCGAACGAGCGCGCTCCAGCCGCCGTTCGCAAGGACCCATGCGAACGCGGTCGTCGCGAAGAGCGCCCATGCTCCCAGGAAGAGGGCAGTCAATCGAAAGAGGGTCGAGGAACCGGATCGGCGGTACGTCAATGCCAAGGAGAGCCCGAGCGCCGCCCAGAGGGCGACCGGAACGCAGAGCAGGAGGAGCGCGGACGACACCATGGACGGTGCGAACTCGGGCTCAGTCGAGACCGAGCCGGCGTCGAAGTTCTCGCTCCTCTTTCGGTTTCAGTTTCGCGATTTCTTCGTTCAGGTGCACGACCCCCGCGGGACCGAACATGTCGACGACCCCGCGGAGCACGTTCATGAGGTATTTGTGTTCGACGTCCGCCGGCCGGTAAACATACCGCTCGCCTCCCCGGCAGGTCTCGCGGCGGCGCTTGACGAGCCCCTTCGTGAACAACCGGGAGAGGATCGTGGCTACAGTGGTGTAGGCGACGCGAACCCCGCGGCCTTCGAGCGCCTTTCGGATATCTCGTGCGGGGGCCTCCCCGAGGCCCCGCAGCGAAGCAAGGACCTCCGATTCCAGCGACCCAAGCATTTCCGATGCGCCCCGTCCGACCGAAATGAAGGGCTTCCTGCCTTAACACGTTCGACGGAGGCGAACGAACTTGTTCGTACCAGACGTATTCGCGGGCCGGCACCGCCTCGGACGGCTCGGGATGACCGAGGTCGCGGGCAAGGGTTAATGGGGTTCCCCTGTTCGGCGAACCCGTGCCCGCCCGGAATTCTTCGCCGGAGAGCATTCTGGACCTCGTCGGGGGCACTCCTCTGATTCCGTTGCGACGGGTGACCCAAGGAGTTCCGTACCGGATTCTGGCGAAGCTCGAGTACTTGAATCCCGGCGGGTCGGTGAAGGACCGGATCGGGACGTTCATGGTCGACGCGGCCGAGAAGGACGGCCGGCTGAAGCCCGGCGGCACGATCGTAGAGGCCACCAGCGGGAACACGGGGGTCGGTCTCGCCCTGGTCGCCGCCGTGCGCGGCTACCGGATCGTCTTTGTGATCCCGGACAAGATGAGCTCGGAAAAGATCCGTCTCCTCCGGGCCTACGGCGCGCGGGTGGTGGTCACCCCCGCCGGGGTACCGCCCGACCATCCGATGAGCCATTATTCGGTGGCCCGTCGGCTCGCGAAGGAGATACCGGGCGCCTACTACCCGAACCAATACGAGAACCAGGGAAACCCCGAGGCGCACTACCGGACCACCGGACCCGAGATCGACCAAGAACTCCCCCGCGAACTGGGAGCCGTCATCGGGACGGTTGGCACGGGTGGAACCATGAGTGGGATCGGCCGCTACTTCAAAGAGCATCGGCCGTCGGTTCGGATCGTCGCCGTGGACCCAGCGGGTTCGGTCCTGGGGCCGTACTTCCGGACCCACCAACTGGGAAAGGCCGTGCCGTACCAGGTCGAAGGGATCGGGGAGGACATGGTCCCGAAATCGATCCAGTTCCAGTACCTTGACGACTTCGTCGAAGTCGCCGACCGAGAGTCGTTCCTGATGGCTCGCCGTCTGGCCCACGAGGAAGGCCTCTTCGTCGGGGGTTCCTCGGGCTCCGCCGTCGTCGGCGCCTTGCGGTGGCTCTCGGGCCATCCGCTGCCCGAGGGCAGCACCGTGGTCGTAATACTCCCGGACTCCGGCGACCGATACCTCTCGAAGTTCTATTCGGACGATTGGATGCGCGAGAAGGGGTTCCTCGACATCGGCGCGACCGCCCGCGACCTGCTCGCCCGCAAGACCGCCACGCCGGCGCTCGTGGCCGTCGAACCGACGACCGTGGTGCGCGACGCGCTCGCCCTCCTTCGCCACCACGGCATTTCGCAGGCCCCGGTCCTCGCCGGCACCAATAACGTCGGTCGGGTGGAGGAGGACGACATCCTGCGTCGGAGCCTCACGGACGAAACGGTCCTCGACCGGTCGGTCGGCGCGGTTCCGTCCGAACCGTTCCCGGAGGTTCCCGCCGACGCTCCCTTCGCCGAACTCCTGCGCCGCCTGCGCGAGGAGGGGACGGCCGTAGTGAGGGACCCGGTGACCGGCGCCGTGATCGGAGTGCTTACCCGAAACGACCTCGTCGGTTATCTCTCCGAAGAGGGAGGGCAACATGCGGTTTAACACGAGACTACTGCACGAAGGGCAGCCGGCCGACCCGCTCACCGGGGCGGTCAACACTCCGATTTATCTCTCGAGCACGTTCCGACAGTCGGCCCCCAACCGAAATCAGGGATACGTCTACAGTCGGTCGGGCAACCCGACGCGGGCGGTCCTCGAGACCGCGCTCGCTCAGCTCGAGAGCGGCGCGACCGGCCTCGCCTTCTCCTCCGGTCTCGGGGCGCTCACGACGTTGCTCGAGTCCGTGCCGAGCGGCCGCCGCATCGTCTCGGTCGACGACGTCTACGGCGGTACCTGGCGATTGTTCGAGCACCATCGACGTCAGTTCGGGCTCCGAGTCGACTACGTCAACATGTCGGACCTCGACCGGCTCCGCTCCGCCCTCTCCGAGCCTGCAGACATGGTGTACCTCGAGACCCCGACGAACCCCCAGCTCGGCATCGTCGACATAGCGGGGGCAGTACGACTCGCCCGACGCGCGCACGCTCTCGTGGTCGTCGACAACACGTTCGCGACGCCGGCCCTCCA
>Ga0209415_10003481_pt1 | contig 29264 bp, 30 predicted proteins | sample PeaSoiSIISIP2007_FD_187696 | JGI IMG/M metagenome (GOLD analysis project Ga0209415, IMG submission 187696) | Peat soil microbial communities from Weissenstadt, Germany - SII-SIP-2007 (SPAdes) (version 2) | ecosystem: Environmental > Terrestrial > Soil > Wetlands > Peat | place: Germany...
GCTCGATTCATGACCCTATACTTCCAGAATAGCAGTTTCAACAGGGTAAATAGGACATGGTTTCCAACTATATATTACCTTTACTTTCAGCAACTTAAGCAAATTTTGACCTCGGCGGGGGCTTGACAAGATTTTGACAAAAAGCAGATTTTGCACCTTTTTTGGTGCAATGCCGGCCTTTCCTAATTTTGCCGCGGAAACTGACTCATCACCAGCGCCATAGCTTCCTCACTTGTGCGTAAGCGTCCTTCCAGTTGTCCATCCTCCACGGCTGCAAGAATCTGCTTGAATTGAGGCCCGGGCTTGTAGCCAACAGCGATCAAGTTGTCCCCGGTGATCAAAGGCGCAGGCCGCATGGCCTCTGGCGGCGTGGAAGCGATCTTCTCGCGTGTGAAGTTGTATGAAGTGAGATCTCCATGGCTCGACTCACAGTCCAGCCGATGCAGTTCCAAGTGTTCGTCGAAGCGTGGCATCCGCACAAATCTCTTGAACGTGGATTCGTTCATCCGCTGGACGTGTGCGAAGCGCATGTGGTTGTCAACAAGCGCAAGAATCTGGTCGGTGTCGTCATTGGAGAAGCGCAAGCGGTGGCAGATGTCCTCCGCAATCTTGACTCCAACATCAACGTGCCCGTCAAAGCGAATGCGGTCAGGTGCAATCCGAAATGTCGCTGGCTTGCCCACATCGTGCAATAACGCACCCCACGCCAGCGTCGCCGGACACGGATGCGGCAACTTGTCGAGCAAGAGCAGCGTATGCACAAACACATCGCCTTCAGGATGAAACTGCGGCGGTTGCTGCACTCCTTTCATCGCCTCGATCTGGGGCAGAACTTCATGCAGCAACCCGGTTTCGTCGAGAAGAAGAAACGCGGGGCGGGCGTGGCCCTCCGTCAGCATCTTGCTAAGCTCATCTCGCACGCGCTCCCGTGAAACCTGCTCGATCTGCGATGCCAATTTCTGAATCGCTTGAAGAGTCTCAGGCTCGATTGTGTAGCCGAAACGCGCAGCGAAGCGGACGGCACGCAGCATACGCAGTTTGTCTTCGGCGAAGCGGCGCTCGGGATCACCGATGGTTTGAATGATCCCGGCTTCGAGGTCTTTGCGTCCGCCGACATAATCCAGAACTTCGTTCGTGACCGGATCGAGCAGCAGGCCGTTGATCGTGAAGTCGCGGCGCTCGACGTCTTCCCGCGGATCTTTGGTGAAGCGAACTTTGTCCGGATGGCGACCGTCGCTGTATCCGATGTCGCTGCGAAAGGTTGCCACTTCGACTACTTCCGCGGTTCTGTCATCTGCCGCCGGTGCCGGCACCAGCACAACCCCAAATTGCGCACCCACCGCGTACGTCTCCGGAAAGATCCGCAGGACCTCATCAGGAATCGCGTCGGTAGTGACATCGTAATCAGCGGGCTCGCGGCCCAGGAGCAAATCGCGCACGCATCCGCCAACCAGATACGCTTTGTGGCCGTGCTCTCGCAAGGTGCGCACAATCGAGATGGAAAAGTCCTTGAGCATGGCGGCTACAACGGCCTCTAGCAGATAATATATGGCTTATGCACGACGCCTACATTCTTGGCATCGAAAGCTCGTGCGACGAGACGGCCGCGGCCGTGGTGCGTTCAGGTGAGGAGATCGTGTCCAATGTTGTATTCTCGCAGCTCGCCACGCACCAGCCTTACGGCGGAGTTGTGCCCGAGTTGGCGTCTCGTGAGCATTTGCGCGCAATCGTTCCGGTGGTGCGCAAGGCGCTCGCTGACGCGGGACGCAATTATCAATCCATCGACGCCGTGGCCGTCACTCAAGGACCCGGCCTCGCCGGAGCGCTCCTCGTCGGCATCAGCTACGCCAAGGCTCTCGCGTTTGCGCTCGATAAGCCGCTCATCGCGGTGAATCACTTGGAAGGCCACATTCATGCCGTACTGCTGGAAGAGCGTCGCAAGGGAAATCACGACCTGCGTTTTCCGTTGCTGGCGCTGGTCGTCTCCGGGGGCCACACTCATCTTTATCTGGCAAAGCTGCGACAGAATAGTTGGTCCTACCAGAACATCGGCCACACTCGCGACGACGCCGCAGGAGAGGCCTTCGACAAAGTAGCAAAATTACTAGGTCTGGGATATCCCGGCGGCCCCATCGTCGACAAGCTTTCCACTCACGGCAATCCTCACGCCGTGAAGTTTCCCCCTTCGCAGCTCAAGCATAAAGACCGCAAGGACCGCGATGCGGCTCGGACTTATGATGGCCCATGCTTTGATTTTTCCTATAGCGGGATCAAGACCGCGGTCCTGCGCTATGTCGAAACTCATAACATGCAAGGTTCGATCGTAGAACGACGCAAGGCGCTCTCCGCGATTGTGCCGCCCAAACTCGAAGACTATTTATCCCTTTGCGACCAACCGGCGCTCGACCTGGTGGCTTCGTTCCAGCGAGCAATGGTGGAAGACTTGGCGGGAAAGACTCTGGCCGCAGCTCGGGCATACGAAGTCGAGACGTTGTTCGTCACCGGTGGCGTGGCGGCCAATCAAGAGTTGCGTCAGCAGTTCGAGAAAGATGCGGCTAGAGAAGGCTTGCCCGTATACTTCCCTTCGCGTCCGCTATCAACGGACAACGCCGCCATGATTGCGGCCGCGGCGTATCCCAAGTTTCTGGCCGGGGATTTCGCCCCGATGGATTTTTCAGCCGAAGCGGGAATGGTGTTGCGGTGAAGCCGCCGTCAGCAGTTAGCCACAAGCATCGCCAGCCGAGAACCGCAAGGACCAAATGCCGAGTACCAAGAGATGAACGTTGAGGACTGAGTGCTGAATGCTGAGTGCTGAATGCTGAATGCTACCTGCTGTTCTTCGCCGCCTGCGACTTCACACCCAGTACCGCCTGGAGCGCCTTTGCCAGTTGATCCTCTATGTCGATGTCTTTGAAAATCGTATAGTTCGCGCGCTTTTCTGTGTGCTCGAAGCCGCTCTGTCTGCCGGCGACGATCACAATTGGAATCTGTGCTAGAGCGCGATCGGCTTTCACCGCCGTGATGAGTTCAGTCCCGCTCATCTTGGGCATCTGAATATCGGTAATAATGATGTCCGGCCGTACTCGCTTCAGAGTTTCGAGCGCCTCCAGCCCATTGGTCGCCGACTCCACGGCAAAACCGCGTTCCTCAAGGAAGCGGCACACGGTGTGCCGAATGAGCATGGAGTCGTCGACAACCAAAGCCACAACTGACATGACCTCTCCGTGGACAATTATTCCCAGGTTGACACTAACAAACTGTGAATCGTCCAACCAAGGGAAAGCCCCTTCGAAGGATTACCTTCGTCACCCCGTCTTTTCTGTTTTGAACCGGTTCCGATCTGATCTGCCCCAAAAGATCGTCAAACAAGGCCGGTGTCTTCAGGATTCGTTCTTTAGCCGAGTATCTTCGATCACCATGTCTTTAAACTCACTCGATTCGAAGATGTCGCCGCACTCGATGCATTCAACGAATTCGGCGTCTTCCTCACGGGCCACAATCTGCACGCGCGGGTGCTTGCACGCATTCTCGGCGCTGTTCTTGTCGGGGGATTGCGACGGCGGGATTGAAGTCATAAACCCCGGCCGATCACGCTCGGCGTTGGTAGCGCCGAAGTGAGTTTGCCGGAAATTGGCGGTATTTTAGCCTGACTGATTGGCTTGTCAAGTCTTTTCATAGAAAATTCCTTTCCCATTTGAGCCCATCGTGCGGACGCCATCCCGTCAAGAACGGTCAGAGAAATCCCACCCGCGGACTCTCCACTACCCGAAAATACGACTGAAAAGATCGCCATCCCATAAACCACTAAATACAATATAGTTACCATTAAATTGCGCATCCAACCATTCCCTGTACGAGGTTGCAATGCAACCCAGTTCCCCCTACAATAGTTATATCCGACTGAAAAGGTCGGATTTGCTACTCGGATTCCAAATGCTGAAGCTGACCAAGAAAGCGGATTACGGCTTGATGGCGATGAAGCACCTGGCCGAACATGCGCCTCATAGCGCATGCAGCGCCAAGGATGTCGCCGACGCCTACGGCATTCCGCAGGAAGCTCTGGCTAAGATTCTGCAGCGCCTGGTGAAAGCCGGCTTGCTGCATTCGCAGCACGGCATGAACGGCGGCTACACATTGGCACGCGACGCGGGAGAGATCAGCGCATTCGAAGTGATTCGGGCCATCGACGGTCCGTTGTTCATTACTTCTTGCATCACTATACGCGGCGAGTGCGATCAAACCGATCGTTGCACCATTCGCGAGCCCCTGCGCCGGGTCAACGAGAGCATCGAACAAGTATTGCGGCGCATCAGTATCTCAGAGATGAAAGAAGAACCGCATCAGCACGAGGAAACTGAAACGAAGAAACCGGATGAACTGGTCACGATTACATAAAAGGTAGGAGAGCAATCATGAGCACCGATGTAAAGACGATCCCCCAGGCAGAACACGTGGCTCCAAACGGAGTCAAGCTGCCTGTCTACATGGACAACCACGCCACTACGCCCGTCGATCCTCGCGTGCTGGAAGAAATGTTGCCCTATTTCATGGAAAAGTTCGGCAACTCCGCCAGCCGCAATCACTCGTTCGGCTGGGCAGGCGAAGAAGGCGTAGAAACCGCGCGCGAACGCATTGCCAAGCTAGTCGGCGCCACCACCAAAGAAATCATCTTCACCTCAGGCGCGACCGAGAGCGATAACCTGGCCATCAAGGGCGTCGCCGAGATGTACAAGGAAAAAGGCAATCACATCATCACTGCCGTGACCGAGCACAAAGCCGTTCTCGACACCTGCAAGCGCCTGGAAAAATACGGCTATCGCGTCACTTACATGCCTGTTCAAAAGGACGGCCTGGTCGATCTCGACGACCTCAAGCGCGCCATGGACGACAAGACGATCCTGGTCACGCTCATGGCTGCAAACAACGAAATCGGCGTGCTGCAACCCATCGCTGAAATCGGCAAGCTCTGCCGCGAGCGCGGAATCATCTTCCACAGCGATGCAACCCAGGCCGTGGGCAAGATTCCCATCGACGTGAACAAGCAGAACATCGACGTAATGTCGATCTCGGCCCACAAAATGTACGGGCCTAAGGGCGTCGGAGCATTGTATGTGCGCCGCAAGAATCCTCGCGTGCAGATTTCCGCCATCATCGACGGCGGAGGCCACGAGCGTGGCATGCGCTCTGGCACTCTCAACGTCCCCGGAATCGTAGGTCTGGGCAAAGCTTGCGCCATCGCGTCAGAGGAAATGGCCAAGGAATCCTGCCGCATGGCCGGCCTCCGCAACCGCCTTCGCGACAAAATCATGGGTGGGCTCGACGAGGTTTACATCAACGGCTCATGGGAGCATCGCCTGCCCGGCAACCTGAACATCAGCTTTGCCTACGTCGAAGGCGAATCTTTGCTGATGGGCATCAATGACATAGCAGTTTCGAGCGGTTCGGCATGCACCTCGGCGACGCTTGAACCATCTTATGTATTGAAGGCTCTGGGCACGGGGGACGATCTGGCGCACAGTTCCATCCGCTTCGGCCTTGGACGTTTCAACACCGAAGCCGAGGTCGACTACGTAGCCGACCGCGTTGTCGAAACGGTATCGCGCTTGCGCGAACTCTCGCCACTTTACGAAATGGCGAAAGAAGGCGTGGACCTGAAGAGCGTGAAGTGGGCAGCAGAGTAATGCAGCCGTAGAAACATTGCTTGCAATGTTTCTTCAGCGGTCAAATTTTAAGGAGAAATAAATCATGGCATACAGCGACAAGGTTCTAGACCACTATTCCAACCCGCGCAACGTAGGCTCCATGGACAAGAACAGCTCCGAGGTCGGAACTGGCCTCGTCGGCGCGCCTGAATGCGGCGACGTAATGAAGCTGCAGATCAAGGTCAACCCGCAAACCAATATCATCGAAGACGCGAAGTTCAAGACATTCGGCTGCGGCTCGGCCATCGCATCTTCGTCGCTCGCCACCGAGTGGGTGAAGGGAAAAACGGTTGAAGAGGCTCTGCAGATCAAGAACACTGAGATCGTGAAAGAGCTCTCGTTGCCGCCAGTGAAGATTCACTGCTCGGTGCTCGCCGAAGACGCGATCCGCGCGGCCATCCACGACTGGAAAAAGAAGCAGGAAGTAGCGCAACCGACAGCCGTAGCCGCGCAGTAACAGACGATTGGAGGACGGGCGTCTCGCCCGTCAGACGCGCAGCGTCGAATGTAGGCGCAGCGTCCAGTGTAGGCGCGGGCGTCCTCGCCGTGCAGAAGGCAAGATTTCGGAAGTCAAACTATGAACGCAACAGCAAATGCAGCGCCGGCCAAGGGTGTCCAGGTAACGGACAAAGCGCTGACGAAAATCCGCACCGCCATCGTGAAAGAGGGCATCTCGCCCGAGCAGGGCGGATTGCGCCTGGGCGTGCAGGGCGGAGGATGCTCCGGGTTGAGCTATAACATTCGCTTTGACACGCAACCGCGCGACCGCGACCGCATCTTCCAATTTGGCGACGTGCGCGTCTTTGTCGACCCGAAATCGTTCATCTATCTGCACGGCATGACCCTGGATTATCAGGAAACGCTCATGCAGCAAGGCTTCGTGTTCGTGAACCCGAATTCCTCGAAGTCCTGCGGATGCGGCACGTCGTTCTCGGGCTGATGGCGATGTTCTAAAGAGCTTCCACGGCTATTACGGAGTGTCATCCCGACCGGAGCTTCTCATTCCCGAAGGGATGAGAAGCGCAGTGGACGGACCTGCTGTTTCGCTCCTACTAAATTGAAAATGTTCTAGCCGAATGAGCCCATGCGAAAAAGCGAACGGATTGATCCATGACGATTGAATCCAACACGAGTTCCCTGGCAACAATAGGCGAAACTACATCCAGTTGCTGGTCGTGTGGCACCATGCGAGCCGTCCAGTTCTGCAGCGCCTGCGGCAAGGTCCAACCTCCGAAGCCGGTAGACTACTTCACGTTTTTTGCCCTGCCGCGCAAGCTGCACCTCGATACCGCTCTTCTGGAACGCGAGTTTTACGAGCTGAGCCGCAAGCTGCATCCCGACCTCTGCGCCCGAGCAGACAAACGAGAGCAGGAATGGAGCCTGGAGCAGAGCTCGCTCCTGAACGACGCTTACCGAACCTTGAAGGATCCGATCAGGCGGACAGAATACTTGCTGCGGCTGGAGGGCGTGGAACTCGAGGAACAGTCCAAGGCGGCCACCGAAAAAGCGCGATCCACGGGCGAGATCAAAAAGCAGGTCGTGCCTCCAGACCTGCTGGAAGAAGTTTTTGAACTGAACATGCAACTGGAAGAACTTCGCGCCCAGAAAAAACTCGGCGAAGACGACCCCGCGCTGGTTGAAGAAATCGGCAAACAAAAGCTGGAACTGGAACAGAAGCAAGACTCGCTGGCCGAAGAACTGAAAACATACTGGAGCAATTGGGATGAGTTGGTCGATAGCGGCACAGAAGAGAATCGCCGCAAGATCCGTGACAAAATGCTAGACCTGCTGAACCGTCGCTCCTACATAAGAAACTTGGTTCGAGATGTAAGTGAAGTGCTGGAGAATTGAGTGATTGAATCACTGACTCATTGCATGGGTTGGCCCGCGCAATTGGCTCAATGATTCAATCACTCAATGATTCAATGACTCCTGACCGCATCGTCGGAATCGATCTAGGCACCACGAATTCTCTCGTGGCCTTTATGCAAGGGGAAAGCCCTGTCGTGATCCCAGGCGAAGACGGCGTGAACCTCGTACCCTCGGTCGTCGCGCTCGATGAACGCGATCAGATCATCGTGGGCAACGCCGCGCGCAAGTATTTGATCGAGACTCCGGAGCGCTCCGTCTACTCGATCAAGCGCCTTATGGGCCGTGGCCTTGAAGATATTCGTGAAGAGCTCAAGCTGTTTCCGTTTCATCTCGCGGACGATCTGCAAGCCGGAGAAGTCCTGCGCATCACGCTGGGACAGAAGACCTTCACGCCGCCGGAAATTTCCGCGTTCATTCTCCGTCAGCTCAAACGCAACGCCGAGCGCTTTTTCAACGCTCCCGTCACCAAAGCTGTGATCACCGTGCCGGCCTACTTCAACGATGCTCAGCGGCAAGCCACCAAAGACGCAGGCCGCATCGCCGGTCTCGAAGTGCTGCGCCTGGTCAACGAACCCACAGCCGCATCTCTCGCCTACGGACTGGACAAGAAGCAGAACGGCATCGTCGCCGTCTACGACCTGGGCGGCGGAACTTTCGACATTTCCATCCTTAAACTGCATGACGGCATCTTCGAAGTCATCGCCACCAATGGAGACACCCACCTCGGCGGCGACGACATCGACAATCTGCTGATCAAAATTGCCATCGACGACATCCTCGGCGACGCAAATCTGGATGTTTCTCGCAACGGTGAAATCGTCGCCACAATTCGCAAGGCCGTCATCGAGGCCAAGATCGCGTTGTCTTCGGAATCAGCCACGGAACTGGATATTGAACTACCCCGGGGCAAACGCTACCAGCGCGAAATCACTCGCGAGCAGTTCGAGCAACTGATCCAGCCCATCATCGACCGCACCGTCGGACCGTGCAAGCAAGCGCTGAAAGACGCTGGGCTAAAGCCGCAGCAAATTGACGAAGTCGTGCTGGTCGGTGGTTCAACGCGAATCCCCAAGGTGCGTGCGCTGGTCGAGGAATTATTTCAGCGCAAGCCGCACACCGATCTCAATCCCGATGAAGTAGTCGCCTTGGGCGCGGCAGTGCAAGCCAACATTCTCGGCGGCGGTTCTGAAGCCACCGAGAACATGCTCCTGCTCGACGTCACACCGCTGTCGCTTGGCATCGAAGTCGCGGGTGGGGTGACCGACAAAATCATTTTGCGCAACTCGACCATCCCAGCTTCGGCAACGCAGTATTACACGACGCAGATCGACGGCCAGGCCAACGTTGCCATTCATGTCCTGCAGGGCGAGCGCGAGATGGCGAAGGATTGCCGCTCCCTCGCACGCTTCGATCTGAAAGGGATTCCGCCGATGACCGCGGGCATGGCGCGTATCGAAGTCAAATTCCTGATCGACGCCAACGGCATCCTGCACGTCTCCGCCCGCGAGCAGCGCAGCGGCAAGGAATCCGAAATCGAGGTCCAACCCAGCTACGGGCTGACCGACGATCAAGTCGAGGGCATGATTCTCGATTCCTTCGACTACGCCGAAGAAGATTTCCGCCAGCGGCAGGTAATTGAAGCGCGGAATGAAGCCGATACGATTCTCGCCGCCCTCGAAAAAGGCAAGAAGAGTCCAGCCTGGGGCAACCTCACCAGCGACGAGAAAAAGAAGATCGCTAAATTAGAAAAAGCGTTGATCCAGGTCAAGAGTGAAGATGACCACTCAGCAATCCGGAAAGCGATCGAACTCTTGAACCAAGGCACAATGCGCCTCGCGGAACTGATGATGGACACAGCCGTGAGCACCGCATTGAAAGGCAAAACTATGGACGAAGCCGATATGGGTGAAGCGCCGGGGGTGGGGCACCCTGTGGCCAAGGCAGATTTCAAATGATTGATTCATCCGAACAGGAGCAGAACGTGCCTAAGCTCACCTACGCAATCGAGTTCGTCGCGGACATGAATCGCGCCGTAAAGTTTTACCGTGACGTAATCGGGCTTCCCCTGAAGTTTGAATCTCCCGGTTGGAGTGAGTTCGCTACCGGCGACGCAACCCTGGCTCTGCATCCCGCTTCGGAAAAGAATCCCGCGGGAAAAGTTGAGCTTGGTTTCAACGTAGCCGACCTGCAGAAGTTCTATGAAGACATGCGAGCCAAAGGTGTGAAATTCCCCATGCCTCCGACCAAACAAGACTTCGGCGGAACGTTAGCGCAATTTGAGGATTCGGAAGGCGCGCATGTGAGTGTGGGGGCAAGCTAAGGAGAGGTGGAACGATATGTCTGAGGAAAAGATACAAAGTGCGGGCACTGCGACGGCGGACGCACCCGGCGAGAACACTGTGCAGCTAACTTTCTTGCCCGAAGGCAAGACCGTCGAGTTCGAGCACGACAAGCTTCCCTACAAAGATCACGGCAAAGAACAGTCGATCCTCGACGTGGCCCTGAACTATGGCGTCCGCCTGGATCACGCCTGCGGTGGCAACTGCGCCTGCACCACCTGCCACATCTGGGTTAAGGAAGGCGCCGAGAATCTCTCCGAAATGGACGACGACGAAGCCGATCGTCTGGACATGGCAGCTGATTTACAGTTAAACTCCCGTCTCGGGTGCCAGGCCGTCATCACCAAGCCCGGTAAAGTGGTGGTAGAGATTCCGTCGTGGAATCGCAATTACGTGTCAGAAGAACACTAGAAAAGCAGCAGTGAATACTTAGCACTCAGCATTTGGCCTCCAAAGTTCTTGTCGGTGGCCGCGAAAAAAAGCTAGCCGGCTGAGTGCTGACTGCTAAATGCTGAGTGCTGACTTCTCAAGGAGCCACATGCCAAAGGATCTAACCTGGGACAACGCAGAGGACATCGGCATCCTTCTCTCCGAGAAACACCCGCAACTGGAACCTCTGAACGTTCGCTTCACAGACCTGCACCGTTATGTTACCGAGTTGCCCGAGTTCAAAGACGATCCCAAGAAATCTACGGAAGGCAAACTCGAAGCCATCCAAATGGCTTGGCACGATGAGTTTCTAGACAGAACCCAAGCGTAGCTCGCGCCATTTCCCTGGCTCGCTTTTGCAAAAAAGACGTGACAAGCATTTTACTTGCGTGTGACAACCCTCCTTTTGCGCTGCTCTATTCTGCAATCACTCCTGAGCCTCACTGAGCTGCGGATTCTGCAAATCTTCTCCTCAAGTGAAAAAGGGCACGGCGTATACGCCGTGCCCTAATTTTCTGTTCCACAAAAAGTTCTAGCCCACCGTCGCCGGCACTGGCTCTTCTACGCTGGCCTCACGCAAGAACTTCGCCGCTTCTTCCGGCGGCGTCGGATTGATATAGAACCCCGTGCCCCACTCGAATCCCGCCGTCTTGGTCAGCTTGGGCATGAATTCGATGTGCCAGTGGTAGTGATCGTTAGTCGGGTCCTGCACCGGCGAAGTATGAATCACCAGATTGTACGGCGGATTGTCCAGCACCCGATCCGCTTTCATCAGCAACGTCTTCAGCGCCTTCGCCAGGTTCTCAAATAACTGCGACGACGAATTCTCAAACGCCGACTCATGCTGCTTCGGCAAAATCCAGGTCTCAAACGGAAAGCGCGGCGCGTAAGGTGCGAGCGTGAGAAAGTCCTGATTCTCGGCAACCACGCGAATTCCCGATTCCGTTTCCTGGCGGATCACGTCGCAGAACACGCAACGCTCTTTGTAAATGTAATACTGCTTCGCCCCTTCGATTTCTTCGACCACATAGATCGGAAGAATTGGCAAGGCGATCAGCTGCGAGTGCGCGTGTTCCAGCGAAGCGCCTGCGGCCTCTCCATGATTCTTGAAAATCAGAATGTATTTGAACCGCCGATCCTTTTTCAGATCAAGGATGCGATCACGGAAAGTCCAAAGCACATCTTCGATTCGTTTGGGAGGCAGCGTAGCCAGGGTCGCGTTGTGATCCGGAGTCTCAATAATTACTTCGTGCGCGCCCACCCCATTCATCCGGTCGAACATGCCCTCAGCCTGGCGGCTGAGGCTGCCTTCAATCCCAAGCGCGGGAAACTTGTTAGGCACAACTCGCACCGTCCAACCCGGCGTATCGCGCTGCGGCGGAGGTCCGCCATTCGGGTTCGGCCGATAAGCTTGAATCTCCGGCGGCGTCTTGCTTTCGTTCCCGTAGCAGAAGGGACAAAAGCCGCCTTTCAGTTTCACTCCATCACGGGCAAAATCGGTTGGACGCTTGGCGCGGTCCGTCGAAATAATCACCCACCGGCCTACAATTGGATCTTTTCTAAGCTCAGGCAAAGACTGAATCCTTTCAATAAGGGCTTATTAGGGTTCAACTCAATGTCAACGCAATCTTTCATTTTACGCCACGGGGAAGGCATTCCGAAATAGCTCGATCAGCGGCTGGCTGGACTGACGCTCATAATACACGCTCACCACATCGAAACGCCACCGGCACGAAGGTGCCACGTGACGAAGGTACTCGTCGGCAACTGCCGCCAGCCCACGCTGTTTGTCGCGATCGACCGCGGCCTCGGCAGGTTTCACGGCACGCGTAGTGCGCGTTTTGACTTCGATAAAACACAACACATCTTTCTCCCAGCCAATCAGATCGATCTCGCCGCGCCGTCGTGCCGAGCGAAAGTTACGCGCCACCATCACGTACCCGAGGCGCCGCAAGTAAAAGTAAGCCGCTTCCTCACCGCGTCGCCCGGTCTGCTGATGCATGGGAGCGGCGTCGGCTGGGAGCGTTCGCTGCGCCACCCAGTCGAGCGCTTGGATCGAAGCCTGGGTGACTCGCCCCGAAATTCCTGAAAGAGAAAACGCTGAAGGCGTGACTGACTTCATCCAGTGATCGTACGGTCCGTAGAAAACATTCGATGTGACATGCATCACACAGAAAACAAAATGCCCAGAAGATGTTCCACGTGGAACGTTTCGCTTATTGTTCGCCATTGCGGATTTGAAAATTGGAACCGGGCGGATCAACTGAATGACCCGCCCCTGCAGCCGGCACAGCGGAGGAGGTCCGGTCCGGCTGGCTAAACTCCCTGGCTCACGATCGCGATCGATTCTTCGAGCGTGTCCATGGCGACGTCAGCCTCTTCCTTGGTCACGACGAGCGGCGGCGCAATGCGAATGGTGCTTGGGCCACAGCCGAGGAAAAGAATGCCGCGCTCGAAAGACAGTTGGATGATGCGGTCGCGTTCGGCCGCGGCGAACTCTTTGGTCTTCTTGTCTTTGACAATCTCTACGCCGATCATCAGGCCGCGTCCGCGCACATCGCCGACCAGCTTGTGTTTGCTCGGCCACGCCGCCATACGCTTCATCATGTGATTGCCGACTTCGGTTGCGTTGTGCAGCAGGCCGTCGTGCTCGATCACATCGAGCGTGGCCATCGCCGCGGCGTTGCATACGGGGTTGCCTCCGAACGTCGACGCATGTGAGCCGGGAACCCAGTCCATGATTTCGGCTTTGCTGATGGTGACGCCGAGCGGCATGCCGGAGGCAATGCCTTTGGCTGAGCAGACGATGTCGGGGTGTACGCCGGTGTGCTGGATGGCCCACCATTTCCCGGTGCGTCCGATACCGCTTTGCACTTCGTCGGCCACGAGCAGGATGCCATGACGATCGCAGATGCGGCGCAGTTCCTGCATGAAGACGGTGGGTGCGATTACGTATCCGCCTTCCCCTTGCACGGGCTCGACGAAGATGGCGGCTACTTCCTCGGGGGCAAGCGTGGTCTTGAACAGCTTGTCTTCGATGAAGCGGGCGCAGCCGAGCGCAAAAGCTTCGGCGTCCTGCGGCCCACCCTCGCATCCGCGATATACGTCGGGGTAGCGGATGTGGGTTACGCCGGGAAGCATTGGACCGAAGCGGCGCTTCTGCTGCGGCTTTGAGGCAGTGAGTGAGAGTGCTCCCATGGTACGACCGTGGAACGCGCCGTAGAATGCGATCACGTTTTGCCGCTTGGTGTGATAGCGGGCGAGTTTGAGAGCGCACTCGATGGCTTCGGCCCCCGAATTGCCATAGTAGATTTTGTGCGGACCGGGCATGGGTGCAATCTTCGAGAGACGCTCGGCGAGCGTCACCATGCTCTCGTAGTAGAAGTCGGTACCGGACATGTGGATGAGTTCGGCCGCTTGTTTCTGAATGGCGGCAACCACGTGGGGATGGCAATGGCCGGTCGAGACGACGGCGATGCCGGCGGAGAAATCGAAGAATTCGTTTCCGTCCACGTCGGTGACCACGAGGCCGCGTCCCTGCTTGGCCACAAGCGGATAGGACCGGGTATATGACGGTGAAATATATTGGGCGTCGCCTTCCAAAACCCGTTTCGCATTTGGTCCAGGCAGAGCGGTTTTGATCTTGGGTGCGACCAGAGTTTGAGTGGACATGGGATCCTCCGAAATGGTTTGTTGGTCGTTCGTCTTTGGTCGTTGGCTCGAGCGAACTTTAACTGAAGCCAGAATCGGACGAGGAGGATGGAAGAGTTAGTCGCTACCGAATAGGCTGGGGCGCGCCTGCGATGGCAACACTGCGAGATAGCGGCGCGGGCATACCAGAAAGTGGAGCCAGCACGCGGGCAGGTGCGAATTGGGATGTTGGCTGCGCATTCGGAATCATTCCACTTTGATTATAGCGCGCCAGCACTGCGGGCGTAACCCCCATAAGGGTTACTTTAGGCTAATCGACCTTGAGCGGCGCGCGCATCTGCCAGAAGCCTGTTTCTGGCCTCACCCTGCAACATGGATCGCTTTGGCGTGCAGACATGGTTAGTCCTTTACTGGGTTGAACTCCACCACTGTATCGCCCGACGGGATCGAGTTCACCCATGGAACCGATACCTGCTTCTCAGGATAATCGGAACCGGGCCCCAGATAGGTAAAACTGGGAAACACATAAGGAACGCCTTGCGACTGCAAGACCGAGTTCCGATCCGTTACCTGTAAATGCAGATGCGCCCCGGTCGCGTTGCCACTGTTGCCCAGGAGCGCCAGTGCATCGCCTCGATGAACGTGATCGTGCAGCCGCACCTTTATGCTTCCATTCTGCAAGTGGGCGAAAGTCACAAAGCGATTGGCCGCGATCCGTAGAATAATGTGATTCCCCGCAATGTTATCCAGCGTGACAGGCGGCAGGACCCTCGGGGTGTTATCCGCTATGCCATCGACTACCTCCGTGATCTCTCCGTCGGCCACAGCCAGCACTGGTTCGCCCCATCCCCACCAGTTCTCATTTTTCTTGGTTTCATCATGATGAGTATCGCCGTTTGGGCCGATCTTCACCCAGTCGATCGCGAATCGTTCGGGGGAATAAGTCTGGCCGTCAATCGCCATAATCGTCCGGCGGTGGCCGGAGTCGTTGACCGGGCCGTTCCCCGCGAGCCAAATGCCTCCACTGAATGGGGGACTCAACGTGGGAACCAGGTCCTGACTTACCGGCACCTGAAAATTCTGGAGCATCGCATCCGTCGAGCTGCCGTCTGCCGCCGCGGCCGAGAAGACCATTTGGTGCTTCAGGCTGGCGGGCATCGGGCGATTCGAGGGCAGTTCGATCCATACAAACACGACGCTGCGCGCTCCAGGCTCGATCACTCGAGTGTCCTTTGCTTCTCCTGCGGAACTCGCTGCACCGACACGGATCATCGCCGCCGATAGCTTTTCATCTTCGAGAGTGATGAGCGCCGCGGTGCCTTCGTCATTCCCAAACGCTTCGAAACGCTTGAGCGTCAGCGGAACCACGTCGAAATTCGTGACGTGAAGCTCGTAAACCAGAACTTTCCGTTTTTCGATGCTGACCGGAATTGGTGGCGAAGGACATGTTACTTCGACCCGTGGCCCCCGCTCTCGGGCGAGGCCTACGCCCAGCAGACCGCTCGCGATCAGGGAGACACAACAAACCCGAATGGCAGCAGTGAATGACACTTTGATAACCATCAGCATTGCTACTGTAAGCCTCCCGAAAACCGGTCTGACCACGTTTTGCATCATTTCTCCCCTCGCATCATTGTGTTAAATCTGCGGACTCAAGGATAGCCAGCCTATAATGTCGAACAGACGGAGAATACAGGCGATTGTTATCTCCGTCATAGAAAAACAGTGGTTTATACAGTCGTGAGAGGCTCATAAGACCCTTAACGGAGGAAAGATCAGTGATCGACGAGCTTGACCGCAAAATCATCCGCAGCCTCATCAGTGACGGGCGTATCAGCTTCCGCGATCTTGGTGAGCGTGTCCACCTGAGTCCGAACGCAACGGCGGAGCGGGTGCGCCGCATGCAATCGAGCGGGGTGATACGCGGCTTTGGCGCGCTCGTGAACTGGTCGCGCTTAGGGTATGTCGTGGAGGCGTATATAGATGTCAGGCTCCAGCCGGGGATGAGCACACAGAATTTTGAAGCTGCGGTAGCGAAAATTTCCGGGATCATGAGTGCCGCGGTGGTCACCGGCGAGTTCGACTTTCGGGTTCGGGTCGCGTGCCGGGATCACTCGGACCTCATGCGCGTCATCGAAACGCTGCGGGCGAAAGCTGGAGTTCAAGGGACGAGCAGCGCAGTCGTATGCCAGGAGATCAACTTGAGCAATAGATTGGCGTGAAGCTGGTTCCGCTTCGAACGGAATATCTAGCATCTCTGCGCGGGTTTCGCGTGTCTGATACTTATCTGTTGCCTGACGATCTTATGACCAATGCCCAGCGCCAGAGCCGGTTCGCGGTCGTCCTAGCCTTCGGGCTGGTGTATTTCTTTTGGGGATCGACTTATCTCGCGATTGACATTGCAGTCGAGCGTATACCGCCAGCGCTCATGTGCGGGGTGCGTTTTCTGATCGCCGGCGTTTTCATGTTGGCATTTTGCGGATTGCGCGGGCGCAACATCCGCTACAGCCCGCAGCAGCTAGCACGAATGGCGACGGTGGGTGTGCTCTTGCTCATGGGCGGCAATCTTACGCTCTCATATGCCGAAAAATATGTGGCTTCCGGCCTCGCGGCCTTGATCGTTGCGGTAACCCCGCTTTGGTTCCTGGTGCTGGATACGCTGTTGCTCGGGGATCACCATGTTTCCATTCGCGGCAAAGCTGGGCTTGGCTTGGGTGTAGTCGGGCTGGCGGTATTATTGTGGCCCGACCTGACCACAACGACTTCGTTCGGGCGGGTGCAGTTGTGGTCCTCGATCAGCCTGCTGGGCGGGTCGTTCAGCTGGGCTCTGGGTTCGGTGCTGGCCAAGCGCTGGAAGGCAGCGGACGTGGATCCGTTTTCGGCTACGGCCTGGCAGATGATCGCGGCGGGCTTAGCGAATCTGCTGTTTGCGGCCGGCGCGGGAGATTTCTCGCGGGTGTTGTGGACGCCGCGCGGCATCGGCGCCACGGTGTATCTGGTGGTTTGCGGATCGTGGATTGGGTACACCGCCTATATCTGGTTGTTGAACCACGTGCCTACCGCAAAGGTTTCGACCTATGCGTATGTGAATCCGGTGGTGGCGGTTTTTCTGGGATGGCTGGTGCTGCACGAGCGCGTCGATGGTTACATCCTGGCGGGCAGCGCAATCGTAGTGGCGTCCGTGATTCTGGTGACCAGCGCGCAGGTGGTGAAGAAGCCAGCGGTAAAGGAGATGGCGATGGTGGAGACTACGGGAGATTGAGAGAACCAGCCTTTGGCATTTAGCAGTTGGCATTTAGTCAGGGTGTTCCTGTCCCAGGCTTCGCAGAGAACTTTGACTCTTCTGTTAGTGTGTTTGGAATCGTTTCTTGAGTGGGACGCAGCCCAAAAGGCTAATTGCCAAGTGCTAACTTCAAGTGCTGAACGTTTATGATCGGCGAGAAACAGCCTATCACGACTACGTTGGTTGGAATGAACGTTGCTGTGTTCGCAGCGATGGCGCTGATGGGTGTGTCTCCGGTCAACCCAACCTCAGCACAACTGGTGAAGTGGGGAGCGAATTGGGGGCCGCTTTCTCTGGGCGCGGAGCCTTGGCGGATGCTGGCTTCGAACTACATTCATATTGGGATCGTCCACATCCTGCTGAACATGTGGTGCCTGTGGAATCTGGGTTTTCTGGCAGAGCGAGTTTTCGATCCGTGGACGTATGTGCTTACCTACACCTGTTGTGGACTTGCGGGTAGTTTGGCGAGCCTGTGGTGGCATCCGATGACGGTTGGCGCGGGGGCCTCGGGAGCGATTTTTGGACTGGCCGGAGCTTTGATCACGGCTCTTTATCTTGGCCATTTGCCGATTTCCAAGCAGGCGATGCAGGGGACGCTGAAAAGTCTTTTGACTTTCGCCGGCTACAATTTGTTCTTTGGCGCGGCAGTTCGGGGGATTGATAACTCGGCTCACATCGGCGGGTTGCTGGCCGGCCTGGCGCTTGGCGCAGTTTTGGCGAAACATCTTACGAACCAGCCGGAAATTCGTGATGGATGGCGGCGGGGAGTTTTTATCGTGGCCGGGGTCGTGCTGGTTTTGGCGTTCCTGGCGGTGAAGCATTTGAACGGAAACCTGATGTTGCGATAGCGCTTCTGCGGGGTGGTTACACGAGCGTGGACGCTCGCGTCACAACAGTCAAATTATCAGTGACGAGAGTTTTACTTGTCCAAGAATTGGACATGTGCTCGGCGTGACAACATGGGGTCTGTGGGCTGGCGCTAAATCCGTTACAATTGAAGAAGCGGTTTGCTCGATCAGTAGTTATGAGCGCTCTTCATAAATTGCAGACATCTCCTGCCAGCCACTCGCCGTCTTATAAGGAGATGGGGGGGCCTACGCCGCGTCGTGCTCCACGGGTACTGGTGGTGGATGATAATCCGGACACCAGGATGCTGATGCGCGAGCTGCTGGGCACTCGCGGTTATGAGGTAGTTGTAGTTCCGGACGCGTTCCAAGCAGAGACTGAGATTCGCCGCGAGCTTCCCGACCTGATCCTTTCCGATGTGGTGATGCCCGGCAAGTCGGGATATGAGCTTTGCCGCGAGCTCAAGGAAAATCCCGCTACCCGGCTGATTCCCGTGGTGCTGATTACCGGGCTGAGCGATCGTGAAGACAAGCTGCGCGGAATCGAGGCCGGGGCTGATGATTTCCTGAACAAGCCGATTTTTTCGGAAGAGCTGTTTGCCCGGGTTAAATCACTTCTCAAACTTAAAGAGTTCACCGATGAACTGGAGACAGCCGAATCGGTGCTTTGCACGTTGGGCCTGAGCGTGGAGAGCCGCGATCCTTATACCGAAGGTCATTGCGAACGGCTGGCGGAGAATGCCAGCAACCTGGGGCGCCATCTTGGCTTGAATGAAGAGTCGATTGTGGCCTTGCGGCGGGGCGGGTACTTGCACGATCTGGGGAAAATCGCGGTCCCTGATGACATTTTGAAGAAGGGAACGAACCTCACCGAAGAAGAATGGGCCATCATGAAGCAGCATCCGGTGACCGGGGAGAATATCTGCCGGCCGCTGAGGTCGCTGCGGTTGGTGCTGCCGATTATTCGCAATCATCATGAACATTCGGACGGCAGCGGGTATCCGGATGGATTGCAGAAAGTCGAAATTCCTCTGCTTCCACGAGTGCTGCAGGTGGTGGATGTGTACGATGCGCTGCGGACGGCGCGTCCTTACAAGCCAGCGCTAGGGCATGAGCATGCTGCTTTCACCATGCGTCAGGAAGCTCGAGGGGGGCTTTGGGATGAGGAGTTAGTGGCGGAATTTTTGTCCATGTTGGAGAAGCAGAAGCAGGTGGCGTAAGCGGCTTCAGGCTTTTGGATTTCTCTTCTGAGCTTCCTTCCTATTGATTCCGGTTGTTTGATTTTCACCTAAGCAGCGTGACCTGCGGTTTTTACTTTTGTGGGCTTGCGCTTGAATGAGAGCACGGCATCATCGAGCGTGAGATGAATGTCGAAAACTGAGAGCAGGTTTGTCAGCTCGAGTAACTGTCGAATCCGTGGATTGGCGCCGGCCAGTTTCAGCCAGCATCCGCTGGCTCGGATCCACATGTGGACGACCACCAACTCGCCGAGGCCGGCGCTGTCCATCACCTCCACGCCGCTGAGGTCGATTACGATTTGCCGGGTTTCAGGCAGAAGCTCGGCGATTTTTTCGGAGAATGCCGCTGCTTCGTCGCGGTAGGTGAAGCGGCCCCTGCAGCAGAGAATCTTGACGTCGTCGATTGCGCGCGTTTCCAGATCTAACTTCAACTTGCCCTCCTTGCCTGGACGGCGAAAGCTTGCGAACCCCTATCTTGAAAGTTTGCTTGGGAAGTTAATGATACCGGTTGGATGTTGGTGGATCGGTTGCGCGACTGTGAAAATCTGATTAAATGTTTGAGCCTGAAAAAGGGACGGCGACCACTACATCCTCGATTCGAGCTGGAAGCACGACCGGGGTCGTGATTCATTTCTAGGACGGGCCCTGGCGCAACAAATCAGACCATGGTTTCAATTTGCATGCGAGCAATTGTGCGCTTTGCGCATTGTTCCAGAATGGCCGGGACTTCGAAGAGGGCTCGATTGGAATATGTGCTCGTGTTGCGGCGGAATTCGTTGAACGTCGGACCCTGCAACAGGCGCTGAACCGTGGGCGCGATTTCTCGAAAGCTGGTCACGACGATTCCGAAACCCTTCTCGGTCAGCCATTGCGCGTTGTATCGCTCTTGAGGAAGTGTTTTGGCGTTACATTCGACGATTACAGGCAAGTGGAATTGCAGGGCTTCGCTGATTGAGCCGGGACCTGGCTTGCCAATGAAGAAATCGGCGAGGGCCATGTAGGACTCGACGTTCGCGGTGAATCCTTGAACCAGCATCGGCTTCTGGGTTTTCAGGCTCTTGAGCTGGGCGGCGAGTTCATGGTTATGTCCGCAGATCAAAATCAACTGTACGCCGCTGTTGCTCTCGTTGAGTTTCTTGGCAATGTCAAGCATGGCTCGAGACCCGTGGCCTCCGAAGAGCACAATCCCGGTTGGACAATCGGGTTCCAGGCCGAGCCGTTTGCGTTCAGAGACGCGATCGACAGCGGTCTTGTGATAGAACCTGGGCTTCAAAACCATTCCTGATGTTTCAAAGACGCGGTCTGCGGGGTGGCCCATAGCGAACGCTTGCGCCTTTGCCCGTTCAGTTGCAACGATGATGTATTCGGACTCCCGCTCAATCCAGAAGTGAGGCGGGTAATCTGCCAGATCGGTCAGCAGGGTAACAAAAGGAGTTTCCTCGGGCCTTCGCAGGCTCTCGGCCAGGGCGCGATTGAAGTGCGGAATCACCGAGACAACCAGATCTGCCGGATGTTCCGACCAATAACTTCGCAGCGACTTCACCAGCCAGGGATGAGCGAGGCGAATCGTTCCCAGCAGAACCTTCAGCAGTTGTGGCGTGAACCGGGTCCAGCCCTTTCGGAGAATCAGATTGTAAATATCCTCAATGTGCAGACCGGTAGCACGATGCATCACGTCGAGCGGGGCGAGTAATTCCTGCACGTTCAGCAGACTGACGTCCCAAGGCTGGTCTTGCGTTGCGAGAGTCGCCTTCAGTGCGTCCGCTGTGCTGCGGTGCCCTCCACCGGCGTGGTGAAAAACGATCGTCAGTTTACGCAAGAGTCTCCTGACCGGGCCTCGTCGGCGTCAGCTGCCAATATTTTCGAATTCGGCATCTTCTGGGAGTACGGGTTCGCCGGCGAGTTCCGTAATTGCTGAATCTGTTTCATCTTCGGTGGAATCGTGATCGTCCAGCGGCTTCTGATATTCATGAATTCGCACTCCCGCAGCGTCAATCGTGATGTACGTAAGCCTTTGATCGACCCATCCGCCCGCGTTGTAGTAGTGGATGCCGTCCTTCTCCTGATGCATGGCCTCGTGAGTATGGCCGCAAAAAATGCGGCTGGCCTTGTGCAGGCGGGCGTGAAACAGCGCACCTGACGCCACTTTGTGCGACATGCGCAGCCAACGCGTGTTGATGCGATCAATAAAGCGGGCCACCGGCTTGCCCTTGAGATCAAGCCGTTGCAGCAACAGATAGAGCAGCGTCCCAAAATAATTGAGGCGAAGATTGTTGGCCAGGAGCCGGTCGAACTGGTGGCCGTGAATAGCAAGATGGCGCATGCCGGCGTATTCCCAGACGTATTCCTGGTACACGCGCACGCCGACAAGGTGAGACATAATGTCGGCGAGGCCCTGGTCGTGATTGCCTTCGACCCAAACCACTTCCAAATCGCGCTTGGGATTGGAGAGCTTGCGGATGTATCCGAGAAATTTCCAGTGTTCTTTGGTAAGTCTACGGAAATTGAGGTCGGCAAAAATGTCGCCGAGCAAGATGAGCCGGCGAAAGCGGTTTTCCTTCAACACGCGAGTGGCCTCGCGCGCGCGGCTGGTTTCCGATCCCAGATGGACGTCGGAAAGGATCAGCGTATCGTAGGCGGGCGGATCCATACCTCAATTTCTAGCGCGGGAATGTTACGGGATGATGAAATGTAGGTAACAATACGGTAAACAAGTATCCACTAAGGTAGCAATTACCTAGTTACTGTGCGAGCAAAAAACTGCGCAGTTTTGGCCAATGAACAGCTTGGGCTATTTCTGAACGGGCGGCACGTATTCCTTGGGTGGAGCTGCGCCTACGCCGAAAAAATACTGCTCCATCTGTTGAACAATGGCCTGCTGATCTTCACGGCGAGCGGGGTTCAGGCGATACTCGTTGAGCAACATCTTGCAGAACTCCGTCCAGCCTCGCCAGGCTTCCGCGGAAACATTGTCATAAATCTTCTTTCCGAATTCCGTGTCAAAGGGTGGCTCATCCAAGCCGGGAAGTTCCTTATGCAACTTGACGCAAAAAACTTTGCGCTCCGCCATAGTTTTCCTCTGTGTTCTCTCTGAAAAATTATCTCATACGAAGGCGGATTAGGCCTCGGGCTCGCGCAAATTCCCAGTCCCGGTCTACTGCAGGAATACGACCAGAATTCGTCCGTCTGAAGTGTAGCCATCGCCCGTCGCGTTCTTCGCTTGCTGCACGGGATTGAGCGGGAGGTAGTAGGACATACTCTTCACTTTGCTTCCCTTTTGCAGGCTGCTGCCAATATTTTCCTTTTCGCCATCCACGTTGGGGTCGATCTTGTGGGTGACGTTCCCATTGCGTTTGTCCTTGGCGAAGCCGATGTCGTGCGTTCCAGCGCCCACCCACACGGTTTGTCCATTCCACGTGAAGGGCGCCTTCCATAGTCGGAAGTGATGCCGGCTTGCGACCATGGCGATCGGTTCGGCTTGCTCGTAGCCGAAATCCTGGGGACGATTGAACAAGTAGAGGGTGCTCATAGGCATTGCCAGGTAGTCCTTGCTTTCGTAGGTCATCATCGCGGCTTCGACGACTGCCTTCTTGTCGTCGGTGTCGGCCACATGCCAGTTGGCGGCGTCGAGCGCACTCTGCACCTGCTTCTCCGAACCGATGAGAACGAAATTCACCATGTCTCCGAGGTTCTTGAACTGATCGTTGACGCGGCGCGGCAGGCCATCAATATCCTTGCGAAGGCCAGCGTCCAGAGGAGCGTCAGAGATTTTCAGAGCGGGGGTCACAGCCGCATTCGCCGAACCGCCGGGTTGGACGCCAAATTGTCCGGCGAGAAATGTCTCGGCGGCGCTTGCCAGTTGCTGCTTGAGAACGGTTCCGCGGTTCGACTCCGCTTGCTCCTGGCGATGAACTTTGACTGCAAAGCTCCCCTTGCAAGGTGGTTTTTCGCCCGTGTTGATCCCCAGAAACAAATGGCCGGGCGCATCAACCTTAACTTCCTGGCTGCTCCCAACCAGAACGGGAACTGCTTGCGCCTGGAGTTTCGCGATAAGAGCTCCCGGCAACGCACTAGACACGGGGAGCCCTTGCGCGGAGGCTCCGCTCACGCCTTGCGGATCACAGATCTTTGCGCCGCTGGCGGAAATCTCGAGAACGTCACCGGTTTGCAGATCTATGCCCGTATCCGTCCAGGGCTGTGTCGTCGAGACGTCAAAGGTGTAATCGTTGCCGGTCGCCGCGGGGGCAGAGGGTACAGTTTGCGCGATGCCCTGACACACGCCGAGAGATGCGATGGCTAAAACGTTGAGCGACGGAATCCAGCGCTTCATGAAAACCTCCGGGATGAACGCGAGCCTCCAAGGATGATGGCTCAGCGTATGCCTCTATTATGTATTATCCACCACGCAGACAGAGCTTGACACTCAGAACCAAGCGAGGGTCGCTATTCGCATTTGCCTGTGCCGTGGCACTTCCGCCGAGACGATGAGCAGTTGCCGGGTTCGGCCAACTTGCCGTCGGGCCCAATACAGGTTTGGGTACGAATGCACCAGAACAAGCCTTCATTCGAATGAGGCACGGTTGGGTCGGCCTCGGCGAGAATGAATTGAGCCTTCCAGCGAAGGGCAGGGCAAAGGTCGGGATGGCTGGTGTTGAAGCGATCGGATTCCTGAACGGGCGATTGTCTGATCACGCGGCACCTCCCGACGCGGCTTTCAGGATGGCTCGTTTGACGGCAACTTGAGCGAGCTGAACTTTGTAAGCGTTGTGACTCAGCGGCGTCGCGCTCTGCAGCGCGGCATCGGCTGCCGCTTTCGCAGCGTCCTCCCCAATGCTTTTTCCCATCAAGGCGCGTTCGGCTTCGGACGAACGCCACGGCACCGGCGCCACATGCCCCAGCACTACGCGAGAGGATTGCACAGTCGAACCGTTCATACTCAGGCTCACCGCGGCTACGGCCAGCGGCCAGTCAAACGCTTGCTTTTGTCGAATTTCGTAATGTGCGACTTTCATTTCATTGGCTGGTGGCACGATCACTTCCGCGAGCAACTCGTTCGGCAGAAGATCGTGCTCGCGCTCGGCCGCAGTCTTTGGGATGACGTAAAACCGCTCCAAGGGGAGTTCGCGGGAACCTTTGGATCCAATTACCCGAATCGAAGTGCCATACGCGATCAGCACTGGAACAATCGAAGATGGACTGACAAACTTGGCGGGGCCGTCGTTACCGAGGATCGCGTGATAACGGTTTTCGCCTTCGGTGACGAGGTCTTTACCAGATTCGTTCTTCGGCAGGAGCCCAAAGCCGCCCCGAAAATACCAGCAGCGCGGACGCTGGCAGAGATTGCCGCCAAGCGTTGCCATATTGCGAATCTGCGGGCTGGCTGCATCGTTGATCGCCTCGGCCAGTGCGGGATAATCCCTGGCCACATTCACATTGTCAGCCAGTTCGCCCAGCGTGGTGAGCGCGCCCATGCGAAGTCCTTGGGGCCCGGCCGTGACGCCGCTCATTTCCTTGATCTGTTTAATATTCACCAGGCGTTTCGGATGCACGACGTCATCCTTCATCAGGGCCAACAGATCAGTGCCGCCAGCCAGGACTTCAGCCTGTCCCCAAGTTGCGCCTAGCAGTCCAACCGCTTGCTCCTTGGTGGTCGGACTCGCGTATTCAAACGATCGCATCACGCACCTGCTTTCTGGGTCACGTTTAGTGCCGCGAGCACTTTGTCGGGAGTGATGGGCAAGAACGAAACCCGCGCGCCGATCGCGTTCGCCACCGCATTCGCAATCGCAGCGCCGGGCGAGATTACCGGCGGTTCACCCAATCCGATCACGCCGCGCTCGTCGTAGCCCTTGCCCGTCATCATGTGAACCACGAGTTCGGGAATATCGTTGAGCCCGGCCAGTCGGTAGAACTCCATGTTTGGATTCAACATTCGGCCGGTCGCCTGGTCCATCACTTTTTCTTCGAACAATGCGTAGCTGATGCCCATGGCCAGGGCGCCATAGCAACTGCTCTCCGCGGTCTTGAGGTCGATGATGAGACCGCAATCCTGCACCGCAACCATCTTCTTTATTTTCACGATGCCAGTTTCGAGATCTGCTTCAACGTCGGCCATTCCCACTCCGCCAACACCACTGTTTGTGAGGTCGGGATGATTCTTGCTGGGAAGCTGATCGTTGTGTCCGCGCGCCGTCAGCGGCATGGCGCCCATCTTCGAACAAGCCTGCTTCCACGTCAACGAACGCCTGGGGTCGCCCTTCACTCGAACCGTGCTATTAACGCACTCGAGATCTGCAGGCTGGGCGTTGAGAGCCGGTGCAACTTTCGCGAACAGCGCTTCGCGCGCATCCACGGCGGCGCGGCGAGTGGAGGAACTCACGCCGCCTGGCGTAGTCGAACCGCCGGACCCGCCGGAGGGAGGATAAAGCGTGTCGCCGATGTAGAGATTGATCGCCTCGATCGGGATGCCCAGGGTTTCGGCTGCGACGATCACTATCGTTGTGCGTGTACCGGTGCCGAGGTCCTGCGTTCCCATTTTTATATCCACTGAGCCATCAGAGTGGATGGTGAGATCGCAATCACTCTCGTGACCGCGTCCGCCCCAGGTGTGAATCGAAAGCCCGAGACCGCGCGCGATATGTCCGGAAACATTTTGCCCGCGTGGACGCCATTTCTCTTTCCATCCCATCAGGTCTGCGGCGATGGCTAACTCCTCGCGATAAACGTCGCGTCGCGGCCCGGCAATCTCAAGGTTCTTCAGCCAAAGATCGAGAGGATCCATGTTGAGTTTGGCTGCCAGATCATCGAGTGCACCCATGGTGATGACGGCTGCCTGCGGATGATTGGGAGCCCGCCAGGCGCGAGCCGGGCCAATGTTGGTGCGTATCGCAGTATGTTCTTTGTGCTGGTTGGGGATGCCGAAAACGTATGGAACGGGCGGCATTCCGCCTCCGCCCGGACCGCCGGTTCCCCAGGATTGCGATTGCCATGCGGTGATGGTGCCGTCTTTTTTCGCTGCGACTTTCACGCGCGCGTAAGCCGAAGGTCGTGCACCCGCAACTTTCAGTTCCGCGTCGCGCTCAAGCATGATGCGCACCGGTTTGCCGCCTGCTTTTTTTGAAAGCCGGGCCGCGGTTATGTCCCAGCGATCGGCGGCGAATTTGCTGCCAAAACCGCCGCCGATGTTGTCCTGATGCACTCGAATATTGGCTGCGGAGACCCCAAGCGGGTCCGCCATTTGTGCGGCGATGCCGGACACGTTCTGCGTGGAGATGTGGGTGAACAAATGGTCTTTGTCAGTCCACTCGGAAACCGAACCGTGAGGCTCCAGGCAGCAGTGAACAATCACCGGGGCGCCGTAAAGACCCTCCGAGACGACGTCGGCCTCCGCGAATGCTTTGTCAGGATCTCCGTGAGTCTGTGCGGCAGTTTTCTGATAGGCGGAATGGCCGCCGCCCTTGGCTGCGTGATACGAGGCCTGCCGGATGGCCGCGAGAACGGCATCGGACGCGCCCTCACCCTTCATGTCGTTCAGGAAGTCATCGTCAACTTTGAACGCGACGCCGTACTCTTGAAGAGACTGAGCCAACTGCGCGTCCGGCACTTGGTTGCTGATGGCGTCGTCAATGTCATCTTCGCTCATCGGCCCGGCGGCCTCGCCGGCGCCAGCGGGAGGTTCGGCGTCACTGACTAGATATGACATTGGTTGATAGTTGACTCGAATCAAACGAACTGCGTCTTCAGCCGTGGATTCGTCAACCGCGGCGACTGCAACGATTTCATCGCCCGCCCATTGAGCCGTCGTGCCGGGCTTCTGAATGATCTCGACCGCTTTCACACCCGGCAGTTTTTCGGCGGCGCTGGTGTCGATGCTCACGATCTTCGCTTTCGCGTAGGGCGAGCGCAGAATCTTGCCGAAGAGCATGTTCGCGCCGTGGTAGTCGTAGGTGTATTTGGCACGGCCGGAAACTTTGATCGGCGAATCCACGCGTGAAATGCGCTTGCCAATCAAGGTGCGATGCTCTGCGTCGGGCCAATTGTAGTCCGGCATGGCTCAGGCTCCTTTCTGCGTCGTCTGCGCAATTGCAAGATGGATTCCGTGATAGGTACCGCATCGGCAAAGATTTCCACTCAGGCCGTGACGAATTTGCTCGGGAGTTGCATCAGGATATTTGTCGAGTACAGCTTTGAAAGCCACAACGAAACCGGGCGTGCAGAAACCGCACTGCGAAGCGTCGTTGTCGACGAACGCCTGCTGGATGGAATGGAGGGTCTCGCCCTGCATCATGGATTCGACGGTCGTGATGGCTTTGCCCTGCGCCTCGATGGCCAGCACCGTGCACGCGTATACTGCCTTATTCTCGATCATTACCGTGCAGGCGCCACATTCGGCGCGATCACAAACGCGCTTGGCGCCGGTGATTTCCAGTTGATCACGAAGGGCGTCAAGCAGCGTGACGCGAGGCTCGAGTTGCAAGGCATGTTTCTGCCCGTTGACGATGAGTTCAACCGGAACTTTGCCCGGGCCATAAACTTTCACCGGTTCACCAGCGGCTTGCACGACCTTGGTCCCAAGAATCGGCACAGCCGCCGCAGAAATGGTGGAAATCTTCAGGAAGTCACGGCGGGAAACCCCGGAATTCTCGTCAACTTTTTCTTTGGGCTCGTCTTTCAATGGATGGTCTTGCATTCATAATCTCCGGGCGGTTTTGCGGTACTAGAGAAGAATTAGACAAGATGAAACAGCTTCGGTTAGCGGAGTTGGATGCGTGATTGCAACCGTTAGTTTGCTCCTCCGCAATCAGAAAAGTATACAACCGCGAGTCACGCGGGATCGGCGATTACCAACTGATGACTGCAACTCTCAATTGTTTGCCGACTCTTAAGGCCAATTTCTTAGGCGACGGAGGAGTAAGTACAATTCGCGGGTCGCTGACGACTTCGTTGTCGATCCGAACTGAGCCTTGCTTTAGCTTCCGAACTCCGTCTGTTGCAGATGCAGCCAATCCACACTTGACAAGAAGCCGATCCAACCTTAACAGAGCTCGCGAACTGACATCGACAGATCCACCCATTTCCTCAACGCCAACCGTCACTTCTTCTACATCCTCCGGTACCTCGTCCTTCTGGAACTGCTTTGCCCAATCCTCGCCGGCCTTCGTCACAGCATCCGATGAATGGAAATCGGCTACGATGCGGCAGGCCAAATCTTTCTTCGCCTGCATCGGATGCATCGCACTCTTCATTTTCTCGATCTCGGCCATCGGCACATCGGTCAGCAGTTCGTAGTAGCGCCACATGATTTCGTCGGAGACCGACATGATCTTTCCGTACATCTCGAGCGGCGACTCGTGGATGCCGATGGCGTTGCCTAGAGACTTCGACATCTTCTGCACTCCGTCGAGGCCCTCCAGAATCGGCGTGGTGAGCACGACTTGCGGTTCCTGGCCGTAGGCGCGCTGCAGTTCGCGCCCTACTAGCAGGTTGAATTTTTGGTCCGTCCCGCCGAGTTCGACGTCGGCTTCGAGCGCTACCGAGTCGTAACCTTGAGCCAGCGGATAGAGCAGTTCGTGTACGGCAATTGGTTTTTCTTCCAGAAAACGTTTGTGAAAGTCCTCGCGCTCGAGCATCTGTGAGACCGTGTATTTGGCCGCGAGCCGTATGAAGTCGTCTGCGGTAAACTTCGCAAACCAGCGACGGTTGAAATCGATGACGGTCTTCTGTGGGTCAAGAATCTTGAAGACCTGGGCCTTGTAGGTTTCTGCATTCTGCTCAATCTGTTCGCGGGAAAGCGGCGGCCGCGTGGCCGAGCGCCCAGTCGGATCACCAATCATCCCGGTGAAATCTCCGATCAGGAAAATGGCCGTGTGGCCGAGATCCTGAAAGTGCTTAAGCTTGCGAAGCAC